>Ga0065711_1036274_pt1 | contig 21206 bp, 15 predicted proteins | sample Hoacrofraction12_FD_59098 | JGI IMG/M metagenome (GOLD analysis project Ga0065711, IMG submission 59098) | Hoatzin crop microbial communities from Cojedes, Venezuela - Epithelial fraction 12 v2 (version 2) | ecosystem: Host-associated > Birds > Digestive system > Esophagus > Crop | place...
GGGAGGGGGGCCCTGGGCCGGGGGAGCGCCGGGGTCGGGTTCTGCCGCCTGCCCAAGGCCCGGAGGCCGGCGGGGCCGTGGCTGGGGCTCTGGGGAAATAAACAGCGGGGAGCGGGAGGCCGCTGCGCCGGCCCCGGCCTGGTCCGGGGTGATGGGGGTGTGGAACCAGGCAGGCCTGGATCCCCTGGCCCGGGGGTGAGGGGGAGGTGATCGTGGAACCAGGCAGGCCCGGATCCCCTGGCCCCGGGTCGGAGTGTGGAACCAGGCAGGCCCGGATCCCCTGGCCCGGCAGGGGGGTGTGGAACCAGGCAGGCCCGGATCCCCAGGAGCCGTTGGACTGACTGACGTCTCCCGGCTTGTCTTCTCTCTAGGAAGAACCTGGGCCTCTGCTCGAGCCTGCTGCCCGGCACTGAGAAAGAAGTGCGATGGCAGCGGTAAAACCAGCTAAATCTTTCTGTGGCCCCCGTTAGACTGGTCCCGAAGTCACCTGCCCTGCAGTTCGACCACTAGAGCTTGTTAAAATGCCTGAAATAAAAGTCACTCCCTTGGGTAAGTCCAATCCGAAATCATCCTGAAATAGAAACACTGAAAAGTGTTGGAATTAATTTAGAGTTGGAAATCATGCATGTTGGACTGCTGGAGACATACGGGCCTGTCCATGCTGCAAAAGCTGTGTAGGGCGGTGCATGGCGTGATGTGGTAGCATTGCGCAGCATCTCGCCGGTGTGTCGTTGTCCTCCCCTTGTCTTTCGAGTAAGGAAGGCTGGAGCAGTCTGGTAACTCTGTTCTGATTCCAAGATTCATTAACACGTACTGGTAAAGGCTTTGTAGCATTGTACTGTACGGATAGAGCGTTAGGTCGCTTCACAGCACGAAAGATCCCCAGGAAGCAAATTTTTCTTTTTTTTTTCTTTATGGGTTGCACAGAAAGTGTTGAGATGCATTTATGTACTGAGCAGGGAGATGATGTGCCGAGCAGGAGAACTGCTTTATCCTGATGCATGGTGTTCTGGCTAGGAATGGGCTTAACTAGAGCTTAACGAAGGCCTGTGCTTTCCCCGAGAGGCAGAGTGCCTGGGGAGGTGCAGAGCCCTGGGAACTTGGAGTTCCGCGCTCATCCCTTCCAGAGAAGAGGTTATTTTGCTCTTCCTTGGAATTGCCTAGCTGCAGAGCAGCGGGCAGGGAGCAAACATGGGAACTGCGTGTGGGTTAGGACGTGGTGCTGTAGTTGCTGCAGTTTTGCAGCTGGAAGGCGCTCAAAAGCGCAGGGCGTGGGGTGAGTCCACTCACATTTCCTCGCCCTCTAACAGATCTGCTGGCTTGGCAGAAAGCGTGTAGTCTTTTCCTGCATCAGAAGAGGGCTAGGAAGTTTGTACGGACCTTTAACTGCTTCTCTTTTGAGGTGATTGTAAATATTGCCAGAGATGTCTCACTTGTCTGTCTTCTGCTTGGGTCCAGGAGCGGGCCAGGACGTGGGGCGCAGCTGCATCCTCGTGTCTATTGCCGGGAAGAACGTGATGCTCGACTGTGGGATGCACATGGGCTACAACGATGACGTGAGTACGGCGGAGGAGCCCGAGCGTTGCGTAGAGACGCCTTCAAGGCGCGTCTGCCTGGCCTTTCCCAGCAGGGCTGCTGGCTCATCGTTCCGCTCTGCTCCCTTTTATCCCAGCGCTGCCCGCCTCGTCTCGCGTGGCACGTGGGTGATATTAGCTAGGTGTGCGTTACCGGGTGCGTGTATCGGCCACTGCTGGAGCTGGGTTATGGAGAGAATGACCTCCTGCTGCCCCTTCAAAATCTTGCCGTCCTGTGCAAGAGGTCCATCCCCTTCAGTGTCCCTGGTCTGTGAAGCACTGCCATCCAGCCGTCCTTTCCCTGGGTCGTGGACTCTGGAAGAACATGAAGCAAAGTGCGGGTGCTCCATTCCTGGTGGTTTTGGTCTTTATTTCATATGGGCAGGTATCTTCTGTGCTTCACAGCATTCATCCTGTCGTTAGCTAGAGCGCTCTTGATGTGCTGCTGGCTTTTAGGCAGTTAATGACTTGTGGGACCCACACTTTGGTGCTTTAGGGAGCGAGCTGGGAAACGCTCCTGATGTTTGCTCCCCTGATGCTAGCAGGAAGGGAGTAATGGCAGAAATACTCTGCAGGACAGGAGGAGTTAAAGCGTGATGCAGAGCAAGCGTGCCCTTACAGAAGAGGTTTTGAGGCGTTCTGCCTTGATGCCTGTGGGTAAGCTAAAACGCGCTGCCTGCCTGTTTGAAGATGAACTTGGCTGTAACTGGTTATTTGTGAGGACAGTGTCCCTGCCTGTCCTCCGGCAGCCCTCCCATCCTCCTCCTCTGCGACTCTGTCTGCACGTAACCGCTGATGGTGTTGCCCGCAGCTCTTCCCGTGTTGCGGGCCCTTCTGCTGCCCTCCTGCAGAGCGTTTCAGGTCCTTCACACCACGGTTCTGCTGGGTTAGTGGTGTAGCGTTGGCTGGCTCGGTTTCGTAATGGTTTACCTGGTTTTTCGTGTCTTGCAGAGACGCTTTCCTGACTTTTCCTACATCACTCAGAACGGAAGGCTGACCGACTTCCTAGACTGCGTGATCATCAGGTGAGGAAGCTTCCTTCCTGCTCAGAGCTCACGTGGGAAGCGGGAAAGCTTTGTCTGCTGACCCTAGCAACCCAAACGTGGTGTGAGTTCATCATTCACGTTTTGGCTGGTGCCTCTGTGTCGTGCAGCACTTTAAAAATCTGACGCGAGATCTGAGAACCAGGCAACAAATTCCTGTGCAGCATCTCCTTTAGCCTTTGTGTCTCTCTGCAGCCACTTTCATTTGGACCATTGTGGAGCGTTACCGTATTTCAGCGAAATGGTCGGTTACGATGGGCCCATTTACATGACGCATCCTACCAAGGCCATCTGTCCCATCCTCCTGGAGGACTACAGGAAAATAACTGTAGATAAGAAAGGGGAAACGAACTTCTTCACTTCCCAAATGATTAAAGACTGTATGAAAAAAGTGGTTGCTGTGCATCTTCACCAGACAGTTCAGGTAAATGTTCGTGTCTGCGTACTCTTGGATCGGACCGACCGGGCTGTTGTAGAAGGCAGAGCAATTTTACCTTTTCAAAGTGCGGGCGCTGATGCAGCGTTTGCTTCTCCGTGCAGGTGGATGAGGAGCTGGAGATCAAGGCGTACTATGCAGGCCACGTGCTAGGAGCAGCCATGTTCCAGATTAAGGTTGGATGCGAGTCGGTCGTGTACACTGTGAGTATGGACACCAATACTTATAGACACCTGCACCTCCTTCTAACGGCCTGTCCCTTGAGACTGTTAATGGATCTCTCTTCTTCCATTAGGGCGATTATAACATGACACCAGACAGACACTTGGGGTAAGTAGGAAGCCGAGTTTCTGTGAGTTGTGTGTATTTCTGACAGGATGATTTTGGCATAGCTGCTGTTAATCCTAGGGGCTTACCAGCGTTGGTTCTTTGTTAGGAGATTGGAACATTTAATGATGTCTTTGGTGGAACGATAAATGCAATTTTGAATTATGAGAATGAACAGATTTACACTGATGCTTCCAGAGAGACCTTAATATAATCTTATTCTGAATACTCATATTAATCGTTTTTTAAGGCTACGTAATAATTGATCTTAGATGTTTGAAATGTTATATTGTTGTGGTATCTTCTAAATGTATTTATTTTCTAAGAAAGTGCCAATCACTAACGTGCATTTTATTTTTACTGGTATATGTGAGAGATTCATAATATTCATGCTATTTAGAATAATATTTTAATACATTTAAAATAAGTATCAGCCTGGAGAAGAATTGCTTTTCAAAATCTGTAGTCTCTATTCTGAGCTGGATTAATTGAAAGAAAGCATGGCCTGCAAAAAGAGGAGTCCTGGTGCTGCCACAGAACTCCTGGGTGACTTTGAGCAAGCCAGCACACATCCATGTACCTGCTTTCCTGTCTGCAAGTGGAGACAGTGACATTGTCCACCCGTCTTTGAGACCTGCAGATCAGAAATGCTAGATACCATCTCCTAATTTGATTGGTTTTTTTGAATTCCTTTTCTTTTAGTGCTGCCTGGGTTGATAAGTGTCGCCCGGATTTATTAATAACTGAATCCACCTATGCCACAACTATCAGAGATTCCAAACGCTGCAGAGAAAGAGACTTCTTGAAGAAAGTTCATGAGACTGTCGAAAGAGGAGGGAAGGTACGGCGCTTTGGTAATCTGAGCGATGCGGTTTTTCCTCTGTGAAGCTCTCGTTGGCTCTGTAGTGCTGAGTAACTGTTAATTAACTCGGGCATCTATGTACAACCCCTACACAAAGCTGGAAGCTGGAGTACGGTCCTCCATCTACTTCAAAAGTCAGAATATTGAGCATTTAAATTATGCCAAGCAGAAAACCAGCCTATGAGTTCATCAGACATAAGGGAAATACTATGCTTACAGTCTGCAAATACGGAGGATAAAGGCAAATTAACTTAATTTGCATCTTGTATACTGAAGCATCATATTAGTCGTGTAAAGTAAGAAACTGAGACTGACTGTCCAATTACTGCTTTCAGATTTTATCAGAAATGGTTTCCAGTGTAGCCAGGTCTCTCTGTTCAGTGTCCTGCTTCGTGCCGCTCAGCACTGCGCTGTTTCCCCAAAACCCCTCCAAGGGTGGGTGGGCTCCAAAGCCAAGCAAACACTTGCTTGGCCGTTTTGCTTGGCTCAGGCTGTCCCAGTCCAGTGTGACGTGAACAACCTCAGTGAGCTGCAAAGCAGGTGGAACGTACGATGATGGCATCAGAATAGGGCTGTGAGTTGTATCCGTCCGTTAGTGCTTTAGCATTTCAGTCGGTCTTTTCTGTTTCTTGGAGCTTAGCCCCTGTCTTTGCTAATATAAAACTTTTTTTTGAGATTTTCATTAACACCACATTTAGAGCACGCCTAGGAAAAGACATGAAAAGAGATGTTTTAACTGCTCAGAAAATGCAACTGGAAATTTGGAACACAGGGAAGTTTTACTGATTTCACTGTAGCTAAGGATGTCATTCTAGGTTCCTAGGACTTAGTTTATTTAACTCAATTAAATGGCAAGTTAGTCTGGCTGTTAGTAGTACTTGTAAAACTTGAACTGCGTTTCGGTTAAAAGTTACAGTAGCCTGCCACCTGAGACCTCAAGCCCTGTATTTTATTTACCGTTCTTGTCTTAGAGGCAGAACGTAGGCTTGCTTGTGGGAAAGCGGGCAGGCCTCTTGGTACTGGATGTGGTGTGCTCAGCAGTTCCGTTCCGAAGCAGACGATGGCTTGCCCACTGAATCTGGAAAACAACTGCGCAGCCGTAAACTCTTTGCTGCCAGGCGACAGCACCTGACTGAAGGAAACGCTGCAGACTGAAAGACTTGTATGTTCTTTCCTCCAGCGTTGCCTTAATTTCACAGGGGAGGAAGGCCCTGATTACCCCAGCACAAAGTGACTGAGGACTGAAACGCTCATCCTAGCGTCCGTTTCCATAAATAACGCCAGAATTGTTGCTCTCCACAACTTGTTTTCACACTGTCCAGGAGCGAACAGAACTGAGCGCATTCGCAAGCGCCGTGTCCGGCCAGAGACCCCCCTCAGCGTGTAGGCGCTGAGCTCTCGGCCAGGTGCTCGCCAGGGCCGTGCCTTCATTCCCCAGCCGCAGCAGGGCACGCTGCTGTGCACAGGAAGGTCAGCAGGAGAGCAGCAGAGAGGGAGCCGAGGGACTTGCTCAGCGATGCTAACGCCGCAGAGCCATCGCCATGCTGCTGGGGTTTCACAGACTAAACCGTGCCTCAATTGCAGGTCCTTATCCCGGTTTTTGCCCTTGGACGTGCCCAGGAGCTTTGCATTTTATTGGAAACTTTCTGGTGAGTGCCGTCTCTCCTGTGCACGTACCGCCTCCGTTCTGTCCTCCTCGTGGTGTGCTCCGGGCAGGTTTCTGTGACTCTTCCATGCCTGTTTAGTACAAGTATTCCCATCAGGATTCCTCTGCGTGTCGGCCCGCGCTGGCAGTTGCTGCATTACTTCTTTCCGTGTATTTCCCAGTGTCCCTGACTCTGAGCGTTAAACTAACCACTGTCTTACCCAGAGTCATTCTCCGCTCCTTCCCCAAACGCTCGACTGTCCTTCAAAACATTTGACTGCCTCTTTGCCACGTTGTACGACTCTTTTCCTGGGAGGGGGAGGAGGGATGAACAAGTATTAAACTTACATATAAGCATTGTGTGGAAATGGTTTTGATAAGACCAAATGATACTGCTTTTAATTATAGCAGAATGATGAATATTTGTAATGGAAGGAAGTTGTCTGTAGTGGGTGAGAAGGAGGGTTGGAGTAAAGCCTGCTTTGTAGTAAATTAATGCATAGCAATGTAGCATTGTCCTAATACCGATTTGTAGCTCGTGGAGTGTAGGGTACGCACAGAACAGCTTTGGAGACTACACAGGTTTATGGACTTTGAGAATGAATTTCCCTTTTCTCCAGGGAAAGAATGAACTTGAAGGCTCCAATTTATTTTTCTACGGGACTGACGGAGAAGGCCAATCATTATTACAAGCTCTTCATCACTTGGACTAATCAGAAAATTCGGAAGACGTTTGTGCAGAGGAACATGTTTGAATTCAAACACATCAAGGCGTTCGACCGGGCCTTCGCAGACAATCCGGGGCCTATGGTAGGTGTCTGCGAAAGCCAAGCGTCCTCTGCCCCGTTAGTACCAGCATCCCATCTAAAGCCCTTTCGTGGCCAGGCCAGCGGAGTGCTTTTATCTCTATAACCATTAAAGATCTTTCTGCCTTTATTTCAGTAAAGATAAAATGCCCAGAGCAAACAAAAAATATTGATAACATGTTCATACAGTCTGTACCTCTGGACCTGCTTCAAACCATAACTTTGCAGTAAATTCTTTTGACTTACGTCAGGAGACAGATTCTTTACGAGACCATCTCTTACTGCTGGTTTACTAGGCAGTAGCTGAAAGAGGAATCTGTCAAGCATGATAGTACCGTTATAAAACCATGCAGAGTTTTTATCAGACGCTATGGATGCTCACACAGATTTCCTGAAACAGTAGTTCAACTTCTGTGAAAATTAGACAAGGTGGGAAGAATAAAATAGCAAAAATCCCCATTAGAGCTCGGATGTAGTAAGTGTGCTGTAACGTGTGTTAGTGGGTACTCCCCACAGTTTTATGATAGTTATATATTACAAGTAATGGAAAAAACCCTAACCCCCCGTTTTCTGTGGTGATTCTTGGTGCATTTTTTTGAATTTTAGGTTGTGTTTGCAACCCCTGGTATGCTTCACGCAGGACAGTCCCTTCAGATCTTCAGGAAATGGGCAGGGAATGAAAAGAATATGGTAAGAAATTCTGTTTCCTGGAGTGATGGTTTGTGTTAATGTGACAGCGGTACTGCGACAGTCATGAGAACAGAGTCCTGCACATCCAGGGTTATTGGGTCTCCGGTGAACCAAGCCAGGGCAGAGCTCTTCAGGCTCCACATGTTCCCTGCTGTGTGTGGCAGGGCAAGCAGAGGAGGTGCGCGTCTCGGGCAGGAGGCTGCGGGAGAGTTTATTTTCAAAAGTGCTGTCATTAGTCTGAAGCTACTTCAAAGACATAACTACCAGTAATTCTTACTTAGTGGTCTGTAGATTGCAGCAGTCTGCTTTCTAATTTCATTTTCCTGTGTGTTCACCACGCAAGCTGCAGAGCAAAGCAGGCAGCTTTCCAGTGAGGGATGGTGGTACGTAGGATGGGCAGGACACAAACTGACATCAGCACTGTGCGTCTGTGGCTCTTTTTCCATTAACAGCAGCTTTTCTGGTTTCCTGCTCAGGTCATCATGCCAGGCTACTGCGTGCAGGGGACTGTGGGCCACAAGATCCTGAGCGGACAGCGCAAGCTGGAAATGGAAGGGAGACAAATAGTGAGTTTGATTTTCAAGGAGGATGATTTGGGGGAAGGTCTTCAGACCTTTCGGTGATGGTTAGACACCGTGTACTTGTAATGAGAACGTGCTGCATAGAACATTGAAAATACCCAAGTAAGGTTTTCTTCGGGGTTGGACTGGGGCTTCTTCCCTCTTGGCAGCGGCAGCAGTGTGTCCTTTACTGCCCTCAGACTTTGTCAGGGGCGTATTGATAAGGTTTAACAACTAGGCACTATTAGTCAGGTAAAAATGATACATTTTTGGGCAGAGAGGGATATTTAAAAACTGATGCCAACTGTCCTTAAGCATTGATTTGTTTTGGCAAATGTGTGACAAGTCTTGTGCTCGGAGCAGCTTGATGCTGGAAGGTACTGAAAGCTTTTCTGAACAGCATCACGTTCGGTCTCTGCTGACAAGCAGCTCTCTCTCCAGCCTAATCTTCCACTTCGGGTGTTCTGCTTCCTGCTTTAAACTGAACACAGAGGAGCCTGGGCCTGTTTGTGTGTGGTACGCGAGCTGCCCCGAGCCGGCGCAGTTCCCGAATGACAAAGCCTGTGCTTTCTGCTCCCCCGCAGCTGGAGGTGAAGATGCAGGTGGAGTACATGTCCTTCAGCGCCCACGCAGACGCCAAGGGAATAATGCAGCTGATTCGCCAGGCTGAGCCGCGAAACGTTCTCCTGGTCCACGGTGAAGCAAAGAAAATGGAGTTTCTGAAGCAGAAAATAGAACAGGAATTCCGTACGTATAGCGTTGGTACTGAGGAGGGAATGGCAGGGGAAGGAAGGCATTTAAAGTCCACATACTGAGGCCAGTGGGTCTCAGCACAGACACAGGCAGACTGTAGTTTGCAGGACCAGTCACCCTCAGGAAACTAGCGCCCGTAACGTGTCTTAGTGCACATGCAAAGCCCGTTTAATTAGACAGGTGGGTTTGACATGTCTGTAGTGGTGTAGTTCAGCACCTACTGAACCTGTATTTCTTGAGACTCCTCAGAGGAGCCGGGGCAGGCAGGGTACAGCTGAAATTGTGAGTTAGCAGCTGAAGTTGCTAACAGGGAATGAGCTCCAGGGGGGAAAAAAAAAGCAGCAGGTTCCTGTGAAGCTTCACTCCCTGTCCTGAACAGCTGCAGTAGGCTGCTGCCCACGTCACCGCCCCCTCGGCTCCAGGGGTGCTGGCACGCACGCTGCTGGTGGGCGAAGCGGGGCTGTGACGCGGGCTGTTTGCGTTGCAGACGTCAGCTGCTACATGCCCGCAAACGGGGAGACGACCACCATCTTCACCAACCCCAGCATTCCAGTGGACATCGCCCTGGGGCTCCTGAAGAGAGAAACGGCAATAGGTGACGCGTTCGCGACCGAGAACTCGACCCTTTGGGCCCTGCCCCTGTGCTGCGTAGGACTTGGTACCGGGTGGAGCAGTGGCGACTTAGAGTGGTGCTCCCTGTGAAAGAAAAGGTTTTGTGGGCGTTCCGTGTTTCAGAGGGCTTCCTGTGAACGTCTGTTCAGTAGTGCTGAGAAACAAACACGCTACCGTGTTTGCTAATTGCCCCTTCACTGTGAAAACAAAGTCCATCTATGCTTTTACCAGCTAGTTCTGTGAAAACTGGAATTGCTGTTATAAACCCGATTTAAGAAAAACCTAAAACCTCTCAACTCAGGAAGTGATAGGGGAAGAGGGGTGCTTGTTCTGTGTTACCGAGCGGGGTTTCTTGTGTGTCTGGAGCACTGATAATGGTTTAAGCACCGCGTGCTCCAGCAGACAGGAGAACAAAGGTGTAACATCCTTGTCTCTGAATGCCAGCAGGGAGCCAGCAATCCAATCTGTGAAGTCCTAGAGCAGTTGTGTGAGAAGTAAGCACATCGTTAACCATGTTGTCTTTCTCTTCCATTGGCCTTGGTTTAGGTCTCTTGCCAGATGCCAAGAAGCCAAAGCTCATGCACGGCACGTTAATTATGAAGGACACTGTAAGTAAAAAAGGTCGTATGTTTGTCTTGTGTCCTCTGAATGCGTGTGGTGGTACAATGTGAAGTGAGGTCTGGGTGACCAAGGAACTAAAAGAACAGTCAGCAGTCCTGGTTTCTTGGAGGGAGCCCCGTGACGGCATACCTGGGAAGAGTAAGACGGACTGCAGAGCTTCTCAGGTGTCTTGGCCGACAGCCTTCACTAGTCCCGCAGCTTCAGAATTAGTACCTTGCTGTTAATGAGCTGTCACTGCTCGCAGTAGTCCCTTGAAACATGCCAGGACGTTCCAGAGATTGCGAGGGACTGACCTTACCTGCTGGAGTGAGGACACAGACCTGTGTGCAGCTGAGCGCGGAGCAGGGACGAAACTTCAGAAAGCGCAGAGAAACAGCTCCTGCTGGATTCGTGCTTTTCCTCTGCAGAGCTTCCGCCTGGTTTCCCCGGAGCAGGCGCTGAAGGAGCTGGGCCTTGCGGAACATCAGCTGCGTTTCACCTGCCGCGTTCACATCCAGGATCCGCGGAAGGAACACGAGACAGTGCTTCGTGTCTACAACCACCTCAAAGGGCAAGTCCAGCCTCAGCTCTGCTTGGGCTTTTCCCCCCGCCTCAGTACAGGTAGTACAAGTGCCCCCTCCTTTCTGGCCCTCCAGACCAGCCCCACGGGGTTACTAAGAGGAAATTCTCTGCAGCCTGGAAGACACCACTGCTCTGGCTCTCGGTCTGTACAGCCGAGGTACCCGGAGCAGTGGCTACACCGCCGCAGCAGAGGCTGGTAGCCAGCCCGCGCGCTCGGGGTCTTTGCCAGGCTCGTGCAGCCCCCACATCCCTGTGTCCGTGGGTTCGCTGCTGTCGGGAGCTGAAGTTGGCACGGTTGTTTGGCACGAGCCCGTCGGGCATAGGGAGAAGACACCTCTTCAAGCTGTTCCAGCGCCAGCAGCAGGTGAACCTTAAAAGCTGTTCCTGTCCTACAGGCAGACTGTGCATCCTGTGAGCAGGCCTTTGCTGGGATGAGCAGGGTTCAGGCTGGAGCCACAGCTAAGCCAGACATAAGTTCTGTAGGACTTCCTACACGATTAACAGAAGCACCAAACTAAGCAGGTTGTGAGTTGACCCCGTTCTCCCCTCCTTGGGCAGCGGGTGCTGGCTCAGAGACACAGCTGAAGTGCTCTAAGGATGTGCTGGTGATTCAGAGACAGAGGGGGTGACCCACCCTTCAGCCTGTGTGCATCTCCCACCCAAAATTAACCACTTACCTTCTCTCTTACCAGCATCCTGAAGGACTACTCGGTGCAGCACCTCCCCGATGGGTCTATAACAGTAGAGTCCATTCTCATCCAAGCCACGGCACACTCGGAGGATCAGGGGACCAAAGTCCTGCTCGTGTCCTGGACGTACCAGGTACGGTAGTTACAAACAGCTCTGCTCTTCGCTCCCTCGCAGCCCAAACTGTCCTGCAGCGCGGGCTGCTGCTGGGCGTCCTCCTCGCTCGGTCTGCAGCGCCTGGACTGGGAGAGGCACTGCCTCTTCCTTCACCGGTTTAGGCTGAGCACAAACGGTTTTACAGGAGCAGCGCTGAGCTCAAGGCAACCGATCTGCAGTAATCACACTTAATATAATTGCAGTTAATTACAATTACGTTTGTGTTTTGAGGACACCATAGTGTCCAGCTTCTACACGCTCAGCTATATCACTACTGCCACACAGCGCAGATATATAATATATATAATATTATATATATAATACTTTATAGATTATATTTTATTTCTTAGGTGTAGAACTTCAAACAACAAGCAGAGCGCTAGTTAACACAAAATTGTGGCCAGATTAGACACAGTCATTATGTTTTCTTCCTTTCCAAAGTATACTTTCACAGCTGTTATTTATAAGTGCTTGCTTTACACCAAGGAGATGCCTTCTTGAGGGAAAAGCAAAAAAACCAATGGTTATTTGCTTTCAAGAAAAATGGTCATTTTCCTCAAAAGGGACACCTCAGGTCCAGCCACCTACACTGGTATTTTGAAAGAGCACCCAGAACCGCCTTTGCGCTAACTGGTTTCCATTTTTGAACACTGCTACCATCAGATTCTGATGGGTCCATGAATTATTTCAGTCTGTGTCTCGGTCCCAGAGTCAAATTTATTGCCCCAAACAGGAAAGTCAAGCCGAAGATCGCTTCCACCCCGTTTCTCTTTGCTCTCTCTAGGACGAGGAGCTGGGCAGCTACCTCACATCCCTCCTGAAGAAAGGCCTGCCCCAGAGCACCCCCTGAGCAACGGCGCAGCAGCCACAGCCCTGTTTGAGAGATTTATTTTGTTTACATGGTCACGGTGTTTTGCTGGTTTTAATAAAGGAATTAGAGTGTTAGATCTCCCCCCGCTGCAAACCTCTCCCGGGCGTTGTGACAGCCGGTGCTTAGGGAGTTCCGAGGAACCAGCTCCGTGTTGCTTACACAATGAGGTAAAAGATCCTCGGCGTTTCCCCCTCCCACAGCTCGCTTCCCTTGAACCCTTGGCAGCAGCGAGTGAAGCACGGGGTTTTGGAAGCTTCACAGATAAAACGCAAAGCGTTTGTGTCCGTTTCTTACATACGGGGGTGACCGATTCTGGGGCCCCTGGTTCTCGGGTTCAGCCGCGGGGGTCTGAGCGGCCACGGTGCTCGTCACGGGGGTCCAGGTAGCTGCAGCACTCATCGTGGGGGTCCGAGCAGCCGCACAGCACTGTGCCCTGGTAGCGGAGGGGGTGGTGTTTTTACACAGCTGTTTAACCCGACGCAAGACCTGGAATGTGGTCAGGAGAGCCGGCACGAGGAGCACGCCGGTTTGAACATCCCAGGGACAGTCAAAATTCTCAAAAGCTCTTCTAATTAAGCTGGAGGAAAAGGAGACGATGTAGGACGATGTATTCCCCATAGCTTGGCTCTTTGGAGAGAAAAAGTAAAAAGTGTCGTTATTAATGGCTCCTGGGAGATGGCTCCCGAAGGGCAGCGACGGAACAACCTCCTCCCTGTGTCACCACCGCAAGGGTCTGCCAAGCCCAGTTGAGCAGAGGAACACCGGAGTCATCGCTTTCAGCACCTTAGAAAAGTCTGAGCAGGTTTTCTCACTGGTATTTAAAAAAAAACTCCTCCAGGCTAAGAGCAGAAGCCAGGCAGGGTGAACCCACCGTTAGTGTGGGGGTGTCCATCCAGCACGGAGCAGGAAGGAATTCCAGCCAGGCCCATCCCGACAAATGAACACTGCACCCGCAAACACAATTTATTACAAAGCTTTAGCTCTGTTCCAAGGATTTCAGACCCGCTCTGGGCTTGCTTGCTGTGCCCAAGTGGTTTAGTGATGGGCTGTAACAGAGCCACACAGCCCCCACGCTCAAGCCCCTTGCTTGCCACTATAATGTCTATTTTCTTTTCCACCAACCAAGCAGAGCTGCCCTGATCCACCCAGCTTCCGGCATCAGCGTCCGTTCGGAGCCTGGTTTCTCTCAAGCAACCCTTCCCGGGCTGCACGGCTGCCCAGGAGAGCGCCCTGTGCTCTCCCACCAACCCCTGAGCTAAACAAAAGGAGACCAAAACGCCCGTGTCCAGGAACGTGGCGCGTTTCATCACGTGCTATCTAGGGCTGCCCGAAAATACAGCTCCCCCAGGCACCATCCTAGCCGGCTAATTAAAATCTATGGCCGTTAGGCGCTCCCCTCCAGTCTTGCCTTCACGTGACAACCTTCATGCGACAAAGAGCAGTACGTTTCACAGGTCTGTTATCAAAGGAACAGTTGGAAAGATGAATACTGCACTTACTTTAAGCAGATCCGTTGATGCCACCTCTCTGTTTTTTATTTCCGCGCCTCTGCTGTAGTTTATAAACATAGGAGCACTCCTCGAATTTCTGGTCGCAGATGGTGTACACCCTCTTGGACCTGAACCTGAGCTTGCAGTTGAGGTAGCAGCGCTTGCTGGAGGAGGTGAAGTAGTACAAGAGCGGGTTAAGGCAACAGTTCAAACTCACCAGGGCTAGGGTGACCCTTCGCATCTTGTAGATCAAGCTGGTAAGCGCCTCGTTCTGGATGACCTGGATTCTCATTAAAAAGTGGAGCAAGTGAGTGAGGTGATAGGGGAGAAAGCACAAAGTACAAATGACCAAGATGATGCAGATAGTGCTCAGGGCCTTCCTCTTGCGAATGCTGCGTTTGATCTGGGAGATCCTCTTCGCGATGAGTGGGTAGCTGATCAGAATGATGGAAAAGGGGATCACAAACCCAAAAACCAAGGCCAGGATGTTGTAAGGTGCCATGCGGTAAGTCCAGCTGCTCGTAGCAAAGTTCTCAAAACACGCCGTCGTGTTCCTCGCACCGCTGTTGTGGAGCGGGCCTCCAAGGATAAGCGGAACCGTGACGCTTAGAGCGACCGCCCAAAGGACTGCGACCACCAGCACGTAATGGAAGGCTCTGATACGGATGTACCTGAAGGGGTGCAACACTGCAATGTAGCGATCAACACAAATGCAGGTGAAAAAGGCGATGCTGAGATAGATGTTGATGTAGTACAACGTCCCAGTCACCCGACAAGCCACGTCACCAAAGATCCAGTTGTTCCGCTTCAGGTGGTAATGAATTTTAAAAGGCAACACACAAACAAACAAGGTGTCTACCAGGGCTAGATTAATCATGAAGACGTAGGAATGAGAGGTGTGCTTCACTCTGCAGGACAGCAGGTACAGAGCCAAGGCATTCTCTATCAGCCCCAGCACGAAGACAACGCTGTAGATGACCGTAAACAAGGAATACTGGAAGTCAGCTTCCAGACTGGCCCAGGCAGCTGTCTCATTGGGGACTCCTTCAGTCCAGGAAGGATCTGCCATGATTTCTGCTGGAGCGTAGGGAGATCCAACATGGGACACAAGCCTTCAGCCACCCCTTACCTCAGGAGGTTCATGAGTTTTGTTTCCTCTCAAGTGGGCGAGAGCTAAAGCGACGCAATGGAGCGCTGTTGAGTCTGCTGGACTCTGCGGTGCAGAGGTCTCTGCTTGGTATATTCAGATGGAAAGCGGTGTTTCTGTAAGGGAGAATAAATCATTTGAAACACAAGCATTAAGTTTACACAGCAGACAGAGTATTTACTGGCATTACCATCATCACACGGTGACAATACTGAAATAACAGAGGTAGCAATTGCCCCTGATCCCCCCAAAGGCCATGGAGAAGGCTCCAGCTTTGGCTAAGGATGGGCCAGCAACTGAAGCAGTAGAGGAGAACCTTAGCAGGGGTACACCTTTGGAGGGCCTGCAATTAATTTCCTATTCCAAAGCCCCACCAAAATTCCTGCGTCACTGCTGAGAGATGCCCGATGTTGTTATCCTGTCCTTAAAAACTTGCAGTGATGGATTGTGCAGGCTTCCAGGAAAAAAGAAAAGCAATAGCGGCACAAATGGAGCAGGACTGCTCTTCCAGCTACTCCGGTGTGGCAGCCCAGCGCTCTGTACGCCCGAGCTGGTTTAACCCCACTGCTGCAGTTCCATGAAGAGCATGTGGGGAACCTGCCTGTAATTAAGAAAATCGTATTTAGAGCACAGAACTGAAACAGGTAGTTGGCATCCACCCCAAGCGGCTGCCCAAACGGTATCGCAGCACCATCGCCACCCCCATTTCGGAGCGGTGCAGGGCGGGTGGCCCGTGGCATCGACAACAACGGCGACACAGCAGTAAATGTAAGGTTCCAGCACTTCAGACCAGATGCGCCGGGTCTCCCAGGACAAACTCTCATTTGCAGGGCAGGAGGTAGCACTGGGAGCAGTCCCGGGTCGTCACGAAGCCTGGTAACACACGTGCAGACAGCACGAGAGGAACGGGGGGGGTTTCATCCTTCCCACCCACGCTGTTCTACCTTAGCTGACGTTCACACGCAGGCGGGAAGGCTCGGTGTGAGCGGCTGGGTGAATTTATGGCCCCCTAAAGCTGCTCCACAGGTGCACTGCAGAGGGAAACCACCACTCCTGTCCGTTATGGGGCAGCCGAAAGGACTGGCGGCTGTCTCTGAAACGCGGGAGAGGGGCACCGTGCCAGCAGGGCTCCTCACCTGGGTCACTCACATCTCATAAGCAACGAACTGCACTCCAGCCATGCTCCTTCTGTCCAACCTGAGCACCTACGCCAAGCGCAGACACCTGAACAGAAGCCCTTAAAGGCAGCGGAGAAATTAAACCCAGCTACAACAGGCGTGAAGTTCCTAAAGCTGAGCCCCTGCCAGCACAGAAATACAAACGTTGGGTGCTTTCTAAAGGAAACACTGAACTCACACTTCCTCCCAACAATTGTTTAGACAATGAAGTCAAAAGCACCAAAGATGATAACTGGAAGATCAGAAAGGAAAAAAAATGGTTTCACTTTAAGTGGGCAAGCACACGTATCTGCTTACCTGGGCCTTTCACCTAATAGCAAAGGGTTTGTACACACACACAGGAAAATGAACAGAAAAGCAAGCATGGCTAAGGTGCAACTTAAAGGTTGCTCCAGGTCCTGTGCTGCTTAATCTCAGGGTTTTGCCAGAGCAAGAGCCACCGAGCATGTGTCTTCTCTGGGATGAAAGGACGGCGTTGCAGCTGGGGAAAGGCAAGGCAGAGGCCTGCAAAATCACTAACGGGGCAGGACGGCGAAGGGGACCAACTAGCTGCCGCTTCTCACAAGACAAGTGCAGCAAGGACACCCCCAGACACCGCCAGGTAGCAGCTCCAAAACAACAGCAATTTCTCCACAGGGCACAAGCACTGTCCCGAGATTCTGCAGAAGCGAGACACAACGTGAGTTTCCATACGCTCAGCGCTGGCTGAGCGCCGTCAGACGGCAAAGCGAGCTCTGCTGCAGGGCTGCCTGAAACCACCGGCACGCCGAGCCCCGGCAGCAGGGTTACAAGGCCTCGCACGGGCACAGGAGCTGCCCGCGCCGTGACACGACGCTGTGTCTCACTAAATCCCCTAAACCATTCCCCACCTGGAACAGGATCCCACATCAGCCCCTACCCTCTCAGAGTGGTCAGCGGGCGACGCCGAGACCCCGGCTGCTGGGAGGGAAGAGGTGAAGCTCGTCCCGGAGATGCTTGTAACCCCCAGCCCGACGTGTAGCCCAGCACGGAACGGGAACCCAGGAAGCTCAGCTACAGCAGAGGCACGGAACGGCGAAGGGGAGCGGGGAATCACAGCTCCCTGCCACGGAGTACTGTCCAGGCCTCTCACAGCCTGGTCTTGCGCCCAGTCCCAAGCAGTTGCATACGCGCTGCAGCACCCACCACGTGCATCGATCTGCTTGAAAATATTTCCATTCCCTGCGACAGGTAACAGAAGTGACAGAGTCTATGACTAAATATGTATTTTCCAGGCGTACAGCCACCTTCATCTCTCCCAACCACGCACCATTTAGGTATCTACCATTAATAAGTACGGCGTCCGATCCAATTCCACAGCCAGCTTTGCTTCCCCAGAGTTGTTTTGCTGGGTTTTTTGTGTTTGTTGTTTCGTGGGGGTGGCGGTTATTTCTTGCCAACCAAAAAGCATCACTGAACTTCTGTTTGACTACAAAGTTATTTGACTTACAGAAACACAGAAAAGCACACAAAGTTTCCAATGGATTTTGAGTTCATTAAATTGTTAGAAATATTTTCATATCAAACCAAGCCTGAGTCTGGGAACTCTGGTCAAGCCTGAGGTTTTTCTGGTTTTAGTTTTAAAGCGCCACCATCAAGCAATCAGAAAGACAGATCTCCCCACGGACCGAATGTCCAAACGGAGTCAACCAAAAAGAATTAGTAATGCAGCAACATAAAATGGGAAAAGAATCCTAAATACTGCTTGATAAGAAGTATTAATCATGGACACCAAAAAAAGGTATTCAGACTAGGAGTCGGTACGGAAGCTCTCTACTGACAGTACATTTTATGACGCTAACAGAGCATTGTCCTTTATTTTAATGTCTTTAGGTTATTTTTAACAGTTGCTCTGGGATCCCAAAAACAAAGCAAAAATTCACCACAGTTCTTTGCGCTAACTGCAGAGTTAGTCTGCTTCGAGACACCTGCCTGGACAGCTGCACCTGGGCTGCTCAGTCACTGGGTTTGATAACAAGCCCGTAAGCGTGATGTGTTTTTATTATAACTAGAAGCTGGAATGCATTTGCAGACACATCGGTAGCAGCTACTTCTGCACCGCAACTACTTCAAAAAGAAAATAAAAAAGCAGCAGCGGTACCTGAGCTTGCAGCAGCAGTTGGCTCGATCAGCACCCAGACAGCATCAGGAATTGGTTCAGCTTTCTGCACTGTCCAGACTCACAATAAGTTTAGTTAGGAAATGAACTTACCCGAGCTCAGCCGATCATCTTTCGTGCAGAAGGACGCTGGCCTCTCCAAAGAGTCCTCACGACTACCAGGTCACTGCTGGGCTCTTCTGCGCAGAGTTTTAGCACCAGCGCGAACTGCCCTGCGAGACACGCTGCAGCGCTCTCCCACGTCGCTCTGCAGAGAGAAACCACAGGAAGCCAAGATGAAAAGCTGTCACTCAGAGCCACGGCAGAGCGCTTGCCCCGCCAGCGCAGGCTCCCCCCAAACTGGGGCAGAGTGCAGCACGCAGCCCAGCACCAGCTTGAGTCCTTTACGCATACGCTGCCGGAGGGAGGCACGGCGCTCCCACCCAAAGCCACCCTCCGTCACCTCCAGCCTGCCCTGCCCGCCGGCCCCAGGGTCTGCAGAGCCAGACCAGCCTCCCTGGAAGCAGCCACCAGTGCTTCGGGCTGAGACACGCCAAAAGGGGCCCGCAGCCGCGCTCTCACTTCCCCTCAAAGCGGGGAAGAGCAAGGCTTTGCCATTCGCTTTCAGGAAAAACCGCTGGCTACAAACACACGGGCACATCAGGGGCTGGACCACAGACGGGCACACCAGGCTGCTTGTGTCAAAAATCACCGCAGCATCCCTGCTTCTGGGTACTTATGCAGCAAGGCTGTACCAGGAAAGCACACACGGGTACCGCACTCACAACACAGCAGCTTCAGCTCTCCTCTTCCAGGGTAGAGACCCGGGACTTCTCCAAAGTTCTGTCATCGTCTTTGGGAATTGGTCCCCGAGGGAACACAGCGGTCGGCGTGTTCCACGGGAGGGGAGAGAGCAACCAGAAGCATCTTGCCTTTCCTCACCGTGCTGTCAGGAGGAGGGCTCTGGCAAAACTGCTGCCTGGAACAGCGGGGGAAGAGACGCCATCACTTCTCGTGAGGGGCCACCTAGAAATGGGCCCTCCTCCCGCTCTGTATCAGGACCGCTCACGAACTCCATCCCCACTGCCAAACCAAGGGTGGCCTTAAGAGAGGGCAAACGAACTGCTGCCTCCCCCTCTGCCCACCCTGCGGCTCTGCACCACGCCAACAGGGAGCGGCAGCCCCACAGTCTCTCAGGAGGTTATTCAGGTTCTCCCTTTCTTTAGCTGAATGCGACAGTCTGTATCACTTGGAATTGCCACGTAACGGAGAACATCCTCTTACCAGATCAAGTGGGCTGCCCGCTCTGACAAACCAGCGTTCTCCGTAATTCTCCTCCGCTCGTGGACAAGGGGGAAGTTAATTGTGGTGGTACCAGGCATCTCAGCAGCACATTGCTTCCACTGCAGGAGTGCTTAACTCAGGTTTTGTCAAAATTTTCATCCTCTTTGCTGTAACCTGGCACTCTAATAGTCATTTTAGAATCAAAACAGACAGAGATTCTGGTGTCATTCATGAGATAAAAACCCCACAAGTTACCCAATGTGTATTTTATTGCTTGGGCAAGGAGCCCAAACCAGAGGTTAGAGTGGTTTTAAATAAAAAAGGCAAAAAGAAACAAGTTCTCTGTGCTCCCTGCTCTGCGCTACGATTCACACGCCCTTGCATCCCCGGGACCCCAGCACGCCGCCCCAACAACCGCCGGAGCCCAGCAAGAGCGTGGCAGCCACGTCCTGGCTACGGAGCCTCCACCGCCGGAGCGCTTCATGTCACGGCCAGGCTGACACCCACGTGTAGCTGCTTCTGTGCTATGAGCCCAGGCTGTGAGCGTGAAAACAGGTTTGAAGCAACCTCAAAGGAACTGTGCTCTGTGACCTGGCACATCCTGAGTGCAACAGATGACGTTGTACCAGGGAACAGGGTAACGTAAAAGCCACCGCAGTCCAGCAAGAGAGTGGCTGTGGACGAGGAGAGGAACGGGCGAGTACTTTCAAGGGCTGTTTCTGTAAGTCACTGCATTTGACAGCTGTCCTTGCACTGTGCTGTACAAAGGCAGGGTTATGGAGAGGGGCAGAGAGGAAATGCTACGTTCTCCTCCATTCTAAACCTGTAGCCCTCCCACACACACACCACAGAAGGAAAAAACCCCACAACACGCCGTACAAAAAGCCCAAGCACCAACTCCTTCACCCTCCTGGGTGAGGCAGACACCAGAATTTCAGAAAAAAAAGAAAAAAAAGCAGTTATCTGAAAGCAGCACGGAATTGTTCTTCCTTTCCCCTTGGCAGTCTCCGAGGGCAAGAACAAATGATAGGAAGATGCCTGCAGCCACAGTCAATGATTTTTATTGGGACAAGACTGTGTATTGTGTAAAGAGTGCCTGGCAAACCTCCATCACATCTCCACAACAACAGTCCCTTCGGACACGGCTGAACCTCACAGAGCTGCTATTCTTCTGGGGCAACTGCAGTGTCCAAATCTGAGAGGGGAAAAAAAGAAAACATTGATTTAGGGAAAAACATGGCACTGAAACCACCTGGAAGTACTTAAAACCCGCGCTCTTCATTTCCTGCCTGGGCTCCCTCCCCACTGGCAGACAGCTCCACAGCCAGCACTGCTAGGAAAAGCACCACTGCAGAGGGCCAAACCAAGCAGCAGCTGCCTGCTCAAGGCCAGGCCAGGCCAGGTGCTCAGAGCTACATTCGAGCTCCTCGCACTGCTCCTTGTTGCCTCCTTAAGCCCCGGCGTGCACCGCTGCGGCGGGAGACAGCGTGTTCCAACCCAGCTGCAGGTCTGCGGTCTGGCCGAGACGAGGCAGCCGGGAGAAGGTCTGCAGTGCGGTGGAGAGTCCTTTGCACCCACATTTCACGGGCAATGGATTGATCAGAGACAGATTAATCCTCGCTGTTTTAAATACCTGCTGCCCCTAAGCAGGGACATCAAACTTGCATGATTATCCATTTGCCATCTTCTGCAAATTTGCCGCCCCCCCCTTTTCTTAATTAAGCTAAAAAAGTTAATAGTTTACATCAGATGCTGTTAAATTAAGAGAGCCACCACATAAGCAAAGG
>Ga0065711_1036275_pt1 | contig 21205 bp, 14 predicted proteins | sample Hoacrofraction12_FD_59098 | JGI IMG/M metagenome (GOLD analysis project Ga0065711, IMG submission 59098) | Hoatzin crop microbial communities from Cojedes, Venezuela - Epithelial fraction 12 v2 (version 2) | ecosystem: Host-associated > Birds > Digestive system > Esophagus > Crop | place...
ATAACAAACTATTTTGACAAAAAAAGCAGACTATTTGCCTGCAATATGCCAGTAGAAAAATAAAAAACCTCTGTAAATTTTTGATTTACAGAGGTTTACTTTTTATTTTACGTACCCAGACCCAAAACGAGGAAAAGAAAACAAAGGAAACAAAGTGCCGTAAAATAAGGACTTTTGAGAGTGTGTTTTTGCACTTGTTTTCATAAAAAAGGTTATTTTTTACCACTTTGTTCCACCTATGTGACACCCGAACGGATAAAAAATATTTTCTTTGCAAATGAATAGAATATGGCAAAAAACGACGCAAGGGTTTTCGACAACCCAAAATTGAAACAGAAAGAACTTTCCGATGGCAGTTTCTCGCTCTATCTCGAATACTATCTCGGAAGAATTAAAGTCAAAGACGAAAACGGAGAAGTAAAAAGCAAAGTGCAGAAAAAAAGAGAATTTCTGCATCTCTATCTTTATGGCAAGCCTAAAACGGCAGTAGAACGCCAACGAAACAAAGAAACGCTCCAGCTGGCTGAAAAGATACGCTTTGAACGCCAACAAGAGATGTCGGAAAGCATGAACGGCTACCGACTGAAGAAACACGAGAAAATAAACTTTCTCGAATACTTCCATGCATATATCGACGAATACACAAAAAAAGATGTGCGAATGATACGAATGGCGCGCCAGAGATTTCTCGATTTCTTGAGAGATACTCCTAAATATCGCAAATACGCAAGTTTCATCAGACCAGAGCAGCTCGACAAAGATATGATGGAGGATTTTGCGGAATACCTACAAAGCCGAAGTGTAGGAGAAGGCGCAAAATCAGTCTTTCAGCGTTTCAAAAAGGTTATCAACTACGCAATAGATCATGACGTGATGGCGAAAAATCCTTGTAAGGGTGTTTTCATAAGAGTTGACGACCAGGTTTTGAGAAAGGATGTACTTTCCCAAGAAGAAATGCAGACGCTTATCGCCACTCATTATAAAGGGGAAAATGACGAAATCAGACGCGCGTTTATACTCTGTCTATATTGCGGTTTAAGGTTCTGCGACGTGAAGGATTTAACGTTTAAGAACGTGGACTATTCTAACCACTTTCTACGCTTCGAGCAAAACAAAACGAAAGGGCACAGCGCAAATAGTGGCGTTGCTATTCCGCTCAACGATGGATTATTACAACTCATCGGCAAACCAGGATCGGAAAGCAAAGATAGTCTTATTTTTCATCTACCGAGTTATACGATGTGCATAAAAGCGTTAAAGCGCTGGACTGAAAGATCGGGAATAGATAAGCATATAACCTGGCATTGTGCGCGACACTCTTTCGCGGTTAATATCCTAAACAACGGGGCAAACATAAAGACGGTTGCGAGCCTTTTGGGGCATTCTGGACTGAAGCACACAGAGAAATATACCAGAGCAGTTGACAAACTGAAGGAAGATGCGATAAATAGTTTACCAGAGTTGAAACTTTAACAAGAACTACAACGGAAATTACAAGAGTTTTTATTTGCAGACTAAATCCCGAAAAACCGCAACTCGCTGAAAATCAGTACTTCCTTATTTGCACGCAATTTGCTGAAAGAGTGCAACCTATCTGCATCGTTAACAACGGATAAGCAACTTCTTACAACGGATTTTTGCTTAATTGGAACAAAAACGGCAAATAAGCATGCGTAAATCTATCTTATTAGAACGATTTTCGGAAAATAAGCAATCCTCCAACTGGTTATTTCCAAAATGGAAACTACCACCGAAAAATGTTGGAAAAGTGTAATTTTCTGCCCAAAAACTAATTGGAAAAATGTAAAAACCGCCCTATCTTCACAGACCGAGCGGCAGAAACCTAAACCTAAAAAACTATGAAAAAAAACGTATTTAACCTAAAACAACGACTTCTCCATTGTTAGCGCCCACTTGCACCTTTCCTTCGGTTGTTTGGAAAGTGTAATAGGGCTGCGCTGCTGCTTGATTGATATCGTGTTTCAACACAACAAAACCGCTGACGATCGTGTAATCTTTCACTCGTTCCAACGCACCCTCCAAACCTATCATCGTTCGGTGGCACATCGGGCGGCACTCTGACCAAGCAGCATCTCTTTCGTTTAAGTACACGACTCCGCCTTGCATCGTGGCTTCAATAGTGCTGACATGGTCAGTATCTCTGCCGAAGATAAAAAGGCACGCATCGCTAATCTCTGGGTACGGCTTACCATTCCATGACTTCAATAACTCTACATTCGCTTCGTAGAAATAAGCATCTGGGTATTGCTTCGCAACTTCCAGCGCAACTTTATTCAAACTTTTATTAAAATCCATACTAAAACTTTTTTATGATATTGAACAAAAACTTTCGTTTCTTAAACGCAATCAATGCAAGTAGAACTAAAGTCGCAACTCCGCTGATTCTAATCGCGTTCTTTCCAGTACTCATATAGAACTGCTCCTTTTTCGTCAACGCTCTCTCAACTGGATAAGGCACGCGAACACTATCATTCTTAATTAGCGTGTCAACCCTCAAAGCGTGACGAATTGTCACGCGTTCCTTCATTTTGAACTTCGTCTTAAAGACAGTATCTCCTTTGACTTCAACAAAGACACTATCTCTGTGATAGACGCTATCTCTTAACGTATCAATCCGTAACTGACTAACATACTCAGTATGATATTCGGGAACGGAAACATACTTGGTCTTGCAACTGCATAATAGGAGCACAATCGCAACCCATATACCGATAATCAGCAGCCTAACTAATTCTCCTTTTTTCATATATCTTGATATTCTGGTATTGCATCAAAGCAAGGGCAATCCTTTTTTCTTTTTCCCTTTGCCCAAATATCTCGGTGTCCCATAATCTTGGCACTCGGATATAACTTGTGCAGTTGTTTCAATAAGAGTCTCAACGCCTTCTTCTGCGCATCGGTGCGGTTATCTACCGACTTTCCCTTTGAATCAATGCCACCAGTATAAGCCACGTTAATAGCCGTTCTATTGTAGCCTTGCACTCCGTTAGATATTCTCTCCAAGTCCATCAACTGGTGTATTGCTCCGTCTGAAGTAATCACATAATGATAGCCAGCATTGACCCAACGCTTTTTCTTGAACTCTGCCCACAAATCTTGTACAGTCGCCTTCTGACTGCCAGCGGTGCAGTGAACGAATATTCTTTCTATCTTTCTCATATCTTTCTTCCTCTCTGCCATTTCTTCTGTTCGGCTCTACGAATTTCTGATATTGTTCGTTTCTCGCCAAGAATAGAATCAGACTCATCGTCTTCCATTCTCAACGGACTTCTATATAAAAATGATTTAATAATACCTCGCAAACTAACGTCTATGCCGTGTGGTTTGAGGATATTAGATATCACGCTTCCCAACTCTATAAAGCAGATAAACGCGCAGCACCATTTGGCAATTTTCTCATCGCCTTCCATCGCGAAGTCAAACGTGCTTACCATAAGAACAAACGTTGAGTAAATCACGATCTTGCCAAGCGTCTCTCTAATCGCGGTGGAAAACGAAACATCAATACCTAATCGGACACATTTCCAAAGACCGCTGCAAAGGTCAGCGATAACGCATAACATCATTACCACTAACCATTTCATAATCATCTCTGCCGTTCCTTCATAAATTGAAATAGCGAGAGTAATCGGACTAATTATAGAACAGCATATATAAGACAGTATTCTCATAATAGACCTCCTATCAACATTAGAACGCAAGCAGTCTCAACCCAGAACAGCCAAGTCTTTTGGTTTGCGCAAATCATCACTAAAAAGAAAAATACAACCCACCAACAACTCATCACGCCAGTTATTGATGCAGATAGACAAAACAGCGTTCCACCGCCATAGTGGAGTATCTTATCATCGGTCAGATAATACGGACTGGCAGCAGCCATCACTAATCCACTAACGCCAATTAGCGCCAACGGCAAGCAGAACTTACACCAACTCGGTGCCAACAAACAAGCAATCGAGAACATCCACAAACTCCACGCTATCGGATTCAAGTTCGCGATATAACTAACACTCTGCGGAATACCTATCTGAAAGTATGCCCACAACGCTCCTATAAGAGCCACAATCAACGCACAAACTACCATTTTAGAAACTCAATTTATCGGGATAACCACTCGTGAAATCGTAATTTATGATACTCGGAATATCTTTCAAGCGCTCCACCTCTGCAAGATGGGAAGAAGTAACATCGTAGCACTGACTTGCATACACCTCCAACGCAACTAACATCTTCAACGCGGATTCAATATCGTCTATCTCTATCGCGTTTCCGTTGTACCATATCTTTGTGGAAGTAAGACCAGCCGCAATCTCTGCTTCAAACCTTGTCTTCAAGGTTACTCTATCGTTCCTACTAATCCACATCGGAGTACCACCGTATAAGAATTGATTTACGGCTTCGGAGGTGTCGTAAGCATTGATGAGAATTTTCTCGTTTCTCTTTACGAAATTTAACAATTCTTCTTCATCGTACTGCTCGCCTCTTATCTCTACGGCTTGCTCTAATATACTCTCGATATCATCTTGCGGAATAGCGTTCTCGCCTAACGCGTTAACGATTGATTCAAGGTCTAACACATCCACCATATAACCAGTGTCGCCATCCTCGAACATATACACCGTTCTTGCGCGTTTTCCGCCCATTACTAACTTTTTTATCTCCATATCTTTTTGATTTTAACTATTCTATTTTGAAGGAAGAAGAAATCAAAGAAATTACTTTCTAACATCTCTCTAATCTCCGTTAACTTCCTATAACTGTTTGCGTCACTAATCAATCCTATGTAAGAATTGAGAACAGACTGCCACCTACGGCAATCCATTGAAGTAAGACCTTTTCGGCAGTCTCTCAAGCAAAATCTTAATTTGGTTATCATTCTGCCGATAGTCCGATTTATAACAAAAGTTCTTCGGTATTTAATCACTTTCCCCACAAACTTCACTCCGTGAGAAACGTGTTGAAAGTACACTCCTTTGTGTGTCTCCAAGAACAACTTTTCTTGCAAGAATTTATCTACCTCTTTTACGACTGATTTAAGAAACTCCTTATCATCGCAGATAATCACGTAATCATCTACCAATCTGGTATAGGAGTAATTCTTACCTTTGAAAAGACTTTTTACGAACTCATCCAAGAAACTCAAGTAATAACCAGCGAACAACTGGGTCGTTAAATTGCCAATCGGTTCGCCTTTATTCTTATCGTTGTAAAAGAGTGATTTATCCTTTCTAATATTCTCCCAAAGCCTAACATCTGACTGCACGATGCAATCTTCTTCGGGTCTGTGAAAGATAGTGATTTTTACCAGTCTCAATAGGATATTTTTATAATCTCCTTTATACTCTTTGAGAATTAAATCTCTTAACATCTTCCACAGTAGTTTTCGGTCGATATTCATAAAAAAACCGACTATGTCTCCTTTGTAAATCCAAGCATCTCTCTGCATATTGCGAGAAACTCTATCAATACCTTCCGACACTTGCTTAACGGCAGATCGCGTGCCGTGTCCCTTTCTACACGCGTGACTAACATCGCCCAATTCCATATTCCGTTTCTCAAACAAAGGATTCAATCTCAAGCAAATCCAATGATGAACAATCCTATCTCTAAAGTTTGCAGCGAAAACCTCTCTTAACTTCGGAAACGTTACCATAAAACACGTGGAAGTACTCGGATAGTACTTATTCTCCAAAATCTCTTGTGCAAGAACTGGAACGTCTTTGGCTGCGATTTTTACGTATTCTATTGCTTGCGGTGCAGTTCTTTTATTCTTTATACAGTTATTATACGCTTCTATAACAGACTCAAGGAAAGGTATATCACGGGATGCGACAACAGGACGCACGCGGTAATTGTTGTACTTGTTGTTGTTGTTGTTGTTGAGGTTGCCATTGCTGAAGTCCAACCTCCACGCGTTGTTGCTGCTGTTTCGTAGGGCTCTTGCATCTTCGTAACTAACTCTCGTGGAATCAGTAAGCCCCCCATTCAATGATAGTCCTCGTATTCTCATATTCCAGACCCTAACGATTTTGTGAACTCTCGCCATGCGACAATCTGCGCTGTCAATCCTTTTAACAAAGTCTTTAATCTATCGACTTGTTTGTTCGATATGATTCCCAACTTCTGGAGACTGACAACGTAAGTCTTAATTACCGAAACATTCGCTAACGCCAACGTGAGATAGTACGCTCGTTGCTCTCCGCGAAACTCGTTAGCCAGCGAGATGCACTTCAGAAGCTCGCTTGCATCACTCAATATTCGGTCGGAGAACCGCGTTAACTTTCTCGGTGTCTTGGCGGTTAGTTGTGTCAAAAAATAGAGTATATTCGACGCGTCTCGGTAGGCTGGCAGTTGAGCCACTGTACGCGGCTCTGCTGCCCTCTTGGCGCCTCTCCTTATTTCGTCTGTTATTTCGTTCATATTTCTTCACGCGCTGTTGGAACAGCGCTTATCAAAGGTTAAAGATAAAAGTTAAATGCGACAACAGGACGCACGCGGTAATTGAGGTACTTGGTGTGGCTGGTGTAGTTGAGGATGCCATTGCTGAAGTCCAACCTCCACGCGTTGTAGCTGCTGTACTCAATAGAAATCCAGTAAGACGTTTTCGTCATCGTCAACTTAACACTTCCTATTCGAGTGTTGGCGTTGGCGAAGATAGGGATGCGTGCTTCCTTCAATAGGTTGCCTTCGTCATCGTAGATTTTCGGTTCTTCGAGAACAGCAGTTCCATTATAGAAGAAGCCATAAATTCTAATCAGCTCCGTAGCACTTGGCAGATACCAGTTTGACTTTTTGTAATCATCACAAAGGTCATCTGCTTCTGGCTCGTAAGCGTATGCAGCATAAGCGGCTGGGAAAAACAACCCAAAGAATCTGTTCGGATAAGAATCTTCTTTCGCGGAAATGTCTGTTTGCACTTGATACATCGCATCTGCCAACTCCGTTAGGGTTGTCGGGTTAGTGATTGCCGTTACTCCGTCAACATTATTGTAGTAATTCTGAAGAAGTGCGTGCGCGTAGTCAATCATCGCTTGGGTGTATTTCTTTCCCGAAGTGATTTTTGCGCAATCGGAGGTGAACACCGCCCACGCGTCATCTTGGTCGTCATCATAGATATTGTTATGTAGTGGATTGCTAACTCCGTAGGAAGTATAATTAACCATCGTGGAAACATCTGGGAACGAGCCGACAACAGTACCCTCGCACGCTTCAAGTATCTCCGTACATTCAGCAGTAGAGAATCCGTTATTATTCGCAGACGAACCATTCGGATAAGCACCCCAGCGCCACGTCTCGCTCCATTTATCTCCATCGGATTTATAACCAATCGCATCTTCTGCACCGACTATATGGCAGTGATACCCAGTAACGTTTCCGTCACCATCGGTTATCTCTTCCCTCATAAAGACTAATCCAACGTAAGCCTTATTCTTCACGTATTCCGTATCAAACGTTCCGTCTGCGTACGCAAAATCGCCTACGGCTGGAATCTTTAAGTGGAAGCGTATCGCAAGCGTTGCAGTAACCTCCGAAGTAGTAACGGTAGAACCCGACTTCGTATAAGTGGTCAGAGTGACGGTCATCGTGTAGGTCTTATCTGTCTTGGCGTCATCCAAAGCTGTCACTTTGAGTATTCCGTTCACATCGTCAGAGAAACTGCCGTATTCGTTTTCTTCAATCTCCCACTTAATTGCTGGTTGTCCGTCTTGGTAGTAGATATTATTACCTGCCGTTGGCGTTGTCGTTAAAGAATACTGATATTCTCCCGTCTCCTTAATTTGAAGTGTGCCGCTAATTACTGCCGAAGTAATCGAGGCGTACTGATAACTGATATACAAGTCATTATTTTCGTCTGTGATATTTCCGTATAAATTCATCAAATTGATAATCTCTGCCAACGTCAGATATCTATCGGTTGTCGGAGAGGTCATCGTTATTGAACCATTTATCGTTGAGCCTAAATTAGCCATCCACATCAGCATATCTGCCGAGCAAGAGTCCCACGACAAATCTTCCAACGTCAAGGTCTTTAACCCAGTCGCGTTCTTATACAAGTTATAAGCAATCGTATAAGTGTTCTTTATATTTTTAGCATTCGTCAGAACAAAGGAAGTGATATTCGTATATCCATCGATGCTCAAAGTAGAGAGATTCGGGCAGCCAGTAATACTCACCTTCGTAATCGTTTCTGGCAATCTAATCTCCGTCAAGGTAGAAGTTTGAGGGAGAGTAACATTCGTTATCGCGGTGTTCCTTAAATCTAACCTTTTTAATCTTGTTAATTTAGATAAGTCCAACGAACCGCCAATCAACGTACATCCATTCAAATCCACTTCTTCAATCATCGTTGCGGACACAGTAACAGACGCTGGGCGGAAGTGTGCGCTTCCAGTCGGGTTGGCAATGAAATCTACCAACCTTTTACCTACTAACGCAAACTCTGCTGTCGGTTTAACGGATATATCGCCCAAATTGCCAATAGAACTGTAATAGTCCATTCCGTTTAGTCGTATTGCAGTATCGCCCTTTGACGTTCCTACTGTGAACAGATACGTCTTACCAGCTTCTAATCGGTAGTGTGGATTCACTATTGACTGACCAACAGAACCAGTCGGATAGACCCATTGATGCGCTGTAATCTCAAAGACGTAAGTACACTCATTCCCATCAAGGTCAGTATAGCCCTCAATGCTTAATCCAGTACCAGCGCCAGCAAACTCACCATAGGCAGCATACGAACTCATATAAACTAATCTCTTTTTCATATACTCTTTCTCGGCTTGCAACTGGTCTCCCAAACTTTGAGAAATAGGCTGAATACTTCTACTTGGGCTAAATGTTCCATTCTGAACGGCTAATTGTGCGTTCTCGTATCTGATACGCGCTGTTTCATTGTAAGCAACGGCTGGGAAGTATTCTTGAATCCAGAAGAAATAACTTTGCAGACACTTTTCCAACGAACCTTTCAAATTCGCCATTTGTGTTAAGATATTCTTCATCATCGTAGGCAGCGACTTATCTCCGAAGTTTTGCGTTGCACCACTCATATCGGTATAGGTCTCGCAGCCCCACGCCAACTCGGTCAAGCGGAACAAAACGTTATACTGCCCATCCCAGTAATACTTGGTCGTAACGCTTCCATCTGATTCCGTTTCTTGGTAGGAGTCTCTGTTCTCAATATAGTACGGCTTGGTCTGCCAACCAGTATTATCGGTCTTGAAAATCGTATCGAGGTCGTCTTGGTGCAAAGCAATCTTATACACGCCCGAAGTGTTCGGGTAGAGCATATAATACGTGTTTTTGCTTTGGTTGTCAGTGCCAGCCCAGAACAGTCCTATCTCGTGATGGAACTTCAAATCGGTGATATAGAAGTACGTACCCACGTTCTCTGCCCATTCTGAAACTCGCTTGGCGATAAAGCAGTCATTCATCTGCGCTAACGCTCCAGTAGTTATTCCCCAGTCATCCATCAAATTAACGTTCTGCCATTCTCCGTTGGAGTCTCTGCGTGTTGAGTGAACCCACTCACCTTTGACGTGGTCGTATCTGAACAGATCGTAAGCGTTGACGTCAGTCGATGCAGCCGTAACCCAGTATTCGTAGTAGGTACTTACGGAAGTGTCAGCAACTAATTGAGCATACGTGCCATCGTAGTACTTAATATATGGTGAGTGTTCGTAGCAGAAATTCCACGCGTCTTTGAAACTTTGAAGGACAGTATCAGACGGAGAACCGTCATCATTCGTTGCGCCAGCGTCAAAGTCCAACTGACCGAAGGCGTTTCCTTCGGAATCTTCGTAATATAAGTATTCTTCTTCTGCATCGTACTTTATATTGTCATCCCACGGCATTCTTTCGTCAGTCAAAGGCTCGTTATTATCAGAACCCTCTAACATCATCATTGACGGGTAAGTGTCGAGGTCAAAGCCCCAACTTGGCTTATCCATTTTTCCGCAGCCAAACGTCATCAATCCTTGGAACGTTGGTTCTGTTTCTCCGTCTCCTTGCGTGAAGTATAGAAATGGTCTTTCAATTACCGCTACGCGTGCCGTGTCATCGTCTTGGAGCACTTGTTTGTCTGACCCACACAATAGTCTGTATAGGTCATTGTATAGTTCACACGCGCCTTGTTTGTGCGACTGCATCGAAGAAGCGTAATTGATTTTCCCGACTAACTTCTTGGCGTAAGGTACGCCATCCATTAACTGGTACTTTTGCCCTATCTCGTTTCCGTCTAAATCGGTAAACGTACCAGACGTCTTATCTGCCCATTGCCACTGACAGTTCCACTCGTAATAGGTTTTAGCCGTTGAGCCTTGACCCTTTAAGGTCATATTCGTTAAATTGCCAGAGTGTGCGTTATCTTGCGTTCCATCTGATTTTAGAACTGAAACGTACAAATTGCCCTTTTTAGAACTTTGACTCGTAAAACTTACATTCTCGCCAAACCATACTATACAGTTGTACTTGGCGCTTGCCTTGGCATAGTTTATCGTTCCGTCTGAATTAGTAATATCGTTCGCTGCTTTGAAACTGGACTTGTCCGTAGCGTTAGGAATTGCAGCAACGTAGTCTTGTCTTATGTCGGCTGCTGAAAGCGCTTTCTTATATATTCTTATAGAGTAGATATCAATGTCCGCTCCGTCTTGCCCTATTCTGATGCCGCCCGAATTTCCGTTGACAACCCATTCCTCATCCGAAGTTGTTGAGAACATAAACTCTCTATTGATAACTCCGTTGATAAAGACGCGTGCATAAGGTATCTCGGTCGTATCTGATGCGGAACTTCGTAAGTTGTGGACTATATTAAACGCTATATGAGTGCGCGTATCTTCTTGCCACGCGAAGTTCTGCTGGTTCTTCGTTGAGTGCGCCTCGGTCATCATTAAGCCTTCCAAAGGGCGCATCTCTACGCCTCTTGGCTTCTCGTTGGAATCATAAGAACACATCGAGAATATCGGTGTATCTTCATCGGTCACGTTTCTAACCGAGAAATCTAACTCAATCGTCAGATCTTGTGCCGAGTCGCCAGCGGAGATGAACTTTGAAAATGCTTCGTAGTTTATAGTCAACTTACGACCAGCGGGCACTCGCAAACATCTATTTCCGTCATCGTCAGTAGTCCAACCATCCGTGATAAATCCAAAATTCTCAAACGTTGCTTCTACTTCTGAACCATCGGCAGCGTTAATTATCGTTTCGGGCTTTTCTTCTTCGTTGCTTCGCGTTTTAGGATTTAACACAAAGTCTGCGCCAGTTGTAGGAACGTAAGACTCCGTATTATCTACTAACACAGAAATCGTCTTTGTACCAACGGAATCGGTTAAAAGGTCTTCTCCGTTACTTTCCGCGTGTAATAACGTGTAAATCGTTGTTGAAGTAGTATCTTCAATCTCTAACGTATTCGTCAAAGTGTACTTCGTGCCGCTTTCAGCATTCGTCTCATAGCGCCACAACTCGGTCGTCTCGGCTGAATTAGTGAAGTAGAACTCCAAAGGAACGCTATTCCCTTTTGGTGAGTAAACGGTATAATCGAAGAAATCGGCAGAAACATAGTTTGTCAACTCCGACTTAACATTCTGAAGTAAAAGGTAGTTTTTCGATAACTCTTCTTCGGTTGCATCATCGGTAATTATCATAAACGAGTTAGTGATATGCTCCGACTCAAGTGTTCCGCAAGTGAGCCACGCTTCTACTTTGTGAACACCATAGACATCCATCACTTTAACACTCGAAGAAGAAGTGTCGGCATAGCCATACTCATACGCCACAGTCGCATAAGCAGTAGTGCCTATATCAACGGTCATCTCATTATAGGAAGTGCCAGAATAGACCTTCAGATGCAGCACCTTATCTACACTTCCATAGATATAGTACTTCAACGGAATAGTACTCAATTCTGACGTATTGAAAGGTGTCTGCCAATCCGTTGCCCACTCCAACGACAAAGAGGTTTTCGTGATGCTATTAAACGTTAGAACATTGGAAGAAACATTATTACCGTCAATCGTTGCGCTTGCTTGCGTACGAATCTGATAGCCGTTAGAATCGCTTGGCACGAGGTCTGACAAATCTATTTCCGTATCAACGCCAGACTCTAACGTGGTGCTTTGAAGCAGACTCCAACTGCCACCGCTCACTCTACCATAGATATAGAACTGTGCCGTTACATCGTATTCTTCCGCATCATAGCCCGTTACCTTACGAGTTGAAGATAGGTTTACGTTGACCTTTACCGTTCCGTCAATAGAGATAATCTCGGTCGTTGACGAAGTGGTCGTCAATTTCAACTGATAGGTCGTTCCCGTTGACGGAGATACTGGTATGATGACCTCTTGCAACAAATTATCTGCATAGGTCGTCGGGTCTGATACGTAGTTATTATAACTATCTTCGTCTGCGAAGAATAGCAGATGATAGTAACCGTTTGAATCGGGGGAGTCGGACACCTTTACATATCCGTATTTTGACCTTAACTCCTTTTTCAAAAATTCTTCTACTCGCTGCCCAGCGTAATTTTCCCAACTGATGTCTAACGAGGTAATCTCTTTGTCTATTACTGTTGCCATATCTTAATTGTATTTCCATTTATCTGAACCTAACCACGGCTTGGAAGGAATCCACCAACCGCGACCAAAACAACTCCTTACGGCTTGCCAAACTAACACAGAGCCGTGATAAATCGCTTCTATTGCTTTCTCTCCGTAATAGATAGCGGTTATCTCCTTTTCTCCTTTGTAAATCATTCTTCGGGAATTAAGTATAGAGTTGCCTTATCCTTTGTCTCCAGCGCGTCATATTCCGCTTGCGTGAGAAATTCGTGGGGAGTGGCTTCTATCCCGCCTATTGAAGCGAGATAAGCAGCGAGTACCTTTGCGGTCACTTTGAGAGCCGTAGAGCCGCTCGTAGAACCGCTCTGCATCAATATCTCATCGGTGTCTAACACCACGCTCGCTCTATCGAAGAGAGCAACAACGTCTTGTCCTGTTATGTCTGCCATTATTGTAGTGCGTTAATCAATTCAACATCGGATTCATTCATAAAAATCAGAAACGGAGTTACAACTCCATCTTTGTAAATCCAAATCTTCTTCTGGCATACGGTCTTTGTGAAATCGACTGGATAAACATAGGAGTCGGAATACTTCTTATAGTCTGCGGATTCGATTGTTCCGCCAGCCCACGTTCCGAACGATTCTCCGTTGGCTTCGGTATAAAGTCCGTTCAAAAGGATATCGTCAGTACAAACGTCTTTCTTGGAGAAATACTTTTTATCGTACTCGGCTGCGTTCTCGGCTGTGGTGTAAGTGCCTTTGACATACACTCCGTTAACTTGGGCTGCGATATACTTATAGTACGTTGATTCCGTTCCAGTCTTATTATAGGTAAACAAATCTTTCATCGCGGACTTATCAGCAACGATGCTCGCTATATCCGTAGTGATTTTCGTTGAGACATCGTCGCAGAGTGCAGCAACGGTAATTCCAAGAATACTCCACCATTTTTCTTCAACGACATCTCTTGCCGAAATTCCGTCTGGGCCGATATCATACGCGAAGTTGCCTTCTTCATCGTAAAACGATATACATCTGCGCCCTAACTCATCCACTCCGATTTGCATCTGAAGTATTCCTCCGTGAGTGAACGCGGACAATATGCCATTTTTGATAGAGATATATCCGTTTCCGTTGTCAGCCGTCGTAAGCGTCTGCGCAATCAGTTGTCCGTCTGAATCAATTATTGCGGACAGTTTGCCAGCGTTATTCTTAACTACAACCGAGTCGGAAGTGAGCGTGATCTTCTTGTTCTCAATATCTATACCAGTGGCTTCCAATCCATCGGTAATATCGTTTACTTTGAGTTCAATCTTATCATTTCCTACTTTGATATAAGCAACGGTGGCTTGCACGTTGCAGCGGAAGTATAGGACTTTTTCCAATACTACATCTCCGATAGTGACTGCCATAGTGACCGAGCCGTTATCAACGGACATAGTGATAGTTGAAGAAGTGCTTTCTTCTTCGCTATCTTCTTCGCTATCTTCTTCGGTCGTTTTCTTCGTGTTCGTATTCTCTATCTCGTACTCCTTTGTGGCAATATCAGAAATTGTAATCGTCTGACTATCGGCATCCCACTTTGCGGAGCAATTCTCCGTTCCCTTAACTTCGGCTGTGTAGTCAGTCCAAATCTCATTCGACTTCCTCACTAACATCGTGGAAGTTTTCGAGCCGCTGACCAATCCGCTTGAATCGCTGTCAAAAACGACCGTAGATGGCAGAAAATCTACCGAGTAAGGAAATGATGAGTGCTTCAGAGTTAACGGCATATCGAGCGTTTTTACCGCCTTACCTTCGCAGTTTACCGTTATCTCTACCTTTGCCTCATTGCATTCCGAATCAAACACAAAGCCTTCGGGCTTGATATTCGTCACTCCGTCTAATACGTTGTCTATTCCAGTAATATACACCGTGCCATTCGCATAGGTACACGAGCAACCTATTCCGTTAATCAGAGTAACCATATACTTACCTTTTCCTAACGAATCAGAATCGGTCGTTTCGGTCAATATCTTCTCGCCATTCAGAACATAGATTGCAGAAGAAATCTTATACTGTTTGTTTCCATCTACATCAGTCCACAAACCATTCTTCACGCATTGCTTATCATCGTCTATCTCCACTACATCAGTATAGGCAGAGAGTGATACGTTATAGTTCGTGCCACTATCTTCAATGAGTTCTTCTACTTGCTCCTTAAACGTAGAGCCAGAAGATAACTCAATATCGCCCACAAATTTTGCGCTGGTGGCGTCAAAATAACTGTTCCGATGACTTTCTAAATCGTAGTCGTTTATGCCCTTATACTGCGCAAAAAGGGGCGCTGTGAGCCCCTTATCTAAACTTGTGTAAGCGGACATATAGATAGCGGACTGACGTTCTTCATCGTCCGAATATCTGTAACCCAACATTGAAACTTCGTCTCCCACTTCGGGAACAGAATCGTAACCAGTTAAGTCGTCTGCCTTATCGGTTGCAGATACTACAATATAGTGATACTTCGTTCCGTCAAGCTCTACTGGGGTCTCGTCTGTCTCGGTTACTAATCGCCACCAGAACTTATTACTTACATCGTAACTCGTTCCTTCGGCTGCATTGAACGTCATACACAAGGCTTGGTCGCCTACCTTCCACATATTACTGATGGCGTTCTCATCATCTTCCGCGAGAAAGTATAACTTATAGCCCGTAACCTCATCGTCTTTCGTTACTTTTTCTATTAACTTGGTCTTAAAACCATCGGCTGGGGTCAGTATGAACGCGCCACCAGCGGCTTTAATTTTGTCAATAATCAACTCGAAGAAGTGAGCGGACTTGGTTACGGTTAGATAGTCTGTTACTACATTCAATAACGTTGCTTTGCCCGTTTCGTCTATTCCGTAAGTGCCATCTTTTCCGAAAGCAATACCTTTGAGAAACGTAATAAGACCAGCGGCTTCATCAGCAGATACTTTTGATAATTTGGAGTTGTTGGATTCGGTGTATAACTGAATCATTTGCAGCAACGCTCTGTAATAGGCATCCACTTTTTGGTTGGCGCTATTCGTAAGAAGTCGCAGAAGATTGATGTTTGCGTTGGCACTTTTGACATCTTCCTTTAAGGTTTGAGTATTACTCGTTACCTTTACGTTGCCGACCGTTATCTCTTGCTCGAAAGGATGGTCTATTTTTGTTACCAGTTTGGTAATACGCGTTTCTAACTCATACCCGAAGTTTTTATAAATAGCCGACTCTCCGATAAATAAATTAGGGTTATTCGCTTCAAAATAGATAGGGTTTGATTTGAACGTATAATTATTTTGGTCGGAGTATCTTAAAGTGATTTCTTTTTTGAGCGCTTCTTCGAGGTCGGAATAGGCTTGCTCTTTGTAACTTTCGGGCATAGCCAAGTTAAACAAAACCACGCGGTCATTCGCCAAACCTTGCACCACCGTTTCATTGTTAAGCGTTATCTTTTTCATAAGGTCAGATAACGTCTTGCCTTCTCCGTAAGGTACAAGAAATTGCTCGCTTGTCGTTGGTATAATTAACTCGGAAGAACCTTCTTTCTCAAAGTTTATCTCATAGTCGCCCTCTAATACTTCAACGCCAGTATCGCCAGTTTCTTCGTTGGCATAGATTGTCGTTGCGCTATCGTGGAAAGTCATCTTAAACTCGCGACCAGCAAGAGCAGAGTGACCAGCCCATTCGTTTGCTTCAAAGGATGCAGTCAGTTCGTAGCCAGCCAACAATAGCGTATCTGATTCGCTTTCAAAACAACTTGTAGGGAAAACAGCGCGATAGACGTTTGACATAAAATAGAGTTTATTTCCAACAGTAATACTCTTTTTTAGCGCTGTTATATCTTCTTCATCGCCTATTGCGGTTACAGCCACGTTGGATTGGTATTTGTACGCCCAGCAAGCGATAGTCTTATTGTTGATTTTGATTGAAATGGGAAAACCATATCCGTTTGCTGCATCATCGCCGATTGCTTCAGACGCTGCGGAGAAATACGTTGCTTTGTACTCAAGATTGGTTAGAATGGTGAGTTTGGTATCTTCGGTAATCATTAACAACTGCACCGTAGTGAACGGCGGTTCCGTTCTTCCACTAACGGAGAAGTCTTGCCACGAAGATACGGTTTTATTGCCCTCGCTATCCACCGTATAGATGGGATATGCAAGGCGCACGTACCATACAGAATATTTCTGATAGACAGGATTTCCGTTATCGTCATAGTAACTGACTACTTTGTTGTTATCATCGTCTAATAGATAGCGCTGGCGCTCTCTTACGTTGTAGCAGTAAAGGTCTAATTTAGGGTAGATATCATCGAAGATAAGGATTTTTTTCATCATCGGCTCTTCTTCCGATTCCCTTAAATCAATATATCCGAGTGGGTAGTCCGTGGGGCTTAACGTCAAACGCGTATTCAACGAAATATTCTCACCAGTTGATTCTGATTTTTGCCAGATATTGCGCGTAGATCCTTTTGCTTCAAAGCAGTTATAATAACCGTCTTTTGACGTAGAAACGGATGCCACTTGCACATTGTTACCTACTTCGAGCGTTACGGGGCTTGCTTGGGTTAGAGATAAGCACTTGCCGAAATAAAGCGTGTGATTTTCCCAGTCCAAGTAATACTCCGCCTCAAAAGCGGTTGCAACGGCATTGATACCCGAAAGAATATCCACCGATGCAAAAGACACCATTTCTGACGAAGATAAATCCGTTGAGTCGGGAATGACTGCACCCCAAGCTTTTGTTAAATCGGTAGAATCAATACCAAAGACATCATCTATCTTTAAACAGATATAGTTTAAGATATTGAGTGCGTTATCCACCATTTCCCAGTCCGATTCTTCAATAGCGTTGCCAGCATTATCATACGTAGCGAGATAAAGTGGTCGCTTTGAAAGCAACATTTTCGGATGCTTAAATTGTGGGTCGTAAGCATACTCCGCTGTTGATTTTTGTGTAGGTTCGTAGGGCTCTAAAAGCAGATAGTGTAAATCGTTATAGATTATATATGCTCCAGCTGGTATGTTGGTGCGCGTGACATCGCTCCAAGAAAGTTTTATAAAATCATCGGTAAAACTTTCTTCTCTTTGTGCAGCGGAGGTCAAGCGCGCCTCAAGCAACACCGTGCCATCGTAGTTGTATATATTCATTCTTTGCGAAGTTATCCTTTTACAATCGTATCGCTAAAAACAGAAAGTGATGTTTGCGCACTTTCCTTATTTGTTGCGAAATTTAATCTTCGATATCCGTTCTATCCGCTGGGTTGGGCTCTATAAGGGTCAGCGTAAAAGTAGCCATTTTAAGGCTGTATTGCGTTGACTTGCTACATTTTGAGTAAACAAAACGGAATATCTTTCCAAGCGTTGGTATCTTCATATAGAAGCCGCCTTGCACCATAAGGGCAATGAAATCCGCGTACTTTGCGAGAAAATCGCTTTGCGATGTTCCGTCAAGCACGAACTGCATATCAATAGTCCGTTGGTCAATTTTTGCATAGTCGGGTTTATCGAGGTATTCCACGCCATCTTCCAAGCGGTTGTCGTTGGTGACGTAACTTTTCATCGTTGGCGCAGTAATCAGCGCATCGTATGTTCCGCGTAGAAACGAAACACCATATTTTTCGTAGATGTCAATCCACGTCTCGGAATCTAATAGTTTGATGTAAGCACTACCTGTCATAGTTATATGTTTTCTTCAACTGTTTTACGAATCTTTTCTGCTATATCTCTAATCTCGGAGATGGGCTTTGTGTTTACCACGATTTGTTCGAGGTGACGGTTGCCTATCTGCTGCATCTCCAAAACGGAGGACATATTAACCGCTATTTGTTGCGCGTTGGCGCGGAGTATCGTTGCGTCTTGTTGCATCAGCGTCTGCTGCGAGTACTGTTGCGTCATCATTGCGTTCTGCGCTTCTACGGCTATCTGTATGGCGGTTATTCTTCCGATTAACTGATTGCCTTGATCTGCGGTGAGGTTTTGTATAAGGGAACGCGTTGCGGATTGCTCATCTGTATAGGAGTAGCCCATTTGCGCTTTGAGTGCTTCTGCTTCGGCTTGTTTCTCCTTTGCCATTTGGGTATATTCTTGCAGCAACGCCTCTTTCTCTGACTTTGTCATTGTGCCAGATTTAAGCGCTTCAGCCCAACGACTACGCCAATCTTCCAACCACGCATCAAAAGTATCATCAAGCACTTGCGAGTTAACAAGGCTTTCAATCATTGCGTTTGACATATCTTTGGAGAAATCGGTCAAACTCCCTTGTGCCTCCATTATGAAACTTGTAAACTCACTGCGTAAGTTATCAAGCGTTGTCTGCGTAAGGTTCTGGTAGATTTGTTCGGTCAGTTCTTCCGTTTGACCAGCCATATCTACAACCGCTTCCCAGTACTCGGTTTTATCATAATCTCCGACTTCCGTGAGATATTTCCATAATTCGGGCGCGTAATCTTTTAAGGCTTTGAGTTGTTCTGGCGTTAATCCGTAGATGCTTTGCAGTCCAGTTAAATTGACTTGTTCCACGCCAGCAGCTTTGAAAGCGAGTTGTGCCAGTTCGTTATAAGAAGCTATCTTTTTGTCGTCAACGTGCGATGCGTTTGAATGGTGAGCCGCCGTGTAAGACATTTGCGCTTTTAGCGTCTCCATCGCCAAGCGATTTGCTTCTTCTTGCGCCTCTAACGCCAACGAATACGAATAAATTGCACTTTGTCCAGCAGAGTTTCCGATAGCGTCTTTTAAGTCGTTGACGCGGTCGGTCAACTTCTCAATCGCTTTGGTATTTTCTTCAGTAATTTTATTTACTTCAGCAGCGTTTCCACCGCCGATTCCGAGCGCCGTGCCAAAACTCTTTACTGCCGAAACGGCTTTGAGTGCCGCACCGACATAGTTTCCCGACATATAATCAGAAACAGCACCAGCGGCTGCCGTTGCGCCTTCTGCGGCTGCGTTTACTCTTTCTTTATCTTCATCTCCGCCGATATTAAACATCTCCATCAGTTGCCCAGCGCCAGATAAAGCATTTCCCAAGTCATTAAACGTTGCAGCCGCCATCTTTCCGTAGTCGGAAGCGTTAAGCGCGGCATTCGCTGCGTCTGCGTCTGACTTCTGCCTTGCTTTTGAAGCCTTTTCGAGTTTCTGCGAAGATTTGATTTCCGCGATACTTAACTTATCGAGATTGTTTATTAAGACATCGCCACCTTCGATATTTTTGGCTTTGTTTTTAAGTCCTTCTCTATCTTCTAACTCCGATTCATCGAGCCCAAGCTTCTTCAGCAAGTCAATCACATTGCCACGCAAGAAATCTTCTTCAAACTGCGCTTCGTATGCTTCGGAGCGTTCTTTTTCATAGGTAAGGCGCGATGCTTCAGCCGTACTCTTTCTATCATCAATATCAGACATAACGGCACCGAGTTCTGGTAAGAATGTTCCTACTCCAAATTTCTTTGGTACCAGCAAGTCATTTATTTGCTGGATTTTCTCGGAGATGAGTTGTATATCTTCAATAGAAAGGTCTTTGGATTCGTTTAAGAATTGACGGAGTTTGTCGCGCGTCTCTTCGAGCGTTTCAGCCGAAGCGCGGTCGAGGTTGTTAAACAAATCTTCCCAGTTGATAGAATCTTTGAACGCTGCGAAATCTACTTCTTGCATTGCAGACTTCATTTCTTCTTGCACCGATGCAATGCGATAGAGTTTTTCTTCGGCTGACGCTGCCACATCTTCCTCTATCTCCTTTATCTTCAGCGCTGTTTCCTTTGCTATTGCTTCGCGTTTTGACTGGAAAGAACCATACGCTTTAAGATATTCTATTAACGCTTGCTCTGTGCGTTTCTTTTGTACTTCTTCTATTTCCGCATCTTCGGCTTTGTTCTGCGCGTCAAAAGTGGCTTGCTTTGCATCGATATATTTCTGCTGGTCGTCAGTTAGTTTGACGTTTTTATACAAACCACTTGCATAGAAACCCTCCTTTTTGGCGTTGGCTGGGTTGTTTTCGTAGTCCGCTTTGGCTTTGTCGATGTTTGATTGGAGTAGTTGCTTCTTTTCTTCGTCTAACTGGTGTTGGCGTTGCTCGCGCGCCCATTTTCTGGCGGCTTTCTCTTTCTCCGCGCCATCTTCTATCTCGGTGATATATTTCTCTTGCTCTTGGCTATAAATCTCCCATTTAAGGCGCTCATTTTCTTTTATCTGGTTGTATTCTTCTTGGGCTTGGCGCTCGCGCTCTTTGCGCGCTTGATCTGCGGCGTCATTTCCGCCACCGCCTTTCCCACCTTTCTTTCCGCTTGTCGTTGCGCCACTATAGAGAGGCACGCCGATTTCTTTGGAAATGTCTTCTTGCTTTTTTTGTTCGTCTTCGAGTTGTGCCAGAAGGTTATTTATTACTTTCGCATTGTCTTTTTGATTTTTGGCATTTTGGTTCTTCCTGTTTTCGGTTGCTTTTTTGAAAGAACCTTTTGTTGCAGAATTAACGGCATTGTCGGATTTTAATACGACCATTCCGCCCATCAGCGAGGTGTCTTTATTTCCGTAACCTCCACCTACGGTAATTCCGTATTCTTCGGCTTCTTGTTGTGTAATTTTGTCGCCTTTCTTGAAATTGCGGTATCGGACAGTCTTTCCGTTTATTTCGTCT
>Ga0065711_1005301_pt1 | contig 21204 bp, 9 predicted proteins | sample Hoacrofraction12_FD_59098 | JGI IMG/M metagenome (GOLD analysis project Ga0065711, IMG submission 59098) | Hoatzin crop microbial communities from Cojedes, Venezuela - Epithelial fraction 12 v2 (version 2) | ecosystem: Host-associated > Birds > Digestive system > Esophagus > Crop | place...
AAAAAAAAAAAAAAAAAAAAAAATCTTCTTACATGGAAAATTTATGCAAAAATGTTTAGGCAAAAAAAGTCTTTTGCCCCTGACTCCCTATTCTACCTACCTCTAGCAACATCTCTGTGACTGCTTTGGTGCAAGTGAGATCAGAATCTAGCCCCTTCGTGACTGATGTCCTTTGATTGACTAGACAATGCAAAAGACACATGCAGCATCAAGTTGTTTTAGCAACTAATATTTGACAATTTTAAAAAGTTTTCTTTTAGGCTGAGTTTTATGTAAAGCTGTTTACATTAAAGTGACATCTAATTAAAGCGTATCATGTAACCCACATCACAGTTCAGCACACATTTTCTGTTTTAGCTGACATATGGCCCCATTTATGAAAATAAAAATCATCATGTTTTGATGATATGTTCACATAATTTATGTGGAAAAGCAGGGGGAGAGAAGCAGGGAGAGGGAATGCTTTTACTGTGTAAAGCTGTTATTTTCTGTGATTCATTAAATGCCTTTTAACCCATGTGCACAAGCAAATGCCTCTTCCCTCAATTCCTGCCCAGCCTTCCCCCACCATTGTCCATGCTGGACAAAGGGACTTAATATCTTTTATGGGCAGAGACAGCAGATAGACAGAAACACTTTGTACAGCCTCATCCCATACCATAGGCATTCTTACAGTAAGGGATTCTTTAGTATTCTGTAGAGGAGATAAATTAGTTAACCTAAAAACAAGTCTATGGGAAGCAGAGCTAATTAAGCCCATTTTCCTTTGATTGTCTCAAGGCTGAGTGCCTGTGAGGATTCTCTGATGTCTAGGAAAAAACAGTCTCCTGTTGAGGTCTTTTCTTCAGTGGCTCCTCTACTGAGCTGCCAATTTTCATAAAAACTAGTAGGAACTTAATATCTTTGCAACCAGCAGTCCTCTGTCAAATTTGCCTGGAATTTTCTCTCTATACAGAAAAGTCTTTCTCTTGCACACTTAAGTGTTTCAGGAAAGCCAGGCTGCTTTCGTTAGGGTGACCTATTGGTAAGGAAAATGGTTCCTTTTATAAAGTGGCCATGAATCAGAGGCATGTCAGCACAAACTTGGGTTTCTCAAGCCATCTACAGCCAAGGATGGAGGTTTGGTACTTCTGTCCACGCTTTGAGCCTCACTGACACCAGCTCTCTGCAAAAAAGAGTAAGACTCTAAGCTGATTTTAATTTGCTTAAGGCAGGACCATGGTAAAGCGTTATTTAAAACTGTATCCTTTCATTTTTCCCTTTAACCAATTGCATTTAACCCTCAGGCCTTAATTTTTTTTATGTGGCAGTACATCAGTGGAAGAAAAGGTTCTGCTAGCTGACAAAATCACCATCTGCAGAGGAATTGGCCAGTAAGTGTCCAGTGAAACCAAAAATTCCTGGCTTTCTCACATGTGTTGCAAGGTAGAATTTGCTTTAAAATGTAAGCAACGTAACTACAGTGAATCCTTTGTTTATCCAATGTTTTGGGACCAAACATTGGGGATTATTCTTTAAATGGTAACTGTTGTGACACGTCAGAGTGCAAGACATGTTAATGGTAGTTGGACTGTATAAATCAGTATGCCATCTTCTCCTTGCCAAGGTAAACTAGACTGTACACCTGGAGACTAGTTATTTATAGCATGAGACTGACAAATGTAACCTTTAGTATGTACAATTTTGGTCAGTAGATGTTTGGCCACCATCACAGATAGGAACGGAGTCATGTTCTCTGTCAGTGGACTCTTTAATGTATACTACACGAAGCTCTAAAGAGACATCACCCAGACATTAAATTTGGGTTACCCTATTTCTTAGCACATGTGACTGAAGCCTCACCAGCGTATCTTATTTGTTGGAGCAGGAACAGCACCTCGTCAGCTGTAAGGTATTATACTGTAATCACCCTTCATTTTCTGCTCTCTAATGACTTTTTAGAATCATCATTCTTGACACAAGTTCATGCAAAAAGGAAAAAACCTGACTTCCTCATTTGCCTCTAACAATGGGAAAACCTAATAAACTTAATATTTACCATCGAAAGTCCAGTGGGATATGAACTGCTGATGATAATATTAAATCCTGAGAAATGTAAAAGTTCCAATCAAATATGGCAACCTCTGGCAGAACCTTCTTTTTCTAATGAAGTATGTGCATTATGTACAGTTTGGATGGTGATCCTAATCAGGGTACTGAGATCTGTGCATTCTGGTTTTGATCATTATTACTAAGATTAAACAGGCATAGAGCCAAGATGTTGCAATGTAATAAGCTAGGAGTTGAGGAGGAGGGAGGAGAGGGTGAGGGATTATTTATTGGTTGGATAAATGGGGTTAGCAGTTATTGAACATAGCAGAGACTTATTTTCCTGAAGTCAATGGCCACTTAAATAATGGGGCTTATGAATGAAGAATGTCTGTCAATTTAAAAAGTAGAAACAGTATAATGAGTGAAGGAGAAGGCCAAAATCAGGCCCTCTGACCCTGAAATAGTTTTCAATTTGCAGATTTCTAAAAAATGGTTGAGTAGAACTGCAGACTCTTGGATAACAAATGTATGTCCACTAGTAATCAGCTTTTTGTAATTATGTTTTATGGCAGCCTTGCAGATAGTTAACCTTAACACTTTGCAGACCACAGATGGAAACCCTCGGTCTTTTTCTTTCTTGGATGGCTGTAGGTTTGTGCGTAGGAGTTATTCAGCAGCAGGCAAAAGAATTATTTTCCAGCTTTTAAGAACACAGAAATCCATTACATATGCTCATAAGCTTCACTTTCACCAAGATCATTAAATAGAAATAGAAATTCCCTCCTTAGTGCAGAATTGTGCTGTTTCCCACCAGCTCATCACCTCAGAGAGGCATTCAGGTTCCCTGAGTAGGTAGAGTAAAGCTGGAATTGTGACGTCTGCTTCTGTTCTGTAATTTGATTCCTAGAGTTTTGGCAGTTTCTTTCAGGAAAATAATTTTACAGGGTTGGGTTTTTTGGGCTTTTTTGTTTTGTTTTGTTTTTAATTAAAAAAGTCTGAAGCTTTCATCAGAGAAATTTCTGTATCCATCCAAAGGAGAAAAAAAGCCCACAAAACTACCCTAAAAAATTGTTCTAATAAAAATTAAGTAACAGTTAGAAGGAACAGAGGTTAATCTTCTTAAGATTCTGGCTTACTCTGATGTAGAAGTTAACAAAAGCTAATGGGAATGTCATGTGCTACGTGGGGATAGTCTAAAACATGCGCATGCAACATGCACATGGGAAACCTAATAGTTGGCTTTAAAGCACTTGTAGCAGACTGTTTCACTTTGTTTCGAAAGCAGAGTTAGCGGTCAGTGCTCTCAGGATATCCTGCGCACAAGAGGGACCTTCGAAGTTCCTGCCAGTTCTCTGCTCTTTTGCATGCAGGGTTGCTCACTGGTTTCACCTGACCTGGTCTTGAAGCAATTCTTGTGAGTATTTTAGTTGGAACCTAGCCTCACTGTGCTCAGGTGTTCAGTAAGAAAAGGAACGTGTTTATCTTGACAGGGAAGACATTCCAATTTCTGTGCCCCCAAAAAACTGTTCAGAAACCACCAGTGAGTCAAGTGTCAGCACTAAGGAGAGAGGACAGATTTTTGCCTGAAAGCAAAGTATTTCGGGTTGTTTGAAATATACCATCAGCTTGAGTCAAGAGAGAGATGGTGTCTAAGGAAGAGCACGCTGATTTTTTTTTCAGAGGTGCAAAGCGCTCAGCACCTTTAAAAACGGGCTACTTTTAAAGGTGTTTAAATAAGGATTTAGGTGAAGAATTTGGCCTAGTTTCAGTTGAAATTAATGATTCACTGCAAGTGATGTTAAACAGAAACATCAGGATTTTCAGAATAGCAGAACAAAAATAAAAACTTAAAATGCGGTTACCAGAAAGTTTTAAGAAATGCATTGCAGGTGAAGGTTGGATGGTGCAGTTTGTGGCTGTCTAAGGGTGTTTTTTAGTACAACAAATTCTGCTCTGTGTAGAAGGGTTATTTGCCAGGTATAGTAAATCTTTCCTCTGCTGCTGAGATGAGAGCTTCTCAGAGAGCATTTGCAGCTGCCCACCTGATGTAGTGTGGCACAGATTACCTTCTGATGAGGTTTGAACTATATACGCTTGCCTCTCCTTTCTATGTGCCCAGTCTGTCCTGGGTTTCTGGGGGTTACGAAGAGCGTGTTTTGTGCTCACCTTCATAAGAATGTGTTCTTGCTTGAAGTTGGTGAATTCTCTGGTGGAGACTGTGATTAAGAACTAAAGTTGCTCAGAAGATGTTGAGTCATGTCCTCCTGTCTAAACTACACGCCCACATCTGCCTTTGTCTCCTTTTTCTCTGCTTTTACAGTCACACACTAATGATTTAGTCTAAGGCTTCTGCCATACCTGCCCTGTTAAAAGTTTCCAGTTGGCATTTTACTCCAGGTCCCAAAGGACTTGTTTCCTGTTCCAGAACAGTTCCCAGTGCTTCCAGTCAGTGGGAAACACCTGCCAACCTGAAACTGAGGAAAAGCTCCACATGAGAGTTTTTCCTGCACTGTAGTACTTCAGCCAGTCATTCTAGGAGAGACACGGTATTGTCATGATATCTTTGGTTATCAGGAGGTTATGCTGATTTTGAATACTAAAGGCTTGCGCCTGAGCAAGGTGGTCAAATCAACACAGAGAAACTCATCTCTAGTCTCTTTGCCTGTCAGTGCAGTTTGATTTTTGTCTGTCATTCATCTCTCACCTTCCTAGATACAGAGGTTTTCGGACAAAGCTGTGCTGCTGTTTGGTGGCAGCAAGAAGGCTACAAGCCAGCTTCCACGGCCAATGTGCCTGGAATGTTTTTATATGTTTTTGTACTCTGTTTTTAATCATACATTTTGAGTGATCTACACTGCAAAACTGAACCTGGGTTAACCCTGTGGTGGATGGAGAAATTGTGGTTGAACTTGTGACAGAAATAATTTTCAGGTCTTGCATTAACAAATGGGTACAAGCCAAGCTGACCTTGCAGTGTTCTGCTCCCAGGCAGACAAGTCTTGTTTGTCAGGGGCATTCACAGTTGCGATTTGAGGTTAGTGAATTTATAGGAAGGGAATTAAGGTGGTCATAAAACAGGACTTAACCGTACTTACTCATCTGCAACAGTGCAAGCATGCTGCTTCTGTTTTTTCTTTTGGAATCAAGTTCAGTGAACGTACTTTAATAACCTGTCTAGGATGAAAGGTTAAACACATATACCCTGCAGAGCTGCTGAACTCAAGACCTTGGGGATTTTTTCAGCCTAGTTGGGATCCATAGGCTATCTGAGGCTTCTAAAGACCTCTTCTGCTCCAACTGGCTGTTAAGACACCAAAATTACTAGGTAACCTGGTGAAATGTATCACAGCCATTCCCTGAAGAAGAAGAGGTGGAAACATGCTAAACAGATTAGAAAGCTTGTCTGACAGTGAGTCCTTGCTGAATGGTGTATCAAACAGCGAATACAGCTTTTAAATCTGGAACACATGGCCTCTGTCTTGATGCTGTGCAGGCTGACTTTTGAACAGCATCAACACGGCTGAGTCTACATACATTTTTTCAACAAATATATATAATACATAGAAAATCAAAAGAAAAAGTCAAAAGGATTTCCAGAGATTTGTAGCACGTTATTGTCTTCACAACAGACTTTAAATATAGGCATGAATTTCCTTCCAGTGGGGAAAGAATGAAAGAGAGACTTCAGAGTTGGCATTGATCTTCCTGGGTCAGGTTACATGTTCCAAGAGGCCCAGTTTTTTAAGGTGCCTCCTCTTCATACCTTTTAACGCACAAGGCTTTTCAGTTGATCCATCACTGAGATAAGCAGCAGATCTTTAAGGCCTTGGTGAACATCCAAACACCGAATAATGAGCCACATTTCCTGCGTCTTGGCTACAGGATTGGGGTAGCTGACCTAGCTCCTGTCTGCTCAGCCCACAGATCCTGTGAGGATCATAGCTTCTGTTGAACCTTCCCAGCTTCCACGGACTCTGGTAGGAAGTTGAGGCTTTTAGCCCTTGCCGTCAGCCCAGCAGAGTTCGTGAAGGATCATATCCAATAAACATACTGATTTCCATAGGTATTTGTCGCCCAGCTCCCTGCTCAGTGGTGAGAGCTGTCTCTGCTGCCACAGGTGCAGTAAGAGTGGATCAAGGCATGCAGAGGAAAAGCAGTTTGGAAAAAATAATTTAAAAAATAGCCTTGCATAACAGCTTTGGATTCAGGACCTTAACAACTTCATGAAAGCTTGTTGCTGGTGTTGTAAAACCCTAATACACAAGTTCGTTCCACATAAGAATACGGCTGTAAGTTTTTAGCTTCAGATGCCAAAGAGTGAACCCAGCCTGTTTAGAATGTGTTAAGCTGCAACATGCTACGTAAGTTAAGACCAATTTTCTACTTTTACCTTTTCTGCTTGGGGCTCTGCCAGTGCCAGTCACTTACATACCCCTTTACCTTGATTCACTGTTGGAGATGAGGTTGCCAAGCCAGCTATTTACCTTGGGAACACACATTCTTATCCTGTAGCATTTCATCAGCCACAGCTAAAAAAAAGATTTATGGACTTTGTAATACTAAGATTATTTAAGTCACTTGTTAGCCAAAAATAATGTAAAGACATACAGTGCTTGTTTCAAAAAAGTTTGTAATTAGGAGCCCATACTTTGCTCTGATTTACAATGTAAGCTTGGTATCCAATTAGCAATAATAGTGTTCTTTTAACTATAACACATATCCTTCCAAAATTATGCAGACTTTCCAATTACTGTGCTATGATGAAATTATAGCTAGAGACTCGTAAAGTTGTGCATAGTTTATAAATGCAATATATTCTTAACTACCTTGCCGTACAGTATATACTAGCAGGGCTCATATGTTCTCTGTGTTATGGAGGCTTGTAAAAAAAGCACATATAAGATTATTGAAAAAGTATGTCCAATAATATTTATGTACTTACTACTATTGTGATAGGCTGTTACTGTTCATTCTGATTAACACTTCTGCTCAGATGTAGCATGATAGTGTGACTCAATCTCTAAAATTGAAGAAACAGTTTAGAAACTTCTCTTCAAAGCACCTGGTAATGTAAACCCTTGAGGGTTATGATTTGCTTTCTTTTTTACCTTGTCATTATGGTATCCCCTTTATTTTGCATAAAATGAGAAAAACTTTTGCTTGTTTTTAAAAGCAAATTTATATAAAAATGAATTGCAGTGCCTCACCAGCTCATATCCAGCATTTTCCTCTTGCTTTTCTTGTAGCGAAAGACAGAGATCCAGCCTTTTTTGCCGGTGTGGGAGCAGACTGATAATCAGAAATGATTAAATGTTGTCATGTAGTTAAAATCAACATTAAGAGAACAGGCTTCTGAAGTGCAGAACAACCATTAACTGCTGTCCAGCCAGTGGGAGAGGTCAGAGGGGAACTCCTTGTGCTGCTCGTAGCAATTCCTTTGCAGCCGTGACATTCTGGCACTTTTGCAGAGGATTATTGATGAGAAAACCGTGTCTTTTACAGGAATGAGTGGCTGACTAAGGCCTATTCAACGCTGCGAAAGCGATGGTAACACTTAATAAGATGACTAAGCAGACTGCTCTGGGGCTTTTGCAATTTATTTATTATTATTATTTATTACTCAGAGTTTGCTGAGGACTGTTAGTCCCAGAAGGAAACTCCCATTCAGCCTGCAGAAAAATCCTGGGTAAAATGGCACAGATAAAGAGACTAGCAGGAGGGCATGTGCACTGTGTTATCTGCGAGAAGTATGACCTGTGTGTGTGTTAGCTTGCATTAGTAGAGTAACTCAGGTTTGCAATTACTGGTCATTAAAAGTTATTTTGAATTTGCCAAAACCTTGTGAGCTCTATGAGGTGAAAGTAGACAAGGAGAGGATTCAGTGGGTATGACTCAGGCTGTTGTCATCCTCAGTCATCCTGTGACCTGCCCTGTCTCACCCTCCTCTTCCTCAGCGTCTTAGCAGGACCTGGCGTGGGACACACTCTGTGTCAGAAGTTGGGGAAGAGGCATTTAGCCTGGGGGGATGGAGAAGAAAAAACGAGTTGTTAGGTGGTGACAGTGCCGAGCCCTTTATGGTACCTTCCCTACCCCCAAAGAAAGGAGGAAGAGCAGGCTACCCTGCCACCACCATCGTGAAAGCCCCTGCCTTGGGGCACCTCCTCGGCTTTACCGTGTAATATATAATCAGAGATTCGAATTAAAACAAAAACGGAGTAACCTATGACTCTCCTTATTTTTACAATTCTAGCCTAATCAACAAGGCGTCTTCTTTAGTGTGAGCCATTTAGGGGGATGGTTTGGGTTCTTCAAGTTTTGAGGCTATTTTAATTTTTCAGGCTATTCATTGTCTGCATTTGCTTTGTGTCATTTGGTTTGGTTTTCCTTCATGCTCTCAGTTCTATATAATATAAAAGTACTCAGAGCTGTATAAATTATGGCCCAAGATGCCTCGGGGGACTTGGTAGTGAGTTACATCGCTGTGTCTGCATACAGTGTCTCAGCTGCTCCGATTTACTGGTCCAAGTGGAGGGAGGCTGAGAATCATCACAGCTTTAGGAGAGCTTGATGGCTGATGGCAATCTGTGTGTTCAGTCAATAAATCCTGACCTCTGTGGACACGGATTCATGCTGCCAGACTGTTCTGGCACACCCAGCTGAGGTGTAGGGCTGATGGACGTGGAAAACTTGATTGCAACATTGCAACGTAACCTTAAGGATCTTCCACATTTTCTTGGCTCTGTTCCAAAGGCTTGCCTTGGCCTTTGGGGTGGCTCCCTCGAGAACCATTTTGTGAACTTTCTGGAACTGGCAGCCAAAGTCCCAGTTGTTCTCAGTGCCACCCACTGCTCAGCCCCCTCCCCAACCACCCTGGAATTCGTCTCTTGACTCTTTTGGCAGGTTTGGCTCTACCAAGAAAAGGGACTAAATTGAGAAGAACATGCTTGGGTCATGTCTGCTGTGCTGTCACCTGGCCTTATCTTGCCAGTTTAAGTTCTCCAATATACTAGAATCAGAACAGTGTAAGCAGGATGGAGGAGAGGTAGAATGTTAAGTACCAGGGGAGCAGTCAGCACAGGGCAAAAACAGATTTAGGGTAGCTGGGGTTCAGGCTGCACAATGATAGACATCCAACAGCTGTGGAAAACAGTAACAAATGGATAAAAGAAGGATTTATGGGAAGATGGTGTGTGCAAACTGGGGCATCAGAACTGCACTGGTTCCCATTCAACTATCTGTTGAAAACCTCAACAAAACAAGACAGCCCCTCACTTCAAAGGGCTTACGTCAGCTGAGGAGCCGTGGCCTGTATCTGGAGAAACTGCAAAGACTTAGAAAACATTCTAGCAGCTGGTAACATGTCTGTAGCTAACAGGATGGAAGCACTTTTATATTCGTGTGTTGCAAATATTTATACATTAAGTCATGGCAATTAGGAGTAATTAGAGTGGAATGTACCTTGTATTCACAGAGCCAGGAACTAGGCCTATGTCCTAAACACTGAGTTTATTTCTGTTCCAACTCGACGGGGTAGGATGCAGAGTCTTTGGTGCCTTCCCATGGCTGTGCCCAGCGCTGGCACGCAGTACTGTGGTACAGGTGGTGGTGGCAATCCACGCTGCGGGTTTGAAGCATGAATGCAAATTTGGGTCTTGAGGTATGCAGTGTGACCCCTCGACCCCTCTCTAGGGCTATTTATTTGCTATTTAATTTTTTCATCTTACGAAATAATTCGTGGAGTAATATTGAATATTGCTTACCAGCTATCCAGGAGCAAGATTTATCTTCTCACAGGAATACATAGTAGGAAGCCTTTCCGCCAATACTTTTCTGAGAAGAACTGTTACAAATAAAAGTCAGTCTTTGTTTAGAATAAATGTTTCTCATTGGGAAGTGGAGGGGGTTTATGTACCGGCTAGCAAAGGGCCCAGAGAATTGTGACTAGTTCTAGATGAGCTTTGCTAGTGAGATTATAAGTGGCCGTGAGTAAGGCACTTAAACTGTTCTGAGAAGTGTATCCTCGATAGCTATTTGGTGTGTTTTGAAATTCGATTGCAGTGTGATGCCACTTAAGGCAAATCCAGTCTGTAGAAGCTGTTGTCATCTCTAGCGGCCAGGAGTAATGGTTGGGCTTCTTTTGCTTTGGCTGTACCACAGCAGTATTGTTATTACATAGTGTTGTGAGGCATCATTATTCATAATTTTTCATAAATGTGGTGATTAAAAATGACAGAGCACATCAACTGCTTTTTAATACTTTGTATTTATCCCAAGCTATCTATTAATTAACTTCCCAACATATTATTGCTTCACCTTAATTGGTGTCTGGCAGTGTGTTAATCAGTCCTCTGCCACACCACTTCGGTGCTCTCTTTAATTGCCATTGGCTTTCTACTGTGAATGCTATTAGTGTGTGCTTGGTGATTGTTTTGGTTTTGGGGCCCAGGGGGATGGGATGTTGTTAAGTAGGTAGGCATGGTGTGTTTTGTGGATAGTCTCAGCATTTTTGGGAAGCTCTGTGCTGGTACAGCGATTGTGAAGATCAAACAGGGTGAGAAGAAGTAGAGACGTGTCATATCCTTGTCTGCACCAGAACTGACTCGGCAGCACTGCAGATACAAACTAGATTAGCCTGACCCGTGCCTGTGGAAGCTCAGTGTTACCTCGCTCGCTGAGGGAATGATGGCCTGGGGCTGTGCAGCTGTGCCTAAAGGGTGACATTTAACAACAGGATAATCAAAATCAACTGGGCCTTCATACTGCAAAGTACTTTTCTGGCTTGAGGAACATATTGCTGACTCTTCTTAATATTAGGTGTGTTTTGAAATTGGACAATGATGTAAGTAGGCTGTGTAGTTTTAGAGTGAATCCAGTCTTTAGAGATAGTTGAAATCTCCAGCTACCATGAAATATGTTGTCACTTCAATTACAGTTGCAAGTACCTCTCTCTTATTTGTTTCCTGTAATACCAGACAGACTAGGTAAATATATATCTTTTTTAATGAAGCACAATATAGTTTTTAAATGGTTTATATCAAGTTGTTTCCAGTTTCTTATAAACTCCTGATTTCTAAATATCCCATTATTTGTTCCATATGTTTCACTGAAGTCATTGTTACCAGTACAGCAGAAAAGACATAAATAATCTGGTAATTTAACATAAGTTTGTGATTTTTCTTAAGTTACTGTCAATCAAATATCATTAGTATAAACTGAAATCAAAGCAGAGCCAAAATCTGTAATTAAATCATGGAGGGTGTACTGAGACAATGAGAAAACAGGGAGTGCTCTTGTAGGCTGTGCTGCGTACAACTGTCGTTGTGTTTGTTAGCAGAGAGGCCACAGAAGTCTTGAAGGATGTAGTTTTTCATGCCAGTGACTATGCTTTTGGCAAACAGGTTTCAAAATACAATCATGATGGTATTAATCCCTTAATTGCATTTGGTTTTCACTGAAGCTAAATATTCCATGCTGTATGAGGGAATAAACCTGGTTCATTTTGCTGACGTAATAATAAAAGCAAAATATGGTTGTGGAAGATGCTCCCAACTTGCTGTTGAACCTGATGAGACCAGAGCAGTGTTGTAGAAAGTCTCTGTGCTGTGAAGGAGGTGGTCACAGAATGGAGCTGGCAAAAGAGTCAAGTTAGGCTTCATGAAAAACTTCAGCATTTCCTGACCAAAAAATGTCCTGACAGCCCAATGCAAAATACAGCTTTTTTCATTTTGTCTTCCCTCAGTCTCTTTCCAGTGATGAAAAAATGGAAAAGGAGAAGGGGCAGATAGTCAGAAGAAAAATATGGAAGAGGAAATGGGAAAGGAAAACAACACAGAATTCTTAAAAGTTTGTTGGAATCCTTTTAGAAACATTTAGAAAAATCTAAGCTATATGAACATTTGCAGATCCGGAAAAATGTAATTTTAAATCAGAGATGGAAAAAGACTACTCCACATCCTAAAAATATCAGTTCTCACAATGAATGCAAGATTTCACGGAGGAGAATTATTTATGTGACCATTGTTCCTTTTTTTCCCATTAGATAGGGTTTTTGAGACTTGGAAGGTGTCTGTGTTAATAGCGCGTGGCTTTGTCTGACGTATTTTCCACCCATCGCTGCGTCTGTACATCAACTAATAAACCGCATGGTGCTGCTGAATCAGGCCAGCAGTTCCAGCTGCCTTTACACCTGCACATTATCAACCTGTGCTGTCGCCCTTGTGTCCGTCTTTGATTTTGATCGGTTTAGAGGTGTGTTTTCAGGCATGCTGTATAAATAGAGATTATCCTGATGAAGTCAATTGCATTACTTTCGGTCTGTGGCTAGGAACTCAAGTTTCCCAGTTTTTAGGGGAAGTTTGTGGTGACAAGGTTCAACTCAGGTGAAAATCCTATTGGGCAAATTTAGTGTATTCCCATTATAGCTTTTATATTGACAAGTTCTTGAAACAGCCGATTTAACTACATAATGAACACTCATCTGCTATTTTGTTAGTCTCTGTCACGCTTTTCTTCTTTCTGGAATTCTCTTTCTCTTCTGAATCTCCACTTTCGTTCATAGACCCTTGCCCTGTAGGCAGTCACTGATGTGTGAACTAGAAGTATGCTTCCTCTGCCAAGGCAGAACGTGAGAGGCCAGCAGCAGGCTTTATCTGCACAGGGTAAACTACAAATCTGAGAGGGAGATGTTCCCTGAGGATAAGCCACAGCAATCAGAGTGTAGAGCAGGGTGCATGACAGGTCAGAGAACGCGTTGTGTTTTAGTGCCAAGAGCAGTGTTCAGTGATGGAGATGGAAGATACAGCCGTTGCAGACATGACTGCTCATTTCACAGCCACTGCGGGAAGCAGTATCGATGTTGAAGATGAGGAAGAAGCTAGACTTCACCAGGCAAGAACAAGCAGCATATGTTAGGGCTGCTGCAGTGATGGCTCTTCCAGTGTTTCTGTTGTAAGCTCCATTTTTCAGGGGTTTATAACTTGCTCATAAAAATTTACTGCAAGCTATAATTTGGCACACAGGGTTCCAGCCTGAGAGCATACTGCTTTTCTTATTTAAACTACATTTGGTTTATTGATGGGCCTGTTTTCAGGTTGCAAGAGAGTGACGAGTGAAATAGAAATCTAATTGTTTAAGAAACTCGGGGTTTTTTCCTGTTTTAATACTCTCTAGCCCCAAAACAGCTTTAAACATCTACTGGTGCCTTTGAGTATTACAAAGAATTAAAACTCGTTAAGAAACTCATGTTTAAAGAGTGGCTACTGCATATATTGAGTAATTATACTTACAGCCTATAGCGTCTTTCAGCCTGAATAGTCCCAGTACAGGTTTCCAGCTTTCTAGATGCAAAAATGTATTTCCTCACAGCTGAAACAGAGATATCAGTTAGGATACAATGAAGATGCTAATGGCATATAGATGTATATAGCAGGACTGATTGTGATTTGGGCCAGGCCATCCAGCTTAGTGCATCTGCTCTTGCGAAAGACACCAAGATGTTGTGAATCAGATTTTCGGGTACTGCCTTTCTCTGCTGGAGCACACAGGTAGGAGTGAAAGCAATTTTCCAGTTACAGTTTAAGCCATTGCTGTATTAAACTTCTGATTTGAAAGCTCAATCATGGACACATCGTTTATGGACTGTTCAGAGCTCATGCTACAGGCAAGGAATTCAGGCTTTGCAGATCATGATCATGGTGTTGGAGTATCTGTGAACTCTGGGAGGCTAATTCTGATCAGTTAGCCAAGCTGCTCCCCAGCCCCTGCCAGCATCCTGCCCTTCGCTGTCACCCTTCTGCTCACAGGCTGACATCCTTTGTGCAGTTCTTAACCCTGCCTTTCAAATACCATAGAAGAAATCTGAAAATTGCAAAGCAAGGCACTGAGAAATTGAAAGAGATCTCAGCGAAAGCTCTGTCCCGCACTCCTGCACGTGTGTAAGTCCGCAGGTTGGAATTAAATGCACTGAGCTTATGGATTCTAGTTTTATGATGAAAGTATCGCAGAAAATAGCAGTATTTATTTTGTACAAACCAGTTTACGTTTTTAACCCTATTAAGTAAAAATATGCTAAATATGTGTCCAGGTTTGCAGATGATCCTTGCTAATGTTTGAGAACTTGGGCCTTAGCAGGTTAATGTTGCACATACAGAAGAATACTTCCCTGCCGTATCTGAGCACACCTTTTGGATCTAAGCAAGAGAAAGTGTTTTGAGGTGGTCAGTTTGTTTTTCAGCATCTAAGCTGATGTGAAGCAGTATCTTTCTTGACAAAATACACTTCTGAAAACATATTTGGAATGCTGTTGTAATATCTTGCATCCATATTGTGGTAATGTCAAGGAGGAGGGAAGATGGGCATTTTATGAATTCAACTGCTGGGACCTCCTAAGCGTTTCACTGGACCTGTTAAAAAGCTGGTTGTGTCTCTGTCTGTCGTAGTGGAGATACTGGGCTCAGGCTCACTGGATAACTGCTATTTCAGACTTCAGTTCTTTCTGTGGAATGTCAGCTGAAAGCTGAAGTGCTGTAGCAAGGTATCAGATCTAATTCTTCCTCCTTGCACCCAGAAAAATGAATTTTGCAATCTCAAAAGATGCTTTTACTATCGCAGGGTATCTGTATTCTCATGAAGCTTAGAACCGTACTTTTTGTACTTCCCACCCTGACTGATCTCACCCTTTCTAGATTTGTCTTGGCTGATTCAAGATTCCTGCTGTGCCCTTGGAGATGCAACTTTGAATAATTTTTAAAAGAAAAAGTTTGGCTACATAGGTACATACTAAAAAGACCGAGCAGAGGAATTTTTAGACTCTGTGTGGTCACAGTACTTCAGCAAATCAAGTGGACAAATTACTTTGCTGCCGTATCTGTTTCTCTTGGCAGAACACTGACAGTCGTCTGGCAACGTGTTGCAACTGTCCTCCCCTGTTTGTGATCAGACTTCGTTCTGCAGTTTGTGTATGTGTGTGTAGGGATTCGCCGAGCTAATTTGCATAGCTAACATTAGAGAGGCTCTTCCTGAAAGGTAATAAATTACAGATGCAGTTGTCTCTATAGATGTATTTGGGAATGATCAGCACATCGCCATTGCTTCCACTTGGGGACAGCTCCTGCAGAAAGATTATATGGATTGAACCCTTAGCACTGATGTGCTGGAGGGAGGATGAAAGTTGGTTACGATAAAGTAATCTTGTCTCCTGGATGACAGGCACACGCCTTCTGTACAGGGGGGGGCTTCTGGGATTTTAGGATTGTGGGGTTTGGAGGGGCAGATTTAGGAAATGAGAACAGCGCTACCAGTCACAAGGGTGTGGGAGGTGAAGATGGATTAGCATGGAGTGTGTGGGGCTCAGCAGAGTTCAAGAAGGGGAAAGGGGCTCAGCAGGAGAGATGAGGACATGGTGAGGAGCAGCATGGAGGGAGAGAGGACTGGTCCGGGTCCTGATAGGATCCTGCTCCTCCTTCCCCAGCCTCCTGTGGGACCTGGCCCTCTGGGGAAGGGGGCCTGAACCCTGCTGGCCCCAGGAAGCAGCGACAGGCTGCTGCTCTCCGGCCCCTTCCTGCCCCAGTGCTCCCCCCACGTCTCACAGCCTCGCTGCCTCCAAACCCAGGCACTGGCCAAGAAACCATTTTCCTGGAGGGGGTAACTACTGAGAAGGGCAAATGTCTAGGTTTCTTCTGTCAGTACAAGAGGTCTGGCGAGCCAGCATGGCTGCTGGGTCAGTGCTGCTGTACGAGGGCGTTTTGGGGCAGCACAGCTACTGGAGCGAGGGAGATGTGGTGCAGAGGCAAATCAGCCCAGCTTCCTTGGTTTTGCCTGCTTACTGAGGACCGTCTGTTCCTGCTTCTGGGACTGCTCTCAGGAAAAATCAGAAATGTTCTCACTCACCACACTGCGCTCTGTGCCGTTTCTCTGCCACCTCCCAGCTCCTCAGGTCCCTTTGGGAGGAGGCTGCTCAAGGCGGGAGGGTCAAGCAGCTCTGGAGAGGCAGAGAAAAGCAGAGATGCAAGACAGAATGGGCGTTGTGTGGCTGGGGCTGTCATTGCCGAGGGGTTGAGGGAATGCAGAGGAATAGTGAATGAGAGTGATTAGAAATAATTGTTTTAAAATGAAAGAAATTAAATGGCACACAATTATTGTAACACATAGTTGAGATTGCCCAGTGGCTAAACGTACACCTTTGAGATTTAAGACATGAGGAATTCTGGTGCGGATTATCCCTAGTTCACTCTTCTAAGATAACACAGGAGAGTTCAGGGATGTGCAGAAGTTACTTAGCAGTATTGATCTCTATCTAGCCACAGGAGAAACTCAACTACAGATTTGCATGCTAGTCCCAGCTATTTAACACCCCACCCCCTCTTGTTTTGTTAACAAACAACAAAAGTAGAAACTTGCCAGCTCAAAGCTCATTTAACCCAGAGCTAAAGTTATGTTCTGACAACTTGTCTATTCTCTTCCGGAATATCCAGTTCAGGTAAGCACAAGCATCTGGAAGCCATGGAAGAATGAGTTAATGTAAGCCGGAATGAGAAAATGCATGGTTCATACAGACTCCAGTGCAGCCTCAGCGCTCCCGCAGGAGCTGGCAAAAGCCGCTGGGCATTGCCTGCCTACCTTCTCACAGCCTTCACCACCCTAAGAACAGCTGACAAGCTGAGAAGGTCCGTTCCCACAGTCGAAGGAGGATGTTTGAAGTTACCTTTGCCAAGCTCTCGGCTTCTCCCCACCCAGTGCAGCAGTGGGAAGCGGGTGGCAGCTGCAGGTGTTCACAGGGCTTGCCTGATTTCAGTACTGAGCTGTGTGAGCTCAGTATATATCCTGGGCTCTTCTTACCTGGGATGGTCGGCAGTGGGGCAACGTGCTGATGTTACCCTGCGTATATAAACCAACTGCTTAAAACAGTCCTGTGGGTGTAGGCAAAGTGTCTGAGAAATTACGGTAAGGTGATAGGGTTCATTTTCATGGGCAGACTTCAGCCTTTGTGTACATGACAAATATCATAGAATCATAGAATGGTAAGGGTTGGAAGGGACCTTAAAGATCATCTGGTTCCAACCTCCCTGCCATGAGCAGGGACATCTTCCACCAAACCAGGTTGCCCAGAGCTCCATCCAGCCTGGCCTGGAACACTTCCAGGGAGGGGGCATCCACAGCTTCTCTGGGCAACCTGTTCCAGCGTTTCACCACCCTCATGGTGAAGAATTTCTTCCTAATGTCTAATCTAAATCTGCCCTCTTTTAGTTTACAGCCATTCGCCCTTCTCCTGTCACTATACACCCTTGTGAAAAGTCCCTCTCCATCCTTCCTGTAGTCCCTTCAGGTACTGGCAGCTGCTCTAAGGTCACCCCTGAGCCTTCTCTTCTCCAGGCTGAACAGCCCCAACTCTCTTAGCATGTCCTCAGTATAGGTGACTTTTGTTCATTGCAGCTCATCCAACTTACATTTGTTCTAACAGAAAAGCACACATTCTGCACAGATGCTGAGTGTGGCTTCCAGTATTACGGGCCATTGCGTAGAGAGGGCAGAGATAGAATGACTTTGCTGAGTACTTTTTTGTGTTGAGTGTGAGTTATGACCCTCTACTTTTTTTTTTCCCTCTTGGCTTTTGGATATTTGGCTTTGCTCTTTAGGTGATGCTGGGAGAGCACTAAAAGATTTTGTGAGCAAATGCTAGGGGCACACAGAATGCTGTTTATCTGCAAAGATTTATGTCTGGATAATCAGATGCTCTCTCTCCCTGTGTTACTGGATGGAATTCTAAACATTATCGGGATGTACTTTTTTTAAATTTAGCAGACATTTCTCATCTGCGCCTGCTAGAGGATATGATGCCTATATTATCTTACGTATTTTAAAATACATGTAGCTTTAAAGGCAAATGAACTGCTGGTTTCTGTCAAGCTGCCTTTGACTTCAGAAGTGCTTAGTGCCTTCTTTTTTAATGGTTTACGTTTTTGTTTCTGTGCAGTTATGGAGGATTTGAGAAGGAAAAATGCATTCAGTTGCATTGATTCTAGCATAAAGGCCCTTATGCAGATTATTGTAGGTATAAATTAAAGATTTACTGTCATTATTTCTTAAAAAAACCTTTTTTAAAGTGCACGGTAAAGTTTGTTTGTGAATGCCTGTATACCTGTGAAAACATAAACTCTTAAAAATGAATAGAAATTGTAATAGTAATAATCACTTATGTTTGTATAAAGTCTTTTATTTCAACAAGTCTGAGATTGCTTCACCAAGGCACAGGTCAAGCTTCTTGTCTGTGGAACACCGTGTGCAGGGCACGGAGACTCCTGGCAGTTTAGGGTAGGAGAAGAGAGATCACACAGAGCTAAGCAAGGAGAAGAGCATTATAGCGGGCTGTGGTTTTACTGTATAAACAGTATTTGCTTGAGAGATCGGGGTGTGATTCCCTATGCTTTCAGTTAGTGCCTTGCAACCTCAGTTGGGCTGGTCCATTGCTACTTCAGACGTAGTTTCCCAGTGCATGGGCTCTCAACAGCAAACGTGGTTTAAAACGTTCTCCCTACTTTTCATTCATGCATTTGAATGTTGCTGTCCCTTCTTTCCATTATTTGTCTTTATGGGATCCACACGTTGCACTGAACAGATCTTCATGAAGATTAGTGTTCTCAGTTTTTGACGCTGGTAAAATCACTGGTCTGGTTCACAGCGTGGCTCTGCAAACACTTGGCTGAACTGAAGGCATGCAAAACAAAGTAGGAATGAGCAAAAAAGGGTCGATAACAGTGACAAGAATTCATTAAGTCAGTTGTGGTACCACAGTGCCTGCTTTGTGATACTGGGCCCTGAGCTCACATGAGATGACACGATGAACACACCTACAGTGGATTCTGGTCATACTTTGTGACAAATACAGGTGACTTTTGTTCAGAGCAGCTCATCCAAATGACATTTGCATGTAACTTGCATAAAACTCCGCATTCAGCACAAGTGCTGAGCGTGACTTCCAGTATTGTGGGACATCGCAGAGAGAGGGCAATGATAGGATGGCTTTGCTGTGTCCTGAAGTAACAACAGCATTATTTGATAAAGTGCAGTATTGTATACCTAGTGCTGTAAATTTTCTCCCTCTAGAAGTTAAATGGAAAGAGGCCTTTATTTAGTACATCTTCTTGTTCCTTTAATTGTGATGGTTAGGATAAATTATTGTATGCCACTAAATCTAGTGATCATAGAACAGTGTTGGGGTGCAGCTACGTATTTTGATGCTACCTCAAGTAAGCAGCCTGAGGTTCAATATTTAATTTAAAGCAGAAAACTTGATACAACTAAGACAGGAATCTGAAGCCCTAGGAATGGTGGTCAGCCTGATGCTTCTAACATACTAACTGATAAATCTCTCTTTACAGCTACATCTGGGACCAGTCTTTGTATGTCCTTTATCTCTTTCATTCGTTTTGCGTAGAACTTAACAAATTCGAAATGAAAAACACTGGCTTGTTGTATTTGTCCAAGGACATGGTAATTGAAAATGATTGCTTCATACTGGGCTGGGTTCAGAAATATGTACATCTCTCTTTTTCTCTTTTACACATAAATCCATTAAATATTTGTGTTGAAATAGGAATCACTAGGTCGGAGCGAAATGAGATAAGTAAACCGGAGACAGGCACTTGAGAGGTATCCATACCATGGGCCAAATTCCTGTGCCGGCTTCCAGATCCTTTGGCACAGACATGGTTGCCAGAATCTACATTTTCATTAAAAGCAAAACAAAACAAAGGTCTGAGCTTTTAGGCCTACACAGATAATTCAGAAAACATGAACAAGACAATAACTTATTTTAAAAAAGAAAATCTTAGATTTTATTAAGCACACTTAAAGCTACTAAAAAAGAAATGTAGTGTGGTTTTAGGTTAATCTGGAAGAGGATTTGATGGAAGTACTTGTACTCTCTTCAGCCAGTTCAGTTTCTTTCTCAGAAGAACTGGTTGTGGTAGAGAAAAGGGGAACGCATGAAAAACCTTAATAAGGAGATTTTAAAAAAATCTGATGATTTTTAATAATTATAAACTCATTATGCAACTTTTGGACTATAAAGGGATTTTGTTCAGGTTCTCTCACCTGAAAACCTTAGTAGAAAGAGCTTCAGATTACTTAGGATTTAGGAGTTTTTTGGGGACAAGGGTTGATACCAGATGAAATGTGTGTCATGTATGTTGCATGCTGGTAGTTCCAATTTGAAAGATTAAAGTAAAAGAAAAGACCGGTTAATATAATAAGTGAACCAGTGTACTATATCACAGAGAGTGTATGGCTCTTGTGTTAAAAGAGCACACGCTTTTCCAGTTAGCACTGCTGGGCACACAGAGTATAAAGTCCCGTACACAGCAGTAGATCAAAGAATAGCAGTAACTGTATGTTTCAATTGAGAACTGTTTCTGACAGATCGCAGATGCATAGCAATAAGCTCCTTCATGGCTAAATTGCCAGTTATTGAACAGTGGCCAACAGCAAAAAGTGGGTCGTGATGGCTTTTCTGTACTATGCAGAATTACGTGTTTTTATCTTGTTTATCATCACCATTATTACGTTGCCATTTACGTCCTAAATCACCTACCCATCATTGGAAGGGCATGAAATTTGGCCAGCATTATGTTGTGCCTAAGCTTCAGAACATACCGATTTTTCACAACTTCTCAGCTGGTATTAAAAGCAACAAAAAAATAAAGTTTTGACTTACTGTGGCCCCTGACTCCAGATTTCCTATCCTCCCGTGAATGTTAGTATGCATTTGGAGCCGGACTGTTGTGTTTGGCTAAAAACTTTTTGGTTTTGTTTGTTTGTTGTCACTTTAAGATAGCAGATGAAGTGCCAGTGGATTCGCATATGGGACAGTTGTGTCAACTTTTTACTAATAGTCCAACACCACAGCTTAAAGAGAGGAAGGCAGAATGTCCCAGGTAAAGTGGCGAGAGCCTGGCTTTGTTGACATTGCATATGGACCCATGGATTTTGCATATTTTGCAGCACTCTTCCTGTGCTGGGCTATTTGTCGGTGGGTTTACACACAGAAGAGAGCAGTCCTGTCAGTTAGCACCCAATTCATCCTTGTCTGTCTGAGATAGAACTCAGTAACTTGACTGTTTGAACAAGAAAGGATTCACAAAACTTGTTTTGCTAAAAAAAAAAAAAAAAAAAAAAAAA
>Ga0065711_1009039_pt1 | contig 21203 bp, 12 predicted proteins | sample Hoacrofraction12_FD_59098 | JGI IMG/M metagenome (GOLD analysis project Ga0065711, IMG submission 59098) | Hoatzin crop microbial communities from Cojedes, Venezuela - Epithelial fraction 12 v2 (version 2) | ecosystem: Host-associated > Birds > Digestive system > Esophagus > Crop | place...
TCAGCTGGAACTTCCCAGGCTTCAGTTTGTGCCCGTTGCCCCTTGTCCTGTCGCTGGGCACCACTGGAAAGAGTCTGGCCCCATCCTCCTGACCCCCACCCTGCAGATATGTGTAAGTATATATTAGGTCCCCTGAGACTAATCAGGCTAGGCATCGCTCTTGAGTGACAGCCTGTTCATCACACACTGAGTAGGACCTGCTGCAACGGCAGCCACTGATGAAGAGGGGATTGTAAAGGCCTGCCAGGCTCCGTGCAGATGCCCGTGTGAACACTAGATCACGTGGATCTAAGTCCCTGAACTGAATTCGTCTCGCTGTGCAGCGCGAGGCCTTCAGAGGCATTCAGACGCAGGGGTTTGGGTTGTGCGCTCCGCACTGTTCTGTTCAGACACGCCACGAGCAGCGCGGGCACCGCTGCTTCACCCAGCGAAGGCCAACAAACAAGTTCTGTCAGATACAAAGATGGCACAGGCGATAGCGAGATTCCCGTAACCCGTCTCTTCCCTCCCGCTGCAGCGGCTGGGCTGGTACAGATCACCCAACAGAATTCCTGCCCGGATACGAAAAGACATCAGCCTGCACGCACGGCTTCCTCACCGAGAGACGCGGTGGCAGGTGTTCAGAAAAGAGGTCAAAAACATCAATTTCGGCATTCCTCCAGGGAAAAGCAACGCTTCCTTGCAGGCACGCTGTTCATTTAAGATGCTTATATAACTAATTTCTGTATATTTTCCCCTTCTGCCCCTGAACGATCAATCACGGTTGCTTTTTACTGACAGAGACCAGTGGCCTCTTCCCACTAAAATGGATGAAGTCGCAAATTAATGAGCTCGCCGCACATGTGAGGCGAAAGCACAAACACAGCACCTGTCCCCCTCCTTTGGGGCACGGTTCCACAATAACGCTGATCATTTGATATCTCCCTCAGGATAAAAAGCAATGAAATTCAAATTAAACCATCCCTCTGTTGAAAATGGAAGTGGGGGAAAGACCAAAGGGAATCTGATCCAACAGTCTCATAACCATTTCCATCGCTGTCATCGCTTTGAGACTTCGCATACCCTACTCACACTGCTCGTTTCTCAAGTAAGATTTACAGCGACAAACGCTACTACAATAGAATCATTTTTTCAGGTTATTAAAGTCTTGAAACTTGCCTGTTTTATCCAATGAGCAGATCCATGCCACCATTCTGGCTCCTAAGCTGCACAAGCTGAAGAACTGAGAGCTAACAGCACCTGTAACGGCCGACCTGATTTAGCCCTCATGGAAGAGCTAGCGACAAAGCCAATATGTACTTCAGGAGCTTCGGAATAGCTGAAGTCTGTGTGAAACAGTTTTGGCGGGATCAGGAGACTTCCCTGCGTCCAAAACAAACAGAAGGAAACTTTGCTGGCTCTGAATGCCAACAGCCACGTGGCTCACGAGATCGCCAGACTGTTCCCGGTGGAATAAAGACGATCGCTCAGCCCGCGGGATTTCTGAAGGCGCGGCTCTGCGCTGGCAGGTGAGGACACGGATGCTCTCCGTGTCTTGCTCTCAGCTGCGCTCTCCTCAGCCACGGCAGCGTGAAAGCACCACGCATTAACTTCGTCCATTGGCACACATTAAGACAATTAAATTGTTAGAACAATTATGAAAAAGCACTAATAATTAACCAGACTTAATAACTACCGAGTTGCTATATACCCAGAGTGGAAATGAAAGCACGGTGTTCAGCCCATGCAAGACTTGGGCCAGTAACAGACAGCTTCAAAACCTAACCCAAGCTAAAAATAAATAAATAAGACACTGTAATAAAACTTATAAAATTACCATCTTAATGGGATAAAGGCTATTCTGGAGGAAACTTCTTCACCACAGAAGTTCAGTGTTAGCCGAGGCACTGCAGAGCCATCTCACCACGCCAAACTCATCTGCAATACATTTTGTTCAAGAATTTAATCTAAGTGCCTAAAACCCACATCTTTATGAAAACTGCCGCTACAGAAGATTTAAAATGCAATGAATTATATTTTAGAAGCATTTCCCTTGAGTCTCTCTGGCACGTTACAAGAAAGAAATATATGGGAAAGAAATCATTCTGGTAGAAGAACTGCACTGGTTTTCACCAGAAGTCATCCCTTGTCCGCGTTTTGCCAGGGGAACACGCTGCAGCCTCATCATCCGCCGGAAAAATCGCTTGAATAAAGAAAAGCACGGCCGAGAGAGCGGCCTCTCACAAGGTAACGCTGCAGGGTTTTCCTCATCTATTTCCTTCTTGAAAAGGGATCCCAGAGGACAGCTAAAAAGGCCCTGACTCACAACTCGAGTTTAACAATTTGCCTGCAACGCTCTTGCCCTTCGGGCCCTGCGATTAATCACAGCATCAGCGACCAGCAACCATCAAGGAGTTTGACGCTAACCGCTCCTGCCTTCGTGGGATGGGAACGCAGCAGACTACAGCTTCCGCGATCACCGCACCGGTATCTCGCAACAATCTTGGGACTGGTTGATTCCGCAGCTCCAGGAGGCTCCTGCTGGGAGAACACCCTGTTTACCAAGGAAAAGCTGCATGTCTGGTAGTTTGTGGCTTCACTTACACTGAAGACAGCGTTCAATCACAGCAACTAATTTTCTAAGTGCTAACCATGGTTTGTAATTAGAGAGATTGCCCAAGCACCTGCCTTCTGTTTCACCATTATGCAGAACTGGTACCACGAGTCTCTTAGCACTAGCATGGGAAACGCAAGTCTACTTGAGCGTACGACCCACGAGAGATGGGGACCTCTCTTTCCTCTCCCTGGTGACACGTACAAGCTGAAGTGGGGTGTCCTCTGCAGAGGGGAAAAAGCAAACAAGTGCCCCCCCGCCCCTCCCCAAGTTTTTTCCCCATCACAGCTTATCTGAATAAAAGCATCATGTCACAGCTCCTGACCATATTCCTCCCTTTGGACCGTTTCAGCCCCTCTCCCGAATATCCTCCTTGGGATGTGCTGTAGCTGTCTGACATAAGAGGTCCAAGGACCCATAATGTGATTTAAACTCTTGTTTCCCTTACAGACCTGCAACTAACACAGGGATTAACATGACAAAGTATCACTTGAAGTCAAGGCGTGACTGACCCAAAGGTGTCTTACACAAAGGATGAAACCAACCCCATCCACTACGATTTCTCTTCCTTAAATCCCAATGCTCACCAAAAAAACCTGTCATGCAGTTGTCCCCACCCCGGCTGTGGAACCAGACGGTGTTACTGTAATGTTCTGTCTTTGTGCTAACAGGGACTGCGGTTGGCACGGGCTAAAACGGGTCAATAAACTCACAGCTGAAACAAAGTTCCATCAGCAAACGCCTCGCTACCGGCACCCACCACACACTGGCTGACATAGCTATCCTTCACGGAGATGGAGGCAAGATGAGAGAGATGCCGCCCTGAATTACTGGCAAATCTGTCAAATACAGGTTGAATTTGGGACATTTGTCCCATGGCCAGAGAGGTTGGAAGCTCCCTGTTGCCACTCAGAAAAAACAGCATGCTTTTCTTCAGATATTAGCATTTCATTGGGAATTAAACAGTAAGTCAGGGAAGGGAAAATAAAAGCACTAACGAATTAGAAAAATCAGATTTCTGTCAACCCTGCTGCTAAAAATATACTTGGACTAAAATCTTTGCAGCCTTAATATCTATTTTGGCAGCAGATATTCTTTCTCGAATTTATTAAATTCTTACAAGACAAAATTTAGCAAGCTTCTACGACCCAAGCTTGGAATACATCCCCATTAATAAACTCCCATGACTTCAATGAAGACACTTGGCACTAAGAACACAGCAGAAGAGAAACATCCTTGGTCAAGCCAAGCCTTCCACTGCTGCAGCCAGCAACGGCACACGAGCCCATTCAGTTACCCAGCTTTATCTTGAAATCCTGAGCTCCCCCCTCAATTCATCATATCATTCTCTAATTTCCAGCTGAAGTTTATCCACGACCGCATTATCATTCTGCCAGCACTGCCATTTGACTTCAACAGCTCTTTTTTGCTGTCCTTTATGGATTTCTACTGCATCCCTTCTGACTCTTCTTTTGCAAGGCCACGTACACTCTCACCCTCTCCTCCTCCAGAGACAAGCTCTAACAGAACCCGACTCCTGGCACCCTTTCATCGCTTCTCATGTATTTTCCTTTTCTTCTTACAGTCTTTTTTGATCCAACACAATGCAGTCAGTCACATAATGCCATACAGAAAAAAAACTACTTGCACATGAGATTCTATTTGTTCCCAGAATGGTTCGGCCTGAGCAATTACCACACTGTGAAATCGCAGGAGATGAAGTCGTAAGAAACAGATTAATGTAAGATTGTAAAGATGCAAGTAATAGCCAAACCGTAGCTTTGAGCAAAAGTACAGAACTCAGGGGAGAAGAAACAAATAGCTCTTTTGGCAAACATGGTATTTATAAAATTTTTCTTATTGTCCACAGAAATATTGTGTTCATTCATCTGAAGGCCTTCTTTTCCAAGTTACAGTGTGAACAGAATAACGTTAATGATAGTTTACATGATTTGATTTTAAAAAATCAGTTCAGCTGAATCTTTGAAAAATAATTGGGTGTCAGGGTTATTACACCAATTGAGAAAATTTTACAATGTAACACGGAATGCTGTAAGGCTGCAAGGGTGACTGAACAGGGGAAGAGGCTGCCAGGAGAGGCTGTGGAGTCTCTGATCACGGAGAAATTCAAAATGCGGCTGGACATGGCTGTGAGCCATCGGCCCTAGGTGTCCCCACTCTGAGCAGGGGCTTGGCGATCGTCTCCACAGGTCCCTTCCACCCTCCAATAAATATAGGCACAATGAAGAGTTATCAATGCCGTATATCTGCTTAAAACTCCTCTTAGACTGCTCTCAAAAGAACTGCTTTGGGACTACAGATGAAAGTTTTTTCACATATTAAAATTGAGCTGGTACACCTATACAACAACGTGTTTTTAGAAAGACAAGTCCCAAACTTCTAACGCAGCCTGGTCAAAGCATTCTAACTCTGGTCTGTCACGGTTCTGCACCCTGGAAGGTGACACAGCTCGTCGGTTTTGATATTGCTTATCAGCTCTGACACTCCTCAGTTTATGGTACTGCTGATCAGTTTGGTGTTCATATTTTGACTCTTTTGTCATGAAAACAAGAAATAGGCACTGGTCTTCAGTTTCTTTAAGCATAACAGATATTTTAACATAATTCATCATTAAAGTTTATATATAATGACTTCAGAAACTCTATCAATAAGAAAAAACACACAAACTAACCACAAGTAAATATGGAACAGGTTGCCCAGAGAAGCTGTGGCTGCCCCCTCCCTGGCAGGGTTCAAGGCCAGGTTGGATGGAGCTGTGAGCACCCTGGTCTGGTGGAAGATGTCCCTGCTGATGGCAGGGGGGTTGGAACCAGATGAGCTTTAAGGTCTCTTCCAACCCAAACCATTCTACGATTCTATGATATATATCCATATGTCTAAGACTATAAACTGTTAATGGAAAACATCTGAATAACCCAACTCTTTTGATAACTCAAATACAGTCTTTTCTGTATAAAAAGATTCTTATTTATGCACACACAAAAAGTATTTTTATGTTCCTCAATTGAACTTTGAAGGTGTACCTGATTCTTGAGCGGGCTCAGCTCACATGGAAAGCAAACCTTCATACATGCTGGGAAGAGATACTCTACTCTTTGCATTTACTTTTCTAGGGAACAACAGGTCTCTGTTAAGAAAAAAAGAACTCATAGAAGGATGATGCTGGGGAGCACTGTTTGTTCATATGAATAATATAAAAGAAAAATCAAACTTGAAACGTGCAAGTATTTGTTACATTTCCACGCCACGTAGCCCAGCCATGCCTAAGCTCAGCGGACGTTTACCAAGATCAAGGCACACACAGAACACGTCTGAGAGACCTGGACCAGTCTTACAGGTGAACTTCGTTCAGACATCTCCTTATATTCCATCATCAGAATAGATCCATTGTTTTTAAGTATAATCTTTACTTAATAACACTGATTTCAGGTCTAGAAAGAAATTGTTTTAACAAAAGAGAGTAAGCATCTGTCTATATTTGCATATTTACAGACTGAACTGCTTTATGTGACATCACTAAGCAAACCTCCCAAAACACTCACCGTGGGACGCGGTCACCGCGTCACGCCCCGCGGCGTTGCAGACACGGTGACTGCAATCACAAGTTCCTGAAAAGCCGAAGCTTTCAGCAGAAAATCTGTTGTCAGCGGTGTAACTGCCTAGCCCTGAGACCAATGATATTCAAATGTAAGGACTCTTCCAGGACTGAAGTTTTAAAAATTTGTTGAAAAGAATAATGATACTCTGGAATCACCAGGAATAAAGGCTCAGAAGTGCCGCATCTCCGAAATTCATTGTACCGTGTGTGTCTGAGCTGACAGGACAAGTCACTCCATAGCGAAGGAGCGCTACAGGGAGCACAACAAAAGCCATCTCACCGACATTCTCTCGGAGACAGAATATTGGGACTCACAAACACCGAGGTTCAGCATTCGCTGAGATTTTGGCAGAGACCTACAGTTAACAGCCCATTAAAGACTTTCTCTTTGCAAGGTGGTCCACAGCTATTTTGACATGACTGTCCAACGTCTCAAAGGAACTCCGAAACCTAGTGAAAGACTCATAATCATTAATGAATGCGTTGCTATTCGGGATTTTCAAATGCAAATTATAGGCAATTTCCTTTAATTTATTAAAATTAAAAGTGAAATCTTTTTTTGGGTAACTGATTTCCTAACACATGTACTGCAACATTCAGTTCTGACAGTTAAGAGTGACTGCTGCTTCAAAGCAAGGGACATCAAACCTCCTAACTTCGTCTTTGTTGCCATTTTAATAGCAATTAAGAGAGTCAGTGGAAGAAGAGAGCCTCCTTAATAGTCAGAGTTAAAGGCTGTTCTAGATACCAGGCATGCTTATTAACAAGAGAATGGAATGAAACTGAGAAGTCAAAAATAGCAAGATTTGACCTCCTTCGGCAAGTTGCCCTCAGCAAAATACTGAATAAGGAGAAATTAAAAAAAAGAAAAAGATGACCTTGAGGAGTCACACTTGGCTACAAGTGCAAATCAACCTGTCTGAAGAGAATGGTTGAGAAATCAACATTTCCCTTTGTATCTAGCTCAGTCAATCCAATTAAAAAACCAGCCAGAAAAGAGTCACGTGAATGAAATGATTGCTTTCACTCAATATGTTAATTGACTGGAAATTGCGTACGTGCCAAGGTGAGATAAGAGAATACACTGCATCCCAGGTAGGATTTATCTAAGTCCTGGACGTGCGAGGAGGAGACAAGACTGATATTACTAATGCTGAAAAGGAGATTTCCGAGAAATTAGCTTGAGTGTATTATTTTTCTTGCATATATTCTTCCTCCCAAGCATCTAAACCAGGAGAAATCAACTGAATCACTGCTGGGAAGCAGTGTAATGCTGTGACTCACGTTGCTGTGCTGCGCTGACATTACTTTTGTTTTTGAAAGAAGCCTAACTCATAGTTCAGATCTGCTCAGTCTCTTCTGTGTAAACAGCAATACGGGAAATACGGTTTTACCTCAACCTCTTCTTTTTTTGTTTTAGGACAGAATAATTACGTTCAACAAGAAGCAAGTCCTTAGGGCAGATTTAAGCAAATCCATTACCTCTTCTAAGAGGAATTCTAAACAATACCTAATGAAAAAGCAGGGGGAGGAATAATCTAGATTTACAGACATCTCTAAATATATTCTCTTTATGCCTGTGCCACACACAAACGGCGCTAAGACATCTCTTCACAAAGCTTCTTTTCTGTATCCAGCTCAGCGCTCTCCCCCGCATGTTTCTGAAGACCCACCGTAAGGCAGATGGCGAAACAGCTGAGGCCGTTTGTATTTCAAAAGACAGCGGCAACATCCCTGATCAGTGGAGAAAAAGGCAAGACCTGGAAAATGCCCCACATTGCAGCCAACAAAAACGGGGAAACTCCATCCCAACCTCACCAGCCCCCCAAAAACACAGACTCCACATCTCAACACTTGCTTCTTGCCACTGTTTTTGGCAAGATGTTTGCAAGCCCCATCTTTTCTTCTCTTAGGTCCGTGTGTGCAATTGTTCCAAAGCACTTGGGCATGAAAACAAAGCCTGTGTCGAGAGGGGTTACACTTCATAGGCAACGCAGCCATGGGAAAGACAGGCTGCTACAAGAGCATTTCTTAGAGTGCATGCGAGTCAACTTTGCCATGACAAAATTTAAAATCTCTACAGGAAATTCAAATGTCTATCAAGAATTTGGGGAGCAAACATACTATAAAAAAAGAAAAAAAAATTATTAAGTAAGGCTTTTTTGTTTGTTTTTCTTCTTTATTTTTTGGGAGGTAGGGGAGAAATGAAGAGACACAGCTGCAGAACCTGAGCTGGAACTTGCAGCGCCTTGTCTCCATGTTTCTTTTGCTTCTGTCCATCTTTTTTCCACAGTGGGCACTACGAGATGCAATACTCAGCAGAGTGAAGGGACAGCAGAGCAGACGACTCAACGCTCCCGTACTCCTGGCTCTCAGCCTGTCCTCGCTTTACCAGCAGCGCTGCTTTCCAGCTGGCACCTGTTTGTCAGAAAGCTTCCCTGTGCTGCGACGGTCCTGCGCGACGGCTACGCGCGGTCTCTGCCTTCGGTAACGCTCCTGCAGCGTTTGTTCACCAGGCATAAGGCGAAGGAAGGACAAAGCCAGGCCGAGCAGGAGTGAAACACGCTCGAGAAGTTTACCCCTGCCCCTGTTGCGTGGGCAGCCTTTGAGCAGGACGCAAAACAAAGTGATTTGTAGCTGTTAGTCCGAAATGAAGATTTGTATCGCAGCAGTGTTAATTTTGAGACATCTAAAATGATCTTGACATTTTACAGTAAAATGAAATTAACTGTGAATAGATCGAAAAGTACATTTGTGAAAATGGGAAACGAGAAAACTGACAAATTCTTCAGCCAAAATCATCAGCAGGTGACAGAGATGAATCCTAGTATTAAAATCCATTTATCCAATGTTAATTGCCAGAAAATGCCTTAAAATAACCTGTAATGCGATGGCTTAAAATAACCTGTAACACGATATAATTTCAATATTAACAGAAATCTATTAGCAACCTTGTACTTTGTTTTCCTTTGTGTATGTACTAGATACATGTAACTGCCATTGACAGACAAGAGGTACCATTAACACAACATTCTTTCCATTTACGCCTTTGGTATCTTAGGCAACCACAATTAATCCTCCCTTCTCTATCCGACAGCAGTAATGAACAGAAGTGAGTGGGTGAGAGCTCCCATCTTCCGTAAAAACCCATTTACTGTTACTACACAGCAAGCCTGGGGCCTCGTACCGGAGTGAAATAGGTACAGCGGGGAGGAAAAAAAAAATTGGCTGGACGGACTGTTTAGTTTTGCTGCTGGTAGAAATGGCATGTGGTATTACACCACCTTACGGTATCGCGCTCACTAGTTAAGCCCTTAAAAATACCCGGGTAGTTTTAATTTGTTCAGGCGAAGATCAGAGGGAAGACAGAAAAGGTTTAAAGAGATAAGCACAGTAACTCCTTCAAGAACTCAGCTGGTCAAAATGACTCTTGCAAAAATAGTTGTGTTGGGCTCATTGCTCTTGCAGACAAAGCCTCTTCCATTGGCAGTCGAAGCGTGTTTGTACGATGCTTGGCAAAGCGAAATTATCCGTCCACGGGATTCCCAAATGCAGGCCTACGTCCTTCCAGGTACTGTGGTCTTAGGTGCTTATTTACGTCCTTTCTTCAAAAAACGAACAAAAAACCTGTTACCAAGTTTTCTTTCCGGAATTGCTGTTCTCCAAATCAAGACTAGAAAGTGTGGTTAAAAGGTGTGGAGGCATATCCTGATTTTTGCAGGGGACAGATTGCAAAAAGCCCCAACCTCTCCCTCCCAAAATTTTCCCTAGAATTTTGTAGCAAAAATCCTAACATAAAAATACCCAATAAGAGCAAATGTGAGCTCTGCAAACAGACAATAAATTAAGTCGGGGTGCCCTTCACATAAATGTCTGATGGATCACTATAAAAATGCCCATTTCTCTGCTTCAGCCAGAAGAGGAGGCTACGATGCCTGGCTCAGATGGAGGCATCTGAAATTTTCTAAATGAACCTTGCTCTCAGGAGCTGTTCTTGATTTTCACATCGTTCTCATTCTAATATACACCCATTCTTTTATCTCTGACCTTGCACTGGTTTATCCGAGGTCACGCCCCACAGCTGAAGGAGCGGTGATTCTGTGGAGCAGGCACTGCACAGGCCCGGCGCCATTCCTTGGTGAAGTTGGCTGCAAACAGACTCCGCAGCTGGATCCATACATTTCAGTGCCTTCCATGTCTAAATGGACCTATCATTATTTCTACTTCTGGTTCTGGGTTTAGGACTCTATCTGAACTACGTTACTACAATGACCGAGCAAGAGTGGATGGACGTTCAGCATCCGGCACAAAACCGAGCACCTACAGAAAAGTGAGTTTCCAACACAAAACCCTGAGTTTGCAATTTGTTCTAAACTTACCCTGCTATCGAGTCTTCCCTATCAACAGTAAATTGAATGCTCTGTCCACATCTGCTTCCATTCCTCTAAATAATATGGAAAAGATAAGCGGGGAGCACCACCTCCACTCTGAGCAAGTTGGCGCTCAGGTCTTTGAATCCGACGAAGCCACAGGAGCAGGGAAATGATGAATCTCAGATCGCAAGCAAAGATAATTCACACTGCTTAGTTGCATTTCTCAGGGACTCCCACCAGGGTAGCAAACACCTGTGAAACGGGTTTATTTTCCTTTTTTTCCTCTTTAGTATCTAAATTAGATGTCTCTCCCAGCAGCACAGTGCCTGGCCTAGCCCCGAGGCATTCGTAAAAACTGTGGAGAGTCCATTTACATTTGGATTGAAGAGAAATGAATCTTAACTCAGGACCTTCTTTACTTGGCAGAAAATATTTTGCTGTTCAGCCCAATAAGCCTTTTCAGGCCGAAACTCCCTCACACAGTTCAATTGTGGCACTAATAAAAGACGTAAAAGCTTTTAACACCATACTCTGCTATTCCAAGAAAGCAGACGCATTTCCTTCTCTTGGGAAGAGGACAGTTACCATTTTATTCCATCTTCAAAGGTTTCTGGCTCACTGCAGCCCCCTCTGTTTCTCTGCGCTAGAAAGGCCGTATCAACCACTTGAACTCCTGCTTTTCCTAAGAGAAACGCACATTGCAACCGGCTTCGGAGACAGACTTTGCTGAGCATCTATCCCACTCCGTATTGCCAAATTCATCTCGGTTTTGAGACCCACTTTCACCGACTGGGGAAGGTCGCTGTGTCCCAGTTTGACTGTCATCTCCAAGAAGAACAAAACTGACGCTCTCCTTGTAAAGAACAACACACTGCAGTACCCGGAGGACAAGAATATGGAACAGTAGCTATACACTTCGAAATTTTTCCCTTTTTACCCTACTTTTTACCTTCCATCAGATGCATCTGAGGTTAGATGTCTGATAGAAAGGAACTTCTAGTTTTTATGGCGACAGGAATTCAAAACCCAACCTGACACGGCCCTGGGCTGACCCTGCTTGCGCAGGGGAGTTGGACTAGATGATTTCCAGAGGTCCCTTCAACCGTTCCGTGATTCTGAGCAATTCTGTGCTTCTGTGAAGTGACTGGCCAAAACTCCACCCCAGTCCACCACCTCCTCTGAATTAGTTCCCGTAGCACAACCTACTCCATCAGCACACAAGGAAGAAATTGCACAGTAAGAGAGCAAAGGACACACTCTGAAAGCTAACCACTGCGCCAGGACTGCAGACTATAAAGCCAAGCCAGTACCAAGAAGCTGTTAAGAACGGTAAAATCATTCAAGAGACGATGAGGATGATGATAGCCACACTGAACAGCATTAGGAGCACGCAGAGTCTTGTTTCCCCACATGCCCCACCTTGAGCCCAACGTCACAGAAGTCCAGCTCTCCGCTCCAAGGCTCTGCCCCCCAAACGACGCTGTGATATTGGCAGAACCAGCACCGCCACAAACAGATGTGGAACCAGGGGCAGAAAAGGAGGCATTTTCAACCATAGCAAAAGAGATGACTAGATGTGATTATTTTATGATTGATTTGTGTCACGCTTCCCTGCTTTTTTCCCTTCGTTTCTGCATTTTGCTTTGATGTAGAATTGCACTATACTCTCATAAAAAAAGATTACATATGAGATGTTCTTCAGGTCAGACTTTTAATGCATACAGCCCAGCTATAATGCTGCGTTTCTGATAGGGTACCAGGTTCCACAGCTAGCGAAAATTATCTTCATTTTCCGCTGCATGAAGTCCTCCTGCACAAAAAGATTAATCTATTTTTTGAGGTCAGGCACGAACTCCCGTTTTAAGGCAATGAGTGCAAAGAGTGATACCAACATAAAATTCAGCTCCTCGTTTCAAAATTACTGTGCTGAAAGTCGATTACAAAGGCATCGTTCCCCCGCCAGGAACACAAAAATGTCCTGACCTTGATGAAAATGGAGGGGGTGGGCTGAGACATTTTAGGTTGCTGTTAGCAGGTATTTCACAGAGAAGTAACGGTGACTGGAAACAGATTTCATCGCTGCAATTGCAGCGAGTAGTCCTAGCATCAGAAAGCATTAAAATAACTATTTGTGGTAACTTCTTAGTCAATTTGCCTTTATTCACATTGAAAGAAAGATGCTCTAGTATAGAAATATTGGTATTTTTAACTAAAGTAAGAGATTTATCCAGGTTCATACAAAACACAACTCTGAGTTGCCTGTTTAAGTGGACATCCACAAAACCAATGCATTTCCCCTATAGCGGGGAAAATGCAACTAAATTTCTTAATCATATTAGAATATATCATAAAGAAACCTCACCTCTCAATGTGGTAGTAACATTTTCCTTACTGAAGGAGACTCAAGGAAACAGTATTTACTCTCTGCCTGAACTGCAGCAGCCCATGGTGCGACAGAAAATTGAGGACGGGGATGTGCTGATGGGGAGAGAGCTGCTACCAGCTTCTACAAACCCATCCCGTCCTTGTTCTCTCCCAGAAACTTGGAGTGCCCAGGAGACTGAGGGCAAGGTAAGGTAACACGAGCTCCTTTTTGCCCTGCACTTATTCCTCAGAGAGGGAATAGTGGGATGTTGATTTTCTTTGTGGCAAAAAAGCTTTTATTTCAGAAGGAAAGCAACAGATGCCTCCCAGATCTGATGATAACCCTAATAAATACATAGCCAGGTCAACCCAGGAAACATCCAGGTAGCCAGAAATCAAGATCAAGGCATAAAGCTATCTTGTTGCTTCCTCTCTTTTGGGGTCTTCCAAGGGGTATTTAGTCCTTTAGGTAGCCGAAGAAAGATGATGTCTGTTTTTCATTTGAACCCCAGCTGAAGAGTTTAGCAGCAGCCAGCAGGATCCGTAGCAAACGATTAACCCCGCGGTATCTCCTGCGTGAAGCAGTCACACGGGAGGGAGGCAGGGAGGCATGCCTGTCGCAGCCACGTACTCGAACTCCCCCAGTAGCAATTTTCCAGAATGAGTTACTGTGGCATCATCCTCTGATGGCAAAGGTGATGTCACAGTTGAAGAGACTAATGAATTTTTCACCTCAGATTCGCTGGTGTTAGAAAAAAGTGTGGTTATGCAAGCAGCAAATTCTAACCACTGCAACGCTGTCTAAGGTTTGCACATAAAACCTATGTCCACTGTGGAACCAACTACAGCTCTCACATTAGGATAGTCTAATCTCAGACAATAATATTTAACTTAATTTTACAGATATGAATAACTTGAAGACTTAGAAAAAATACGGTCTTAGTTTGCAAGTGAGTGATACTCTCCAAAAAGGTTTAAATTTCCCCTTAATTTAATAATAAATTTTACTAGCATGAGCTAAGGATAAAGTTATGTTTCCCCACAGCTTTGGAAATCTGCTTCTATTAGAAGTCTGGATAGTTTAATTAGGGAAACCTGTTTAGTTGAAGAAAAAAAAATTGGATGGGTTAGAAGAAAAACCCTTCTAATGCTCCCTAGGGTCTACGGGTCCTTCAACCCAATTTGATGTGAATGAAACCATTATTGTTCTTTTGACTCCCGCTGAGCCATTACGTTAACGGTTTCCCAGAGATCTGAGTAGCATTTTACTACATGTTTTCATCGTTCCACTAGCCAGGATTTTGGTCCTTAGACACCAGGAGTTTCGAACTTTAAAACAGTTTTTGTTCAACATTCTGAGCAAGCAATATCCTTTTAACCTTATAGATTATTATACAGGTTTTAGATCAGCATATGGTGGGTATTTGAAATTCACTGAGAGAAAACCACGTGTCCCCCTCTTTCTCTCTTTTTAAGCACCAATCAGCTGAACAAATTAAAACCCGCAGCAGTGAAGACTCAATCAAGCAAATGAAACTGAACGCACCCACCAACAGACACTTCCTGCCATAAAAATGCTCACACATGGGATGGGAGGGAAGAGTCACACCCTCATAAAAATCTAACAGAGAAAACAATAAAAAGGGTTAAAAGGTAATAAAATGATTATTATCAAGCTATATAGACTAAGCCAAACCTTTGGGCGACATTTTATTGCGTTAAAATGTGAGCTTTGACAAGCCATATCTGTGTGTGCAGCTATATAATAGATGCTTGCTGTACAGCCTTCTTGAAATAAAGTTGCTTCCAAATAAGTTACAGAAAATAACTATACGCTATCAGTCCAAAACAATTTGCCACGCTGACTCAAAAAGGAAAGTAGCCTTCAAGTAATTAATACTTAAAATACTTTCTTTGCAAATGCACCAGCATAATACTGAAGAAAACAGTGGACACTTGGATATCTGGCGCTCGCAGAGGCCTCTGTTCCTGTGATAACTCAAACATATTGAGCAGGTAAGTGGAATTTTCTTGAAAAAACAAAACTGATGAGCTGTAAGCTCTGGTTTTCTTCAGCAGTCACTTCAAGTGAGATTTTATACAGTTTTCTGACACATGCATAGACTGCTCTAAAATGAGCACAAACCCTCTAGGCTAATCAAGGCAACAAACCCGCTACAGATGAACAACAATAACCAGAAAAAGCAGTAATCAGGCTGATGACAACTCAGTTTAAATGCCAAAATTCCTCCAGAGCAAAGCTTCTAACACATCTCTAATGACCCAAAACCACCTCATTAAGTTGTGTTCTTGAAGCTGGTTTAAAACAGCATCTTTATATCCTGTATAGGTCCCGTACAGCCCAGAATCACCACAAAAAACCCCACCAAGCAGCTGCTGCAAGCCTCCAACCTTCCAGTAAAACCCAGTCTTACAGAAGGCGTAAATGCATTATCCAAATAATACGAGTATGGCAAGAACCTTCCCTTGTAGGAACAGCAGCACTCTCCCTTAGGGACGACAAGCAAGCCTTAACATATCCCCTCATCATCCACTTTCTGCACTCCTGAATACGTCGTATCGGTTTCCTCACCTGATAGGGACACGGGATGTGATATTCTCTGCAGCGCTCTTGAATCCACGTCGTCTCCCACACGCCTCGATAAGCCTGCTCATAGAAATAGCAGCCAATTACAACCAACAGTGGCACGAGGTACAGAACACTGAACACGCCAATCCGGATCATGAACTTCACTAGCTTGTCCTGGTTCTCTTTCTCTAACGGGATTTCAATGCGAACCCGATTGAGAGAGATAATGCCAGCTAGCAGAAGGGAAACTCCAACAACAACATACAGGCAGAGAGGTGCAAGTACAAAGTATCTTAATGCATCCACATCATAGAGGCCAACAAAACATACGCCGCTAATATTGTCACCTTCAATTTTATTCATTGCTAAGAGGATGATGGTTAGAGTTCCTGGAATGCCCCAGGCACTGGCGTGGAAGAGCAACGCTTTCTTCTCGATTGCTTCACTGCCCCATTTTGGCACAGCTGCCAAGAACCACGTGATGGTCAGAATGACCCACCAGACACTGCCAGCCATGGTAAAGAAATAGAGCACCATGAAAAGCATGGTGCAAGCTTTGTTGTGCGAGCCCTGTGTCACTGTGGAGGCCTTGTACTGGGCAGGGCTAGATGCGTTACACGCTACTCGGTCTTCAAGCAGAAAGCCAATGAAGAAAATTAACGATACCATCATGTAACAGACAGCATAAAATATTATCGGTCTTTCCGGATAGCGAAATCTTGTGACATCGATCAGAAAAGTTAAAAAAGTGAACAAGGTAGCAGAAAGGCAGACGATGGAGATCACTCCGATGAAGTAGCGAGCAAAGGAGAGCTCTTCACGGCGGAAGTACATATTTGGGCAAGGAGGGGAACAGTCCCGTACCCTCAGGAAAGAGTAACCCAGATCAGGGTCTATTTTCAACTCCCGAGGACACCAAAAACCGTAATCCCTCTGTACTGCCATTGGGGCCTCTTCTGTGGGCTCCCCAGCTACGCTGAGGTCAACAAGACGAGGATATGGCTCATCGCAATCTGGGAATCTAAAAAGTAAGAAAAGAATTATTTAAAAGAAATACACACATACTTTGCAAAGACTAGTAACCGCATTTATATATCTGACTTTAGACACACTAACTGAAGTGAAAACAAAACCAATCCAAATAATGGGTAAATTAAATTTATTTACATTAAATACTACAATGTGTATAAACCAGCTCCAGAACTCACGGTCCCAGAATGCAGTGGATGTTGAAACTATAAAATAAGTTTAAAATAAAACAGAAAATAAATGGACAAGGGGCCCACTGGGGGCATGAACGTGAGGATACAAAATCCATTTTGGGATGTCCATAAATTTAGGCTTACTGCAAGCTGAGACTATGTGCCCCAGCGAGCATGATTTTGTAGATCATTTTAAAATCTTTCCCTAAGCAACTGTACCAGCTGCTATCAGACAGCACAGTGAGCTAGTGAGGCCAAAAATCCAATCTAGCACTGCAAATCGCATTAATAAATTGAAATGATGAAGAAGATATTTCCGTAATTCAGTAGGACTGGAGGCTACGGGGTGCTGGAGGTGCAGTCTCACGTTTTGAAGGAGGAACTGGAGGGACTCCACGCATGGCTGTCTGGTTCTTCCCTCTGCTAAATGTTATCGTCTCAGCAAGCGCAGCGTACGCTAAGTACGGCTGCTCCTCTGCCACAGTTCGTGCTCTGGCTCAATGGCATTAGCACGGCAGCAGCAAAGTTTCAGTAGTTTTAGCTCTGGTTTTGAAATTTCACTATCCGGCCCTTACCGAGGAGATGTCAGGACCTAAAGGGCCCAGGCATCTGTTCGGAGTATGGAGTTAGAGCCAAGTTAGAGCCATCTTTGACCCAGATTATCAGGACCTAAAAGCATCCTCTGACTTATTCTTTTGCTAAAAGAAGTTTTAATTGTTCTCCATTCTCTCCTATCCAACCGTAAGAGAGACTAGTTCTTCCTGTTTGTGCTCCTGTATTTTTCTTTTTGCTATTAGAGTCACTTATTAAAAAATAAAGCATAAAGATACTGTTTTTCATTTCATATATATTCTGTGTCAAAAAGATTGGAACACCACTGAATACTTTTCCATAAATTTAGCTGTGTAATTTAAAGCTGAAAACATCTGCTTGCACACAACCTCAACAAGAGGTAGATGCTTGGAAAACAGAGCTTTGAGATTTTACACACTCATCAAAAGCAGCCAGCTCCCCCTTCAGAAAAAGAGACTATTAATCTCTAGCATATGTAATTTTGCTTAACACTCAGAGAAATTTCTGGCAGTATCACCTGCTAAACTTTGGTATAGCAGACAAAAGCAGGTCAGCATAAATGACAAAGAAGAAGAAAAACAGACAGGTATATTAATTCATTTAAGAATATGCATGTGCAGCTTACAATAATTGCCCACAGAAATTTTCAGCTTCTCTCTTGGGCAGATGATAGAAATATGAACTCAGTTTCCACCCCAGGAAACAGGCTGTTACACAAATGGAAGGGAAAATAAGGCCTCTTGTAATGGAACACATTTTAAACGTCTGTTTCACAACATAAAACAGCCTAGATCATACTAAAATTTTATCGTGAGATTCTGAAGAAAACAGATTTGCTCACCTGGTGCACTCCATATCCTCAGGCCAAGAGACCCCAAACATCTCCATGAGTTTGTAGCACTCGCTGTACGCTCTCTGACAGAGTCTGCGACAAGGGAGAGTGACCCGGCCGTACTCCATGCACACAGGGGCATAGAGGGCACAAAGAAACGGTCGAAAATCTCTGGAGCATTCCAAATTCACCATCGGATGAAAAGGCTGGAAAAGAAAAGGGAGAATTCAGCAGCTACAAACAGCGGTTTCGTAGGACACCTCAGCAGTAAGCCATAACTGGTCTCGTGAGATGTCAGGGATTTCACAACCACCACCACGACCTTCTTTTTCTGAACTTTGTCTGCTGGAAGAAGCGATCATTGTAACACAGCACGTCCGTATTTTCGGAAGACAGGCAATCAAGAAGCCTGGGGACAATGACAATGACACACAAGGGACATTTATGCACTCGATTTGCATTAAAAGCAATGGGAATTAGACAGCTCAACACCTTTGAGGATTCAGGCTTAGCTTCATGCTCTCCAGTAACCGTCATATAAACTCGACTCCTTTTAGTGCTTGTGTAGCTGACAGACACATCATAAATTGCAATTGCTTATTTAGTAGGATAACATGAAAAAATTGCATTTGGTTGATGAGATTACTATTCTTTTCAGATCAAAACATAATGATTGTAAATAATCTCTCTATTTCTTAAACTTCTTCAGCAGGGCAGTGCTCTTCATATCTTCCTACAAAACGCAAGCACAGGACATTTTCCATTGCGTTCTTCCCACAGCACCTTGTCCAACAGAGAGAACCCATCTGTTAAAATCTCTGCTCCATCATCAGAGTACATCCATAGACAAACAACAGTCCCAACATGCGTGCTATCATTGTCCTATAAATTCTCACTCAGAGAACCTTCGAGCTTCCAGAACAGGGCTGTAATCACAGGGAAGTCATCCATTTCTTGACTAACCATCAGAAAGCACTGTCAAATCAAAGCCTGAAAAGTACTGGTCAGAAAAAATAACTCCTTGGAAGCATCGAGAGGAAATCTATCACAATTAGCCAATATACAGCTGTTCTAAAGCATTTCTGAAGATAAAAAAGAAGGGAAAAAAGTAGGACAGGGATTTATGTCTTAATAAAAACTGGTGCACATTGATAATCCATGTTATCGTCTTACTATCCAGCATGGGTTCATTTTGCTCTTGCTCGTTATCGCTTGCCTTTAAAACTCTCCAGGAGTCAATCAATATCTTACGCTGAGTTTGCGTGGCACCTCCCACTACACAAAGCCTCACCCTGTCTTTGGATGTTAATGTAAAATCAATTATGTTCTCTTAAGAGCGGAACTGCAGAATACCAAAACACATTAGGACTTCTGACTCTGGAATAAAACGAACTAGCATGTGAATGTCACACCACTCTGCTACCTCCAGACCGGAGAAACAGCAGTGGCATTTCAGTGAGCCAGTTCTTTTCCTTGACTCATACATCAAATCATAGCTTGAAGGGAAAAGGTGACAGTTGCCTGCTCAACGGCAATACTAACACGAGCTCTGTTCTGAGTAGATTTTTATAAAAAGTCCATTCTCTTCGCAGCAGAGTTGCCTCTTCTCCACAGCCTAGCAGGATTATCGAGCAAGAAGTCTAATCTTCAGAATTTGTGGTGCAATAGCAGAAGCACAAATGAACCTGCTATATATATATATATATAAAACCCAAATCTTATTATAACGACAGCTGAAGTGTAGGCTGTAGAAAGATTACACTTTCAAACAGCAATTTCCTGAGAAGTATTTTAAACCAATGCAACATTTTCTTTTTCCAAACTATAGAACAGAACAGACCCAACAACAAAAAATAGGTCATCTTCTGTGGCAACATGAATGACAATTACTACAAATGATGAGGAAGAGCTTCACACTGCAGTTCCTCCTTATCCCCTCTTACAACTGCTCTGTAAAAGTTTCAGTTTTGGAATACAAGACACAATCATGCTGTGATTTTACTGATTTTTTTTAAACGTAATTATTATTTACCAAGGTGATTAAATTCTCTTCAGTGCTACGCATTTCTGAAAACGCTGTCACAAGACAACAGAGCCATGCAATCTGGCAGTAGCTTGTACAAAGCGCAGTATAAGCCTTCGGAACTATTTGACAAAGAAAAAAGAAGCAACAGTTGGAAAGTATTTACATTTACAAGCTCACTGTTATTTAAGGAACACTTTCAATTTGGCTGGACGTTTACTTCAGATGCATATATGTTTTTATTGTGAAATAGTTCTTGCCTGTAACACAGTTAAAGCTATTGTTTGACAAGGATCCAAGAAATTGATTCTAGGTAGTTATGAGACCTGGCATGACTGGAAAAGCCTAACAGTCTTCCCCTCTTTGATGGAAAGGGAAAATAAAAGGAAAACTCCACTTCTATTTTAGGAAGCATTTAACTTCCCTTCTTTTCAAAAAACCTTGAAAATAAGAAAATTAAGTCATATCTGTATGAAAAGATACTGGCTTACGCCTGCCTCCCCCAAACTCTTGCCTCCTGCCGCTGCAGTTTTTTATTGTACCCTTACCTAAATTTCAAGTTCTCCTGACAAATGCTCTACTCCTCTGACACGCCTTCCGTTAAGAAGAGATGTTTCAGAAATTTCTCTTTTCCTGACCCACGAAGCTGATCCGAGGGCTGGAGCACCTCTCCTCCGAGGACAGGCTGAGGGAGCTGGGGCTGTTCAGCCTGGAGAAGAGCAGGCTCCGGGGTGACCTTAGAGCAGCTGCCAGTGCCTGAAGGGGCTAAAGGAAGGATGGAGAGGGGCTTTTCACAAGGGTGGGTAGTGATAGGACAAGGGGGAACGGCTCTAAACTAAAAGAGGGCAGGTTTACATGAGATATCAGGAAGAAATTCTTCCCCATGAGGGTGCAAGGCCCTGGCCCAGGCTGCCCAGAGAAGCTGTGGCTGCCCCCTCCCTGGCAGTGCTCAAGGCCAGGTTGGATGGAGCTCTGAGCAACCTGGTCTGGTGGAAGATGTCCCTGCTGATGGCAGGGGGGTCGGAACCAGATGA
>Ga0065711_1036273_pt1 | contig 21203 bp, 10 predicted proteins | sample Hoacrofraction12_FD_59098 | JGI IMG/M metagenome (GOLD analysis project Ga0065711, IMG submission 59098) | Hoatzin crop microbial communities from Cojedes, Venezuela - Epithelial fraction 12 v2 (version 2) | ecosystem: Host-associated > Birds > Digestive system > Esophagus > Crop | place...
CCCTTGCCAAGTTCAGCTCCAGCTGTGCCTTGGACTTCCTGACCCCATCCCTACACAACCGGGCAGCTTCCCTATACTCTTCCCAGGAAGCCAGTCCCTGCTTCCACTGCCTGTGCAGTTCCTGCTTTTTCCTTAGTTTGACCAGCATCTCTTGCCTCAGCCATGCCAGTCTCTTCCCTTCTCTGCCCGACTTCTTACAGAACAAACATTCTGAAATTCTGCCAGGCACTATCAAAGAAAAAAAGATATTAAGCACTTTGTTTTAGAACAATGAGTTTTGTTCATCAGACTCAGGACCACTATGAAAAGTATTTCAAACTAGAACAAAATACACTTTGTGGCTCTGTTGTTCAGTTGAAGACCCACAGAAATTCTGAGCATTGTTTTGTTCCCAGGAAAATTATACCTTTAAAACCTCTAATTAGAAAAGAGTTAAAACTTTGGGTACGGGAAACATATTTTTTCTGAAAGTGTTTTATGGGCGCTTTCTGTTTCAGCCTGCAAAAACAGATTTCGGTTAATAGGTGAGAGAAACAGAAAATTTTTCGCTATGAATCAAACTGTTCTAAAAAATTTTTCCATTGCAATTAGTTCAGGTGTTCTGCATATAGATAACATAGGACTATTTAGAACTAACGCTCAAAAATGCCCCAAAAAAGTTAGATGTGCAGATACTGGTTGCTATAAAAGTAGTAATCACACGTTTTTAGTTGGGTTTATGAAGAGATATAATTACTGCCTATTACAAACCTTCTTCTACTTAGGAAACAGTGACAACAAAGACTGTGCCAAAGAAGACAGGGTATTGACGCTATAAAAATCAGTATTTCTGTATCTCCGTAGTTCATGAAGTACTTCAGTATTTTAGGAATGCAATGATCATACATTTTAATCAGAAATGTCGTATTCTTTTACCACAGAAGTCATAGAATTTCACATGAAGAACTCATAGTATGCTGTAATACTGACTATATTACAAACACATTAATATTATATTACTTGCTGCCTGGTTAAAGGTAGTCGTTCTTGTAATTCAGAAGCATTATTTATGGAATATGTCTAAACCCATTAACTTCAACAGACAATGCATCAGATGCATATACATTTATTTTCAGGTTGGAGTTCTTATAAACACAGTGTGATGTAAAGAAGACATACAATATAGAAAAATCATTCATTGAGAGTCCCTAACAAGCCCAAGTACAACTAAGACACATACAATACTGCAAGGAAAGCCTTCACATAAATTTCAGAAATCATATTACTTCTTTCTACAGGAAAGAAAGTACCAGATGCCCAAAATATCAGATGATCTTTAGCAACTGAAGAATGCTAAGGAAGTTGTCCTGCATCATTTCACTGATGTCTCCCAAGTAAAAAAGAAAAAAAAGCCAGCTGAATTCCAGCTCATGTTTATTTTGATACCTATATTTTCAAGGAAAAAACTGTTTATTATCATATAAAGGGAAGTAAATTAAGAATTTCTGCTGCGGTGGAGGATATGGTGAGTACTACAGTAACAGTCCAAAGGCAGTCTCTCAGTCAGAAGTTCATTACTGTTTGATGATATTCTCTAAAATTAATAACATGGAAAAGCCTGCAAACAAACACCGTAATGAAATAAAATAAGCTTACAAATGGATGATTTAAACATTGCAGTGTTTGGAGAATGATTAAGAGCTAAATAATTTTCCCTGCTAAAATTAAACAGTAAAAATAATATACTTTGTTTTTTTAATAACCTCTTTCAAATACAGGTCTTGGTGTATCTCTCAAAGATAGATGTTAAATGTAAAGCTAGTCAATAGACTAATCTTTAGTGAACAAAGAGCAGAACTTTGCACACTGCGCCGTTTTATCCAAAGTCATTGTTATTTAGCTCTTTCCATTAGATGAGTTTGCATATTTGGGGACTATGTTAATTTTAAGCAACAAAATAATCAGTGTGGAAGCTCAGATACTTAAGGTCGCGCTGGTCATATGCATACTAGCATTATTGATGAGATATCCAAGAGTTTTAATAATGAGGTAACTTCCTATCTCAATAGAACCACAAAAATTGCAATAATTGCTATTTGTCTGATTTGGTAAAGAAAGATTGGAACATTACACATTTTTCTCAATAAATACACAGAGCTTATCTTTCTAAGGAGGAAAGAAAAGTAAACAAACACGAAGGAATCAAAATCTGCAAAACATTTAAATGCCTTTAACTCCCCTGAGCAATATTTTTTTAATTGTTTTTTAATATTGCCAGTTAACCATATTTATATTTTTTCCTTAAACAAAATAGAAACCCAGCCAGTCACGGACTAAAGCAATGCAAGAGAAAATAAATCATTTTCTGTTTTCATTACAATGTTTTATCAAACGGCTGCAATGTTCTTTCTTCTGGTGTCTATGCTGTTGCTGGAGGAGCACAAACGGACATGAATAAGTCTATTAGTACAAAATTAGCATAAAATTCTTTCTTATTTATATGTTTAGGTCATGTTGTATGTTAGCATTGCGAAGACTCATTGTACAGACTATCCATTTTGGAGAAAGGATGATAGGATTAGTAGCACAGAAGCTGGGCAAACAATTCCCAGTGATTAATCCCCTCCTTTCTTCCTTCCATTATTTTAACTTCTTTATTCTAGAAATCTGTAGATCTGCATCAAATTTTTCTGTCTGATTATTCAGTACTGCTTCTGTTTGAAGATAAGCAAAATTCAGGATGATTTCTGAATTTTTGATTCTCTTAGGGAAAGGGTAGAAATTAAAGAGGCATAAGATTAAAATTTTTAAGAAAGTTTTTCAGGTTTACATCTGTCAGAAGCACAATTTCTAAATGACTTAGTAACAAAGTCATTGGCTGGTTTGCAATCAAAATTTATTTTCTATGAAATGCTTATGTATTTATAGTTTCAAAAGGCTTTTGTTTCTTAATTCTCTCTAGCCAAAGTCACAAGCAGAGAAAAAATCATATTAGGCAGAAAGCCCACTACCTCCTAGCCTGTGAGTTTGGGCTTCCCAGGCCACAGCAAAAAAAAGTGATAGGACATAGTGAGATTTTCACAAAACATAGAATCACAGAATGGTAGGGGAAGGCACCGAGAAAGGGGATCATCTAGCCAAACCACACTGCTAAAGCAGGCTCACTAGAGCAGACGGCACAGGACCTTGTCCAGGCGGGTTTTGGTTACCTGTAGAGAAGGAGACTGCACAACCTCTCCGGGCAACCTGTTCCAGTGCTCTGTCACCCTCACAGTAAATTTATTCCTCATGTTCAGATGGAACTGCTTATGCTTCAGTTTGTGCCCATTGCCCCTTGTCCTGTCACTGGGCACCACTGAAAAGAGTTTGGCCCCATCCACCTGACACCCACCCTTGAGATATTTATAAGCATTTAGAAGGTCCCGTCTCAGCCTGATCTTCTTCAGGCTGAACAAGCCCAGATCCCTCAGCCTTTCGTCATAAGGGAGATGCTCCAGACCCCTAATCATGCTCATAGCTCTCCGCTGGACTCTCTCCAGTAGTTTCTCATCTTTCTTCAATGAAGTAGTCCAGAACTGGACGCAGCAGTCCAGATGCAGACTCACTAGGGTAGAGAGGAGGGGGAGGAGAACCTCCCTCGACCTGCTGGCCACACTTCTCTTAATGCACACCGGGATCCCATTGGCCTTGTTGGAAACAAGAGCACACTGCTGGCTCATGGTCAACTTGTCATCCACAAGGACACCCAGGTCCCTCTCCACAGAGCTGCTCTCCGGGAGGTCCGCCCTGAGCCTGTACTGGTGCATGGGGTTGTTCCTCCCCAGGTGCAGGACCCTGCACTTGTCCTTGCTGAACTTCATCAGGTTCCTCTCTGCTCAACTCTCCAGCCTGTCCAGGTCTCGCTCAATGGCAGCACAGCCTTCTGGTGTATCCACCACTCCTCCAAGTTTTGTGTCATCAGCAAACTTGCTGAGAGTACACTCTAACTCTTCATCCAGATCATTGATGGATGCATAAGTTGAACAGGACCAGGCTGAGTACTGACCTCTGGAGAACACCACTAGCTGCAGGCCTCCAACTAGACTCAGTGCTGCTGATTCCAACCCTCTAAACTCTGCCATTCAGCCAGCTCTCATTTCAGCTCACTCACCACTCATCTAGCCCACACTTCCTGAACTTTCCTAGGAGGATGTCCCAAAAGCCTTGCTGAAGTCAAGGTAGACAGCATCCACTGCTCTCCCCTCATCTAACCAGCCAGTCCTGCCATCACAGAAGGCTATCAGATTGATCAAGTATGATTTCCCCTTGGTGAATTCCTGTTGGCTACTCCTGATAGTCTTCTTTTCCTTCATTGCTTGGAGGTGATCTCCAGAATGAGTGTTCCATCACCTTTCCAGGGATGTACTTGAATAAGCCCTTCTTGTTGTCTTTGACATCCCTTGTCAGATTTAATTCCAGGTGGACTTTAGCCTTCCTTGTTGCATCCCTGCATGCTCTGACAATGTTCTTGTATTCCTCCCAAGTTATCTGTCCCTCTTTCCACATTCCATAGACCTTTCTCTTCCATCTGAGTTCTGCTAGAGGCTCCTTGCTCATCCATGCAGGTCTCCTGCCTCCTTTGCTAGACTGCTTCCTCATGGGGATGCACTGATCCTGAGCATGGAGGAAGCAATGCTTGAATAGCGACCAGCTCCCTTTGACCCCCCCTATCTTCTAGAGTCCTAACTCATGGGATTCCTCCAAGTAGCTCCTTGAAGAGGCCCAGGTTAGCTCTCCTGAAGTCCAAGGTTGTGATCATACTTATTGCCCTAATTCCTCTATGTAGGATCATGAACTCCACCATCTCATGGTCACTGCAGCCAAGGCTGCTCCCAACCTTCACATCCTCAACTAGTCCTTCATTTGTCAGCACAAGGTCCAGCAGCACACCTCCCCTCGTTGGGTTCTCCACCACCCATGTCAAAAAGTTATTATGAATGCTCTGCAGGAACCTCCTGGACTGTGTGTACGTAGCTGTGTCACCTCTCCAGCAGGTATCAGGGTGATATAAGTCCCTCATAAGAACCAGGGCCTGTGATTGTGAGGCTACTTTCAGCTCATCGGCTTCCTCATCCTGATACAGTGGCCAAACACTCACAGCTGTGCCATATCAGCCTGTCCCTTAATTCTCACCCATAAGCTCCCAACTCCTTCTTCATTCACCCCTAGGCAGAGCTCTATACATTCCAGTTGCTTCCTCATATAAAGGGCAACCCCACCACCTCGCCTTGCTGGCTTCTCTTTCCTAAAACTTATGTAGCCATCTATGACAGCACTCCAGTCACATGAGCTGTCCCACCCTGTCTCTGTAATTGCAATGAGATCATGGCTCTGTGACCATACACAGATCTCTAGTTCTTCCTGTTTATTCCCCATGTTGCATGCACTGGTGTAGAGGCATGCAGACATCCCTAGATGGTTGGTGTTTTCTAGATTTACTATTGTCTAAATTGCCAGCCAAGTTTGAGAAAAGCTTTTCAATAACTTTAAGGAATTAGAAAGGCAGGTAAAAAAAAACAACAAACTAACAGCATCTGAACTAAAAAATAACTCTAAAATCAAACATGTCAATATATTTCAGCATTTGAAATCTATAAGCCTTAAATACTGTGGCAATGGCTAGAGTCCATCAACTCAGGAGATAGATCTGAGGTTGCAGAAATTGAACTTCTGTGGTACATTTTCTTCTACTCCACCCTGGGAATTGCTATTAATTGGAGCTATGTGCACAGATCAGTGTGAGAAGAGACCCCATGCTGTAGGGAATAAAATATTCAGACGGGAAGGGGAGGAGAAGGAAATACCTTCTAATAACTTTAGAAGCTCCTCATTACAATTTGGAAATTACAGAGTAGACATTTTTAATTGATTTTCCAGACTGGGTATAAACTCAGAACAGCAGCAGCATTTACACTAGCAAGGATACAAGGTTATCACTCATTTTTCAAGCAAGAGTCTGAATGCCACTACAGAAAAGAACAAGAACTCCAATGTTTTGATAGGTCCCTTAAGTCCAGGTATTTTCTCTAGGGCTTCTTGTTGTTTTTTTTTTGTTTGGTGATGGTTTTTGAAGGGAGAGGGCAGAGAGTTTTTTGAATCACTTTTCTCCACCTTCCTTGCCTTGTTAATGGAGGAGAGGGATATGCTAGATCTGTCCTTAGTGTCTGTCGCTTTGCTTTTCTGTTCTGTTTCTGTATAGTTATGCCCTTTTCCTTGCTCTATGTGATATAGTTCAGTTTAGGAAATCCACCCAACATCCTGTAATTACTTATATCCTCAGTTACTTTTTGGATCTGCGTCCTCACCAAAGCAGGCAGACTTGTATGTCAGTGAGGACACTGAATTAACTTCATCTCTCTTTTCTTTAGCAACAAGAGTGAGTGGGTATAAGGATGATCATGTAGCTGACTTTTGCCTTAGTAAACTTTCCCTTTCTGTATTCCAGAGGCCCTCATGTATTCATTTTCCGCTTCTTCTTTGAGTACTCTAAGAACCAATCCTTCACAACTCTTTCTTCCTAAACAGCAAAATCTGCAAATGAGTTGACAAAAAATCACAACCAAACACAGGCTTTGATTGAGCCACACGATACAGAACAAGACAAATTGCTTTGCACTGACAGAAACTATTAAAGCATCTGGTCCCTTCAAAGAATCAGAGTGTATTATTGTATATGTCTGCAGTGAAAGAGAAGCTTTCTATCAATATGAGAGAAGAAGTAGCACTGTAATGCTCCACAAATAAATGCCTTATCTCTGATCTCATAATTTCAGCTTGCTTCTACACTGGTCTAATGTCTCCCCGAGAAAGTCATCAGAGCAAAGAAGAACCGATGCTTCGTAAACACTTCGAGCGCCTCAAACAGCTATGACAGGTATCCCAAAGTGTCTTGAGCTGTTCCTCAACTGCTAATGCCTGTGCTGTATTCATGGGCCACATGTCACGGACCAGCATAGCAGAGCTCATATCCTTTGCTAAATTCTGGGGATAAAATAGAATTACTGTATAAATATTCACACTTCTTTCTACATGGCAGTAACCGGTCATTGCAAATAAAGATGATTTTAAATGAGTTACTAGCTTTAACACATAAATTCTTCTTTCTTTCTCTTCCAAATAGACATGATGGACACCACCACCAAAGAGACACTATTCTTCTGTATACTAATTATGACTCCTACTTAGAAGAGTAAGTAAATGAATTTGCCACAATCTGAGTAGGAACATGCTAATGCAATGCACAGAAAGTGCATGTAGTTCACTCCTTCCTTCTTGTGAAAATATTATGGATGTCAATGGAGTTGTTACTCCAGATAACCCTCAAGACTGAGAGGGCAATTCTTTCTCAGAAATTCAAAGTTACGTTGCAATGATTTTCTGGAAGCATCATCCAGGCCATAAAATTAATTATATACATTTAGTCATTTAAACAGTGTTAATTACTTGTACCTAATATTAGCAGTTCTGATGCTGTCTTAAATTTGAAAATGGCCTGTCCTGTTTTACCACTTAATTACTGTTTTACCATTTAATCACTACAAGAAGTTACAATCAAAATACAAAGCAAGAGAGAGCAGAAAAAATGGTACTTTTTCTATAGAGTTTTTGCTCCTCTTTTTGTTATGTTACATACTTAAAGTTGCATTTTAATGGAAAATGCAAGCACCTTAATCTCCTGCAAGAGTTCTAACTGCTTGGTCTATTCCATATAGATTATATCTGAAAACCAGCCACTTCTGCTCTATTTCGAGAAGATGACAGATCATTAATATAGAAGGTTCAATAGATACAGTACTATAATTTAAGAGTGTTGGTTTTTGAGGAGATGTTCTCACTGTATTGATATTTAACAGTTATTGCTGTCCTGCAATGCTCTGCTCTAGATAAAGCTGGGCTGCTGCCAAGATCATGAAGGTTGGCAGAGACAAAATAATTTTAGGAATGGCAGAACAAGGAGGTCAGAGCACCAGGGAATCTCCTTCCATAATTTTCACAGAGCTGAAGAATTTATTATGTTAAAAAATTTTTGAGTTTGCACCTCAACATCCAGGAGAAAGCATGAACAGCATACACTCTTACACACATACACCTTCAAGTCTGTGAAAATTTGTCTTCCTACTCCGCTCCAGGGGTATCTGAGTAAGCCCAGATTACATGCTTTGCACCTCCTTGCACTTTACTGACTCTCCACTGACCACATGGTAACTCAGAGTCCTAAAATAAATACCTGGAAAAGCCTGCTTACCTTGTAACAAAATAAAACATTATTTATAAGAATAACTGTCTAAAGGTAACTTTTCACTGAGAAAATCTTTCCATTTTGCTTGCACAAGGGAATACCGATTTTTGGACATTATTGGCCAAAATTCCTGATGACAATCTTCTTTTTAGGTAGTCATCTCACTTCCTGTGCATCTTAGAAATACTCTTCCTAAATGATTTCTTTCTATTAAGTGGTTGCATGGAGATTCAGCTTCTCTCAGCATTGCGTCAAAACAGCTATATGAAAACACAGAGAAGGAATAGCTTACAGCTGAAGTTTCCCTCCTCTTCCTATTAAAAACATTGTTTTAAATAAAAGCCTTCCCTCTGCAAATAAATAACCAAGCAAATAAATAAACTAACCCTTGTAAATTAGAAGAGGTGTGCAGCATCAAAAAAACACCACCCGTAAATCTGATGTCCAGAAGAGCAAGAACAGAATAAGCTGATATTACGCTTCTGAGTGGTCTCTGAAGCCCCACCAGTTTTCAGCTCAGTATTTTCCACCTACATGTGTTTCTGTGTCTATTTATACACTCCCGGTAGATCCATCTTCTAAGAGAGTATCCTGTTTTCCTTGAAAGCCATGGAAATGTTTTGTATCCACTGCACCCTGAGATAAGGAGTGCGACACTTGGCCTCCCTGTTGTGTGAAGTAGCTAGATCTGGTTTCAAGAAAGATCCACCTTTAGTTTCATATGATGCTCTTAGATCTTGCACTCAAGTCAATGTATGCTTTCACACACAATCCCTGTCTACCCTTCCAGTGTCAATAACGACTTTGCAGAGTTCTATCATATCTTTAGTAAATCAACTCTTTTTCAAAATTTCGTTACACTGAAGTGGTTCCATGAATTTGAGCATCTTTCTAGCCCTTTTCTGAACCTGCTTCTGTTCTACTGTAACTTCTTGAGAACCACATGTCTATGCAGTTTTTAAGGCGCAAATCAAATGTAGGTTTATACAGAAAGATATGTTTCAGGGTTTGGGGTTTGGGTGTTCTGGGTTTTTTTTTTGTTTAGGTTCATGGCTTTTTTTTCCTTTCTATTCTTTTCAACTTTATATTCTATTAAGCTAATAAACCATTCTTCATCTGCATGCAGAGAAAGACAGATCGTAAACATGTAGAGAAGAGCTTCATTGATCCTCTGCTTACATGGCAGATACACTATTCCTCTCTGGTATGGTAAAACACTGAAGAAAAAAGCAAAATTTCCCATGTAACTTTTTTCTTGTTTATTGGATCATGTCCTATTGAATAAGCATGGCACCACCTCTGGTTTAGTAGTACTATTCACTAATTCTGAATTCTAATCTGCTGTACTATTGACACAGACACATATACTGGAAGACGGTCTGAAACTATTTAAAAACCTATATTAAATGTTATACATGTGGAATTCCAGAATGATGACAGCACCACTTGAAGTAATGTATATTACTGTATGTTTCACAAGAAAGGTGACGAATTCACTCCAAAGACACCCATGTAAGTCTTTGCCATCCAAAGTTAGATAAAAACAGGTAGAAACTGAATGTATATTTTTATAAAATTGCCATGCAGTTCCTGAGCGTGTTACATATCAACAAAGGGTAATATTACAAAAATAACTGCACAAATGAACCAGAGTGAATGAAATGAATCAGAGTTGGAATTAAGCTCCTGGAAGAGTTCTAACTGCTTGGTCTATTCTATATAGATTATATCTGAAAACAAGCTTAGAAGCTAGCAAAAAGCGTAAGTCTCCAAAAGTCATTGAGAATTTCACAAAACATAGAGTTACGAAAATCACTTCTAGTCACTTATACTCAGCCTTCCTCTGCAGATGTTCTATAGGACAAATGGTCATTGCTATGCAGAAAAGAAATCAAGTTAAAACATCTAGCTTCTTGCCAAATACTGTGAATGAATCTATGCAGCAACACCAGCTGATCTTGGCAGGCTCATCCAGCTCAGGGAAAAAACAGAGCGAAAGGTAACATTAGGGGAGTGGGTCCAGTTAAAAGGAAGAATTACAGTCTTCACGATCCCAGTGATTTTTTTTCATTTACTATTAGCCTGTCCTCCAGCTTCTAGCTTTATTTATTTACTAAACTGTAATGCTAAAAGTTCTTCATTTTTTTCTGTTTATTTACTTTATTTCTACAAAAGATTCTCCTTCTTGAAGGCAGTGCTTCATCTCATCTCAGCAACTGAATAAAATTCCTAAGAAATACAAATCTGCTAAGGAGTAATCTAGAGTGACCAAAGTATGACTGCAGCATATCTCCATTTTCTGATTTACTGCGCACTGAATAATGTTAAAATTGGATAAACACAACAGCTACAAGTTTTCCTAAATAAATATAGCACAAATAATCAATGCTTAAAGCAGAAATAGCATTTCTCAAAATGTATTAACATAAATGAATATATATAAGAACATATTGAAGTACATATGCTCTTACAGAGAAAGTGCTGAAGACTATATTTAAGAAACCTGAAAGATTTAGTCATGATAACTAGGCAATTAAAGAATATAGTCAAGATAAGAAACTCTGCTTAACTGTTATAAAAAAAGAATATGTACAGATTATCCTTGATCTGTGTAATTGGTATTTGGCTGCTCTGAGTCTAGATTATTTTGAAGGTCTGAACTGAATTTATTTAAAAGGAAGAAAAGGTTTGTGTGCAGTTCATTTTCAGCAAATCTGTTTTTAGGATTTATCCTTCTTAGAGATGACTCTGCTTTCAGGATACCTTAGCTCTAATTTGAGGAGAGAAGAAAAAAAAAAGGAAAGAAAAAAATGCATGAAGGGAGTTAAAAGCATAAAAATTTTGTTACTTTTGTGTCTCCTGCTCTTGTCACATGCAGATAAGTTACTTCACAAGACAATTCTGCATTCTAGAATAAGATATGAAAAAGAAAATGCATTTCTGATGTAAGCTAGTGTGTTATTTGCAGTGGAAGTGATCTGAAGATACTGTAAAGTCAATCAGAATAAGTGTAGTGGTTAAAATTTAACTGAATTGTAAAAAACAAAACTATACACTGATTGTCTGCCATTATGTTGTCATTCGGCCCCTAGTAATACTCTTAAAACTGTTACATTAAATAGCAGAGCAAGTATGCGATTCCTGTCACATACAGAAAAACCCAGGACTTCAGGCTTCAACTGCGGATTCCATCATAACAGTGCGAAGGAAGATTTCTTCATAGATTGCATCTTGCAGACAAAGGTCAATTACTTGTTGGCCTATGTACAATCTCTAAATCAGGTATACTTGCACTTTTTTTCTATTTTTTTTTTCAGTGAGAGGCACTGAGATGAAAAATTGTGACTAAAAATCAATCATGTGAATGCTACCTGGTTTGATTCTGACACACAATGGGAAAGAATGGGATAGTGTAGTGTCACTCACTACAGAGGGGATCACATCACAGAAGTCTTATACCTCCTGCAAAATTAGAAGGCTGTTTGACTGCCAAGCTTTATTGCAGGTGCATTGCTTAGCACAAGGATTACTTTCATGACTCAGCAATGCATAAAGATAACATTTTTTGTGAAAAACTATCAACTTGCCTTGACCACAACTGCACAATGGAAATTTATCCACACCCTGAACTTTAGTAGTAGATACTACATAGTACAAGCACAGAAGCAGTAGATCTCCATATCGTAAAACATACAGTATGCCTTACAGGGATTCTGTCAGTTTCTATTCTTTTTCCTATTTGCAATTAAACAATAACTGTATCACGTAGCATTTATTAGTATCTTGACACTAAAATTCTGAATGTTGAGAAAGCTGATTACTAATCTACCAGAAGTATAGCCATAAAACAGTATATCATTTGAAGTATAAATTAAAAAAAAAAAAATATTTCAAAGAGTTAGCAAAACAGAAACTCAAAAGAAAAAAATATAAACATTGCTAATCTTTCTAATGTCTTGAATAATCTGCTCAAAGTCGGACTAAAAATATTATGTTTATTGTATTACTAATGTTTAGAGTAAGCATTATTCAAACAGCTTTACTGATTTCATTTTATGATATTACAAATATCACTCACACTAAAGTTTGCAAGAACATTTTTTCAATAACTTCCACTTATTCCTTGAGGTCCCACTGTAGCAGACAGTTATGATCTCCCACAGAGTTACATGGTCTGTGTTTCTGAAAAAATGCTGGTGGTTTTTTTTTTTTTGTCACCTGTGCATAAATGTCTCATTCTTTGTTTTCCCACAGGGTGATGTTAGCTAAACTTGAAACTGGGTCAGCTTAAAATAATTCTGTGTGGTGATGTAGGGGTGGAGATTGATTGTTTATTTTCAGAAAAGAATTATGTTTCTTTTAGATAATGAACTGCTGGCATTTGTGTGCAGCTCAACTGTTCAAAGGACTTAATCATGTAGTCTTCGCTGACTCTGATGCTGGCAAATATTTTTAGGCAGAATAACAGGTACAAAAGGAAATGAAAATGGGTGCATCTATCTTCAGTCTTTGCTTGTGGCAATGACCTAAAATGCCGATGTTATACAAGAACTGATTATTCCAGTTTTCCCCAACAACCACTGCTAAACTGTTAACCAGCACCTTGCCTACAAGTAAGAAGTTGCACATAGTAATTGTAAAGACATCAAATTAATTCTGGTATTTCTGACACCAAGTTTAGGGATACCACCAATGTCATACTATTGGCAGTTGGAACACTGTCCAAACAAGAATCAAAACTGAAAATATTATTGCAATTAATATATATATATGTATATATATATCACCACATAATAAGAGGATGTCAGCCATCTATGCCTGATCCCAACATTGCATTATATATATATACATCATACTAACCTCAGATAAACGCAAACAACTTTAGATTCTTATTGACTGTCTGAATATTTATAATCAACAAACACTATGTCATAAATTTAGTATTTCTTTGACTAAAATATTAACTAAGGGGAACTGCTTTATAAAGCATTAATGCTCAATATAAACTGTATTCTAGTTGCTCTTTTATGTATTTTAGTAACTGTCTACAATCAAATCATGCAAAGATTATATTGTAATATTTAGATCACTACTGACTTTTCATTCAGCACTAGAATTAAAAGCCCTTGAAATGTGAAAGTGAAGATCCACTGAAAGTGCAAAAATGTAATTTCATAGCTACTAAGGGTTTGGAAAATTTAAAACAAACCCCCATGCTCAGAAACTTTGAATACTTCTCCTAACTTAATTCAATCCCTAAATTTTTGATGCTTTCCTTATTTCAGTCTCAGTAATGTTTGAAATTAAGAACATTCAAAGAAGTGTAAAAGTATCTATATCCTTTTGCTGAGTCTCAGCTGTGTTCAGCCATGAAGTTACACCATCAAAATTATAATAAGCTCAGATAAAATGGTATCTGCTCAAAACTATATCCCATGACAACTGTTTACATGAAATAATTAAATGAATATCTGTTGAGTAAAGGCGGGGGGGGAAGATAACACACTATGGATTAATAGAAAAATACACAAACACACTTGCATGCACTTTGAACAAATCTTATTTCCAACTATAGTTAATATGTAGTAACTCTGAATATGGAAACACAAAGATGTGTACATTTTGGGATTAAGTGGCAGTAATAGAATCAAAATTAAGGAGAAGACAAAACTGAAGGACTGGAATTTGTTTTTTCCTGCAAAGCCTTGACACCCAAGGATGAACCTTAAAATAAACAGCTGTTTATCAATGCAAAGCGAGATTAAGAGAACCAAGTAAGTAAAAATCACGGAAATCATTCAAAGCAAACAGCTCTCTTCATTGGTGAGGGGAAAAAAGATGAAGAGTTGAAAAACTACAATTATTATTCTTCTGCATTTACAAATTATTTAAAAATAGTAAACCCACTGAGTGAATTGGAAGTGGGCAATTATCGAGAAGACAAAATTAGCATCAATGTAGCTACTTTTTCCACTGACTGCTAATTCTATGAAAGCAAATTGGTTGCACTAAATATATGTATATTTTCCTTATCTTCAATAGCACAGCACAACGGAAAACTGTAACCAGAATAATTTAATCTATACATTGTGGATGTTACATTAAAAGTTCTCCAAAAAGGATGCTGAGATTGCAATGTCAAGCACTTTGAAAATAATGCTGGATAAGAAATGGCTCTCTGCTGTCATCAAGCTTTAATGATGAATCATCAATTATTTTGGCGAAAACCAAAAAACCCTGAAGACTATCCTAAAATAAAGAACTAGAAAAATTCATCAAGAGTATAGAGACTGAAATGAAAGTCTCAGTCTCTCTTAAACTGTAGAATATCTCATCTACTGATCTTGAAATAATTTGATTATAGGGACTTCACCCCTCTGCTTGGTTTGGGTAACAAACTTAAGCCTGACTACGACACCTTGAGTTTTCATTTACTAGGATACTACATGAGGTGTCCTTGCACGCTCGCACACAGCTCGTTACTCTTCAACACTCAGTCTTCTTCTCTTTCTGCTTTATAAATGACAGGAAGGGACCAACAGAATAGTAATGACAGTCTGCTCCTGAATATCTAGGTTGAAATACAGTTGTTCTGGACAGGCTTTTCATAAATTAGTTGCTCAACAGCAGTAAGATAGTTTTATTAAGAATTTCTGTTTTTTATTCAGCAAGAAATATTAGAACACTCTAAAAACATTACTTGATTTATTCTTTTTCCCCTAAGCTAATAATGTTAAGTAACTGACTTAATTTTTGTTGTGAACTTGAAAATACAACGGTGATTCAAACACGTGACTTGGATGACTCTGTCCAGGTTGTCTAAACCTCATGAAGCCTTAGCATAGTTGTAAGTAGCAGAAAGTATCACACACACTGTCTTATCAATAAAGGGCAGAACTTCTCAGTGAAACCAAATTAGTAGATAAAAGCTGACCTCATTAAAACAAAACATAACAAAATAAAATCAAACAACCAAAGTGGGAAAAACGAACACAGAAATAAAAATACTGTAGATCAGTTGAAATAACAAAAAAGGTAGAAAAGATGTGAATAAGATAGAACTACAGAAATAATCACTTTAATCACAGTTACAAAAAAATCTTTTAAACGTAAAAAACGCAGTTCTCGCCATGAAAGATTACGAACTCATAATTTACAGAAAAAAGGTCTCAAAGGTTTCATCCCTCTGAAATGTTTTGCACATTATCAGAAAAATAAATAAAGATAGGTTTTCTGCAGTAGGTATAACCAGACTACTTCTAGTATTTTCCTTCTTTATAAAGTTTTTCTAACCGGGACTCTCAGGACACAAAAGAAGAGTCATTCATTGTATAAAATACATAGTATCTGCAATTTTAGAAGATGTTAGTAAGAGGAAAAGCTCTTGAAGAACTTAACAGAATTCTGAAGCTCAACAGAAGTAGTAAAAGGTGGTAGAGTGGTAAAATACGTTCAAATAACTCTCACAGAAAGCATCCTTAAGGCTAATCACATTTTATCTGGCTAAGACATTTGTGAGTCGTCTGTTAAGTGCAAGAGTAATAGCCTGCTTTTCAAGTTTCTAGCAGCAGTAAGAGTCTAAATACAAATAATATAGGCAAACCTCACAAAATGCTAAAACTAAATAAACTGCACTATATATTAGTGCTTGTAACACAGCAATGTCCCTCATGCTATACTATCCACTGTTTTAGCAGAAAACCTTTCATTCCATCATCTACCGAAGTAAATGGACAAATGATATATGGTATCTGTGATACCCAGCTTTGACTCTTAGAGATATATGCAGTTCATAAGATGAGCCCAGAAGGAATAGCATACCTGAAAATTTCTCCACAGAAATTTTGGGAATACAAATAAAGAATTTGAACTAAATTTAGCAAACATGTTATGTTCTTGCTGAAAGAAACGACAAGAAGTTAAATTGTGATTGACTCCTTCAGGAATGCAGAACCTGGTTGGAGAGCAATAAGCAAAAATAACCCTTCCACAGCTCAATTTCACATTTCTTCTCTTTTATGCAAAAACAAAATTCAAAACAAACAAAAAAATGGGCACTGACTTGGTCTTGGCACGTACACTTAAATCGTGGCAGTCCCTAATGCTCTGGGTCCAGGAAATATAGACTCTTCTAGTGATTACCAGGGAAAGGATTGAAGTGGCTCTTCCAGTGTTGCATGTACATTCATCTTTAGAACAAGGACAAAAGTCCTCTGATGAAGGTACATAATATACATATCATCACAATCATTATTCCATGACTGCACAGTGTGACTGTCTCATAGCTCTGCTTTTGATTAGCCACAATTGGTTAAATTTTGCTGTCTAGGATAGGAAAAGAAAATTAATGCCTTCATTTTACACAATAGAAAAACATGTGTTCTTAGAGTAAGTGGGACACCTGTGACTGCACAAAATCAGTCAAAAGAAAAAGCAGCAGAAAGCAGACCAAAGCATCTCTTTGTGCTCTTCTGATAGCTGAAATCTCATAGTTCTTTGTATTACAGCTTGCATGGTAATATTATTCTCCCTTTTACAGATCGTGAATTCAGGGATGCACTTACCTGACTGCATAAGAAAAGATCGGAATCGTTTTTCTCCTATATGTCTCCAATTATCCGCTTGCATTTCAAGACTTCTGCAGTAAAGTGTCTGGCTTTTACTGCCTCTCTTTCTCCAGCGGAATAATAGAGAAGGAAACTCAGAGATCTGAATCCTGTTAAGTGCCCTAACCTTTATGCGAATTCTTTCAGAACTGGGCTGTTAAGCATCATTTTCAGTAGCAAAAATATGCAGTGTTATCCAAATGAATTTGCTCTGTTGTGCTACTTCTCACTTCGTTGTAGTGCAACCAGATGACAAGGTTTCAAATGTGTTAACTTGTGTCATAAAGAGTGTTGAAGAGATTTTCAGTTCCAAATGAGCTAACAAAACAACTCTTTTACCAATACTTTGCAAAAAATACGGACCTTAACAATAGGAAAATTCCCAGTATACTAATATTTGTTTGAACAAGGGCTCACTGCTCAAATCTATACAGGTAGACTAGCCTGGGAACATTTTCTGTAAGTATCCAAAGTCAAGCTAGTGGAACTTCTCACAGATTTCTCAGTGGGAAAAGATTGGTGAAAATTCTAGCACTCACTAATCTATGCTCACATCAGGTTGTAAAAACCTCTGTTTGCAAGCCACATTCCCACTTTTCGTCTTCTATAAAATAAACAAGCATATCCCAGGGTTACCTCATAAAGTGATGAGTGAAATACAACAGGGAGTGTAGGCAACAGTTTAAGTTGTTGGAAATATTATCATAAACAGAAGCCATAAATCCTTGTAATGCCTGTGAATGCAAGATCTCAGCATCAATAAACAAACACAGAATCAGTATCAAAATATGCTCAGAGAAGGTAACACATAAAAACTAAACCAGTTACACTGAAAGGTGAAACAATGACAAATAAATTACTAACTCGATTTTCTTTGCTTCAGCCAAAACAGCTTTGACTCTTGTCGAGGGAAATAATACAGTACTTACTGTTCATAACAATATATTTAGCAGGCTGGTTATTTTATCCTCCATATTTCAGTTAACAGTTCAAAGTTATTCGCAAAAGAAAAAAAATTGTTGTCAAAGTTGCAAATACACATTACGATTTAGTACAGAAGCCCTGTCTGAAACCAGTAAATGAGGGCTTTAATCTCAAATACGCTTTTCATACTATTATTCAAGTCACGAGAGTGCTTGAATGCATGACTATAAAAAAGATAGTCCACAGCTTACTATTAATGCTATCCCCATTCATTAGATAAATGAGGGTCCTAATTTTTCACTATTCGATTTTGAACGACAGTTTGGATAAAGAGCAATAAAGTATATATATATTTTTAGTAAATTGTTAGAAAAGACCCATAACAAAAAAATCACCACCAGTGGACAGGATTGCATTATTTTTCTGAATTTATTGAAACTTGACCTCTTATCTGTTTATTTCCCAACAAGCATGCATCTTTTGTTACCTCCATCTCAGAACCATGCCAGAATATTTTCTGGCACCCAGTCTTGCAACATCTGTCACAACTATAGCTGCCTGTCATGTTTCTGAGGTCGTATAAGGAGGCAGGTAGGTAGCAAGAGGCTGTGAAGCGACTGGGCAAGAAGTGTCCAGGTCTGTGCCAGGTTGCTCTCTTGTCCAGATGTATTGCTCTGTTTGTATCCACCAAACAGACCACTGCAGAAATTACTGGAGAAGCTAGCATTACAAATGTCTCCCCTGCTCATTCAATCACACCTTAGGAACCTGTAGTAAATTAATACTGGGGTAATCTAACTTTCTGTTGTATTTGAATTTGGCATAGCTTAAAAGTTATTGGGGGCCAGGGAGATGGGATAACAATGTGAATGTGTAAGATTTCTTTCTTCAGAAAATTGGGTGAAAGAGTCTCAAGGAGTGGTGAGAAACTCTTTAAAGCTAGCAAAGTAACAGCTCTCCCAGGTCAAATACATCTCACTCTATAAGGTCACATACGGGTATTAAACTACTTAAATAGTAGTGTTATAATAATTAAGTGCTGAACACGTGAGACAACTGCCCCTTGAACACCATCAATTTCACACCTTAAAGAGAAGACATACATAAAGAACAAAACAAGCCAGTTTGTTATTGAAACACATAATGTCTACAAATCTTCCTGTCATCCTCACAGTTATCTGATACAAATTATATAAAATTACACTATACTTTGTATCAGCATTATTACACTTTATGGGTTTGCTTTTAATTACTTGGATAAATTAGTCTTCCCTTTTTAATGGTACTGGCCACAAAAAGACAAGTATATTCACTTAAAACAAAAATAATTATCTGAGATATCTTTCTAAGATAGAAACAGGTTGTGGTGCGTTACATTTCCATTAAAGACAGAATGGGAACAATGTGATGTATTTTAAGTTCTAAATGTACATAGCTCAGTTGAAGTTGTGAGTTGCAGTTGAGGCAAACACAGTTCCTGAGGTTGTATTTCAAAACAGAATTATAAGGAGAATGAAATGAATCTTAATACGTACATTTTGTTTTCTGTTATTTTGGCAGTAAGTATAGGAGACAGTGCAGCACAGCTGGGACAACTTCTTTCCTTCTGATACAACATACAAAAATTGAACAAGGAAAGTCACTTAGATCAGACACAGTCTATTGTTTGATCTTAAAGTCCTTGGAAAACAGCTATCATATACTTTAAATTGACTGTGTACTGTTCATACATTTTCACATAAACATAAAATAACCTACTTTTTCATAAATACATAATAAAATTCCTCGCTTTCAAGCAAATAAATAAAAATCAAAAGAGGGTTTAAAAATTGTTCTCCCAGTGCTGAAGTCCAGTGAAACCAGATGGTTTCTGTACATTCAGACAGGATGACCCTTTGCCTAGCTTTTAGCAGAAAATTTCTAATGTATGATATAGGGAGTGAATTTTTCAGTGATTTTATGAAGCAGTACAAGCCAATTACAGAATAAGTAAGAATCAGGCCAACTTCTATTTATAGGCAGTTTTCTTTGGAAGTGTGTTGTTTACCCTTTCAGCATCTCCTTCACACCATTAAAATTTCAGCCAAACAGCTACAAATCTGTGATTTTTTTTCTTCAGGTTTTTATATTTTTTTCTTGTGACATTTTCAAGAATTAATTGCAGATGACAGCTTTTTCATGTCTTGGCTTAATAAAACTATTAACAATCTCAAGAAAGAACATTTCAACTTACAGGTACTACAATTTTAGCAAGAACAGAAGAAAACAAACTTGTTCTTATCACTAGTTATTGAAACATAATTTTGTCTATGTTTATATGTTTAGAAAACAGAAAGTAGTTATACATTTGATACCTAGAGAGCAATAAAGGCTAACAATTACATTCCAAACATGAATTTTCCTAACTCGGCATAATAATCTCTGTGAAATTTATCTTCGATATGTTGGCTAAACAGCAAATTACATTTTGCAAAATTATTCACAAATCAGACTTCTATTTCTGTTCCATGGAAATAAATTGTTTTATTTCACCATCTTAGTTAAAAAAAAAAAAGAAAAATAACAAAACACCATGAAAAAAACACTGAAAAAAACCGACCCCAAAACATTCATAGAACTTTAGACAAATATCATGACAAATTTGATGTGTAAACTACAAAAAAAAGAGAAAAAAAAGAACAACATTACGAAAAAAAGAGAGAAGCTACTCTAGAAAGCCTGTGACCCTGTTTAGGGATCACATTCAGAAAGTCTTCTCTAGAATTTACATCTGTTGTGGAAACAATTTCAGCCGTAAACGATCTTCCCAGAACTACAGATCAATGCAGAATGCAACCTACAAATTTTCAAGGGAGTCTATAAAGGAGATCTAAATCCAGACTTCTTCAAGGGAGCACGACACCTTATGCCAAAGCTTTCTCCTCAAGTTGCTCATTCTCAGAGGTAAAGTTCTACAGTTCATTTATCAAAAATGCTGATGGAAATATTCACATGCTACAAAGGAGGTCCTGTGTTCTGCCAGTTATTGATTAGACAGACAGAAGGCCAGAGTTATAACTTCTACATATAAAGGATAACTAAAACCTATATTAAATTGCCCAAAGGCATTCAGGATATGCATTAACACAAATGCTATGTCTACATTTGAAATTTTCCCTTTAAGGTCAAAATAAAGCCATTTATGTAACCATAAAAAGTGAAATATTATAACTATTCTATACAAACTCTCCAACAGAAATCTTTCCTTGTCATTCTTACTGCCTTGGTTGTTACAGGTCTTTAGACTCTGAGGTAGGGAAAACATTTTTTTGGATTAAAAAGGCAAAAAAGAGAAAATTAATTTTCTCAAGACCAAACACAGCAACTGCTGGAAATGATTGTAAACTTTACCAATTTGGAAACAGAGGAGGGGAGAG
>Ga0065711_1036276_pt1 | contig 21203 bp, 21 predicted proteins | sample Hoacrofraction12_FD_59098 | JGI IMG/M metagenome (GOLD analysis project Ga0065711, IMG submission 59098) | Hoatzin crop microbial communities from Cojedes, Venezuela - Epithelial fraction 12 v2 (version 2) | ecosystem: Host-associated > Birds > Digestive system > Esophagus > Crop | place...
TCAGTGGGGGTCTGGGCGGGGCGTGGGGGGCGGCTTTGAGCTTGGTGGGGGGGCCTGGGGCCGTCGGGACCGCACCCGGGAGGGGTGGCGGCGCGGGGGGCGGTGGTTTGGTTCCGCTGTGGCGGCGCGGCGTTGCGGGGCTAACTGTGGGCGCTGGCTTCTCAGAGGGAGCGGGAGCGGGAGCGCAGGAACAGTGACAAATCAGAAGATGGCTACCATTCCGATGGCGACTACGGCGAGCACGACTACAGGAACGACATTAACGATGAGAAAGAGAGCAAAACCATCATGTTGCGGGGCCTCCCCATCACGGTTACGGAGAACGATGTAAGTAGCCGGGAAGGGGCTTCGCTTTTCTCGCGCCGGGGAGAGTCTGTGGCGTGGCATCGGCAGGTCTGCGCCGTAGTTGCTGCTGCCATTTTGTTGAAAGCTGCATCATGGTGGCCCCCTCTCCAGCGTGTTGGTCGCGCTGCCATTTTGAATCCTAAAAGGATTTAAGCTGTCACTGTTAAGTAACAGGTCAGTTGAATGTTAACCAGTGTCTTTGAAACCGAGCAGCCTGTGAATAGTCTTTTTTTCATGCATGTTTGGATGCTTTCCCTAAGAGTGTATTTTAAACTACTTGCTCATTTCGATATAGGAGGGAAGGGGCAGATTGTTTTTGTTCTCCCCCCCACCTCTGGGAGGGGGAGGGAGACAGAGGCAGAGAGGAGGCACCTACCTGAATTTTCTGAGGTCTTTTTTGAGGCCAGAAGTTCTAGCTGGGGGGGTTGCACACACAGCTCCACAGCTGAGTACAGCCCTGCACAGAGCTGCATTGTGTGGGTGCAGCTGGGGAAGTCATAAAATGGCTGCTGCGGAGCTGGCGGAGCAAGTATAAATGAGCTTGGTGAATGGTTAGCTAACATTGCTTCATAGATACTGAAGGTGATCAGCTCTGAGCTTTTTTTTATTTTTTTTTAAATTTTTTTCTTCCTTGCTGGATTATTTTGGTTACCAAGCTACAAGGCCGTTAGTTGAAGGGCAAGGGGGAGCCCTGTAAAAGCTGAGCTATTCCAGTTTGTTTTCAGGCAGACTCCACCTCTGCCTCCGAGATATTTGTGCATTGCTAACATAGAGAGCCCTTTTGCACCATTTCTGCAATGGATTTTTTTTTTTTTTGCTTCCCTTGATTATTCACTGTATTAATATTGAGCGTTCCTTTTAATCATCCTGCGCTGGTGTCATATTTTCATAAGTGCTTGATAAAGCGTAGGCTCCTGCATCCATGTGAGACAACCCGGTCAGGCATTACAGGGAACACTTCAGAACAATTTCTTTCTGAGGTATTAACGTTGTAGCTTTACAGTTGTGCAAGTAAGTAGCATAATTTATGGGGAAGTTTAAATCTGGACTCATCTGATGCGTCTTGGAACTGTTGTTTTCTTAAGTTAGCGTTAGTTCAATGCTTCTGATTGTGTACATATTTTTCAGCTTTTTCCCCTTTTGGCATGAAAAAAAGCTACTTGCACTGAAGATACCGCTTCCAGTCAGCATGTAAATGGGCAACTTCAGTTTTGAGTCTGCTAAGCAGCCCTGTTGTGTGTAATGTAGTTTGAATTCTGTAAGAGCTGCTGAAAAACCTCCTTTTGTATTCTGCTCTGACGTGAAAAAAATGTTAGCGTGTTTTTTACCTGCATGCCTCCCCACAGGAATTCATGTAGCCTGTGCCACAACTTAAGCAGCTTTGTTACGGCTGAAGAACTGACGTCTCTAGCTTTTTCTTTGACAATACATTTTTCACAAATCTACTTTATCTTCTGAAAAACAGAAGGGGAAGTGTTAGAGGATGGGCACTGTAGCATGAGGCTTAAGAATACGTATGTCATGGAGCCTCACAGTATAGTGTTCTTGTTCTTTGCTAGGAGCCGGGAGTATTAGATATGCAGGGAGAGGGATGCTAGTAGTGTTCTTTGTAAACACTGTGGAGCAAGCACAGTGTTTGCCAAATCTTGCCCAAAAAACCTTGGAACACAAGATTGTAGGGATTCATACTCTGGATGATTCTGTGGCATAAGTGCTACACTAAACCAACTGTCATCTTCAAAGGACTGCGGGTTCTCTGGTGCTTGTTAGTCTCCTGTTAGGTTCTCCATAAAGGTTTTCTCTGAGGTAGTGTTGAGAATTCTATGTTTCTGTGTGCCTCTTGCATATACTGTAAGGTAGGTTCATCCTGTGACTGTCCTTGCTGTCTGCCAAGATGTGGAAATTTAACTGTCTGATTAAAATCTCACACAGATTCGGGAGCTTATTGAGTCCTTTGAAGGTCCTCAGCCTGCAGACGTGAGGCTGATGAAGAGAAAGACAGGTGAGAGCTCTTAATCCAGTTTTTGACATCGCCTTCCTCTTCCCCAGCCCAAAAGAGTATCCACAATTGTCCCTAAACTGCAAGCACATTCAATTAAAAAAAAACAAAAGGTTTGCCATGGCTAAGGAATGTGGCTTTTTGGAAGACTTTTAGATAGCTGGTCAACATGTTAAAAGAAGTCTGTCTACAGGGGGTTTTCTTAACAGGTATTGGTAAGTAATAATAGTATAAACCCATTTAATAGTATGTAATCTGTTGCATGATTACCTTTAAACATGGATTCAAGTCGAGTGAAATGTAGCCAGTTAAGGGAGCTTGGTTCCTTGCCATGGCAAAATAACAAGCAGATCCCAGCAGTTGACGTCGCATTTGTAAAGCTGCTTTGTCATGAAGTAATGAAGCAGTTGGAGAGAGATTCACCTGTTTTAAAGGAACTGACTAACACAAGTATCCCGTCTATATCTGAATGCTGTCTCTAGGTGTAAGCCGTGGTTTCGCCTTCGTGGAGTTTTATCACTTTCAAGATGCTACCAGCTGGATGGAAGCCAATCAGGTTGCTTCACTCACCAAGTCTAGATATTCCTGAAAATGGAACAAGTCTGTACAGTTTAAAAAAAAAAAAAAGGAAAAAATAAAGGTGGAAGGAGTGGTTTGTTCCATAAGAGTGACTTAAAAGAATAAAAGCTTTGTATATATTAAAATTTATAACAGTAGGACAAAATGGCAGGTAAAATTAGGAGCGAAAATTGGCTAGTTTGAGCACTCCCTGGTAAAATGTGCCATTGTTTTAAATGACTTGGTTTTGATTTAATTGGCTCATGAAGGTTAAGCAGGTAATGCTCAGAAAGTCCTAACTTGTTTCCACCTGAGATTTCTTTCTCTGTTGCTAGAGAAAGCACCAGATCTCTGCATTACACTGGTATTAACCCTGAATGAGAAGTGTCAGTTCATGGCAATAGTGCGTTCCCCTAGTTAAAGAGGGGAGAACTGGCTCTTCAGAGGAAAAGCATGTTTATTCCAACGAAATTTGGTAGAGAGTGATTTCTTGCATATGTTACGCTGTGTGTTTTGGCTTTTGTGGAGTATGACTTGATAAGGAGCCAAAATGCACTAGGAGTCCTCTAGGTTCTTTGCCAATGAGCTTTTCCTGTTGCACCGCAAACAGTTTCACTGGCTTTTGCTCCCTTCTGAATATTCATAATCTGTTTTAACAACAGAACTTCAAAATACTGTCAAAGTGAGCAAAGTGTATCAAGCCTTTAGATTTTTTTTATAAGACAGTATTTGATGTGAAGGTCCCTGGGCAGCATGAGGAATGCATTTCTGCTCTGTTGGTGTTACTCGTAAAGAAATGGCACCGTGATGGGATTTGCAGGCGGTTAGCTCCAGCAGATGTCATGTGCCTTGTGCTGGGGTAGGGTTTCACGTGTCCCATACCATGGGTGGTTTGCCCAGTTGCCCAGTCGGAGAGCAGCGCTCAAAATCTGTTTTCCTGATGTGCTGCTCGGTAAGGTTGGTGGATGCAGTGGGAGGATTTATATAAAAAAATTAGTGCTGAGCGTGTTTTCAGACACAAGATAATTTTAATATATACAAAGCTGTACTGATGCATAATTTATTGAAACATATTCAAATTCACTCTGGTAACCAGCCACCCTAGTAGCAGGGAAAATGTAGAATCTCCCCAGCAGCCCGGTTGCTGACTGTTAGATAAAGAATGATGTATTGCAACTGTGCCAGCAGCTTTGTTTCTATGTGTGCATATCCAGTGAGTGCTGGGCCCTCCAACCCTCCCTCCTGCCGGTAGGAGAAAATGGCTTTGCCCTATTTAGTTGTGCAGAATGTGAGAGCCTTATTCATGCTACGTGCTAGATCTGTGTCAGACCATGTTACCAGAAAAGCCACCAATCCTGGCACTTCTGTGGTACCTCTGCAGTAAGCCAGCCTGCTGTAAAAATAGTTCTATTGAAATGTCTGGGGTTCAGCCTTTAATACGCACTTCCTCAGACGCACTTCCACCTGTTTGACTGAAATACGTTGATGGCCATATTTGAAAGGGCATTCTGCATACCCACGCTTGGCAAAGTGTGAGGCTGAGAATCAAGGCTGCTTAAGTAGATGTAAATTTCTGACTCCTCTAAAGTTAGAGTGAGAGGATGTGCTGAAAGCATTATGAACTTTTCCTACCCCTGGAGAAGCTTCACTTGCAGTCTAGTTACCCATTTTGGAGAGCTCCTGCCTGAATGAAGAACACAAACCTCTCGTGCAGGCTTCCAATTGAACTGATGCTTTAGTCAAAGGAAACCACTCTGAGTAACATTGCTGTTGATGGCACTTGTAATCCAGCCTCCAAGAAGTCTAAGCAGGGTCCCTTTGGGCAGAGTTACTGTATTTTCAAAGGGACACTTCGGAAGAAAGTGCTTCGAAAAGTAATGCAAATGTGGTTAAAAGGTCTGGGGTGTTTGGAGTAGGGGAAGAAGTGAAGCAGTCACCTAAGGACATGTTTAAAAAGTCGCTCAGTGCTATACCAGAAGTCAATAGAAATGTGGGGGCAAAGAGACTCCTAAAGATGTGTTAATCCTGAATGCAGCAGCTTAGGACTTTGTCTCCTTCGAGACACTTCCTGGTTCCATGTCAGCGTTTAGTGTGTGGCAGCTTTTTCAACACTCCCTGATTCCGTTTATCTTTGCTCCACATCCCATTCTCTTACTGCCCTCGTCCTCCTCTCTGCAGGATTGGATGGGCAGGGTGTAGGTGGCGGTGGTTGTCCTCCACATCCTCCCCATATGTTGTCCATTTAATTCAAGAGCACTGATTCCTCCGAAGGGTGCTCTGCCATGGGAAAATGCACGTGTGTGCCTCGATACAGGAATAACTGAAAACACTTTTTTTGCAGAAAAAGCTGGTGATTCAAGGGAAGCAGATTGCGATGCACTACAGCAACCCCAGGCCTAAATTTGAAGACTGGCTTTGCAGCAAGGTAGAGTGCCTGTTTTTATCGGAGGGCGTTTGTCTTAGCTCTTCGCCAGCTCAGTGGTTTGAACACAGTGGTACAATTCAGACCCAGCCGTACTGCTGGTCCGTATGACATAGGAATGGTGAGGTACAGGAGTGAGAAGGTGGTGTAGCTCTGGTGGCAGAGTAGATGAGTGACGGAGGTGTTGCCCCAGAAGACACAGAGTTTGGGCAGTGAGCTGTACTAGAATATGAAATCGTTAGGTGATGACTAGCATTGAATTGTTGCTGGTCTGCTACATGCTGCTACGTGCTCCTTGTTTGACCAGCCCCAAGTGGATATGATTTAGTAAGGTGAAGACCAGGCTGTTTCGTGAGGCCTCAACTACACTTTTTGCCCATAAAGTCAACTTGTTTTCCAGCCTGTGTTTAATATCCTGGTTTTGAGGTAGTTACTATGCGTGGGATTGTGAGTTGAAGACCACACAGTCCTCAACTTACTACTAATAAAAAGTAAATAGTTCATGAGGATTAGGGAAAAGGTTGCTGGGATGTTCTGAAAAGCAGCTGTGGCTTTCGCTATTAATTGGTTATTCTGGTGGGTTTAGATTCATTATGTTACTTTGTGTGAATGTCTAGTTTTTGTTACTGTACAGCAAAGGCCAGCATTGTTACCAGTTAGCTGAGTTCTTACTAGGCTTCTCTTGTTCCTTGTAGTGCTGCCTGTACAACTTCAGGAGGAGACTAAAATGCTTCCGCTGTGGCGCAGACAAAATCGGTACGTAACATTGATCTGTTTGGCTGTGTTTGATTTTGTGGTAAACTTTCTGCCCTGTGTGAGAAACAGAGGTCACTGTACGTCTCAGTCTGGCTTGTGAAATGCTGAGTTTGAGTGAATGAGCCATACTGTGACTAAAATATTTTCCTCTTCTTATGAAGATTCAGAACAGGAGGTACCACCTGGAGCAGCGGAAGCCGTTCAGTCTGTGGATTATTACTGTGATAGTAAGTTATCTTTGACTTATTGTATAATGTGAAATGCAGACATGGGTACTAAAATCCTTCCTGTACCTCAGACTGACCCCTGAAGAACTTGAAGTACTCTGGAGAGCTAATGTCATACTTTCTTTTCTTCTCAGCCATCATTCTCCGAAACATTGCTCCTCACACAGTAGTGGAGTCCATCATGACTGCTTTGTCTCCGTATGCATCTCTGGCAGTCAATAATATTCGTCTTATCAAAGACAAGCAGACTCAGCAGAATAGAGGCTTTGCGTTTGTGCAGCTGTCTTCTGCCATGGTGAGGACCTTACTGATGGGTTGGAGGGGAACAGCTTGTTGATGTGTTTCTGTAGCTGAAGCGTTTGGAGCCTTGAGTTGTCTGAAGGACAGCCCCAGTTCACCAGGGTTTAATTGACAGTGTGTCAGTCTTTCATCATTAGATGCAGTTTGGGAAGAGGTGGTAGGTTGTGAGCACATTGGAGAGCTATTTTTGTAGCAGAATGCTGTTCTGGGTTGAAGGCTGATGTCGCGCTTGGATCATAAAAACAATGGTCTGGGATCATACTTTGATGAGAGGTTCAGGACCGGGGCATATGATGTGGGAGAAGGTGCCTGCAGAATTGGACTGCTTCTACCTTGAGAAGGGGGAGGAGGGGGATCTTGCTGCTCTCTGCAGCATCCAGTGGGAGGGTGTAGGAACAGCAGAGACATACGCTTTTTGAGGCTACACAGGGGTAGGACAGCAGGCAACAGCCATAAATTGAAATGTGGGAAATTGCAGTGAGGTACAAGGAGAGGGTCAGATACTGGCACAGGGTACCTGAAGGGCGATAGAATCTCTGTTCTTGCATGTACTAAACTCGATCAGCAACATGAGCTGTTTGAACCTGCTTAAGGCAGACAGTTTCTTGTTGGATGAAAGCGAGTGCCTGATCTCAGTCTTTGCTGGCCTCCCTTCTAGAGTAATTTGGGGCAAACACTGGCTTAATAAAGCTAAGACTTTTAGAGGATGTTTAATTCTCAGTGGCCCGGGGACCCCGTATTATTTGCGTGTGGTCTGTGATCGGTCCCATTGTGCTCTTCCAAGTGCGTATGGCGTGAGGAGATGGAGGTGTTCTTACAGCTTTAGCTGCTTTCAGTGGCTGTATGTGAAAAGCTGGAGCTCTGGGAACTTCTGCGTCCTCCTCAGTAACCTGCCTTTCATAATAATGTGTATTTCTTATTGTAGGATGCTTCTCAACTGCTGCAGATTTTACAAAGTCTTCAGCCACCATTAAAAATTGATGGCAAAACAATTGGTGTCGACTTTGCAAAGAGTGCCAGAAAGTGAGTTGCAATAGCAGTTAATTTTTTTTGATCCCTTCTCCCTCCCCACCCCCCCCAGAGATGTGTTGTTGTCACCCAGGCTATTTCTAAGATTGCTGTCACTTTAAAGTTTTGCTTACCTGAAGTGTCATGTTGCATGCATCCTGCTTTTCACTGCACGAGGAGAGTGAAAGCAGTGTTTCCTACCACCCGTATTTCCAGTCCTCTGAAGATAGCATCGTAACTGCTTGTGTACACGGCACGCTTGTTTCCTTGGAAACCTGGTGACTTCTTACTGACTGTACAACAGTGAACCTAAAGCTCCTTTACTTGCCAAGCAGTGCTTTGTCTCATTCATTACAATCAGAATGTTTTATAACTGCTAAGAAATTCATGCGTACCTCCTTGCATAGGGAGGCACTTCAGAAAAAAGCAGTGTTTACTCAGATGCATGATTTTTGTGGTTACAGAGACTTGCTTCTCCCAGACGGTAACAGAGTCAGTGCCTTCTCTGTGGCAAGTACGGCCATTGCTGCAGCTCAGTGGTCATCCACACAGGTATGATTTGGAGGCTGTTGCTCATAGTCCTGCTTTCCTGAAAGTGAAAATGTAGCGCATGTGATCTCACTGTTGCTCGCTTGTTTGGTTGAACTGACCAAAGCTACTGTGACACATGTGCTCTGACAGTTAGGCTGGAGCCTAAGCAGTGTTGAAATTCTTAAAATGTGGTCACTTACCTATCCCTGACAAAAATTGCCTCCTCGAATTTCAGCCACAGACTGGAGAAGGCAGCACCCTTGACTACAGCTACCTCCAGTCAGGACAGGATGGCTACACACAGTATGCTCAGGTTAGTAGTGGCAGTTGTGCCCTAGCTGGTAGGTGGTTGTAGTTTGGGCATCTGCTAATCTTGTAATTTGTTTCCCTTCACAGTATTCCCAGGATTATCAGCAGTACTACCAAAATCAAGGAGGAGTGTTGGACACAGACACAGCTACCATATCAGGTAGTACTTTTGACACGTGGGAGATGCTGTTTGTAATGATGATTTTGCAATAGCGGTATTTTGCCTTAGCCTTTATGTTAGTTTGCTGGGTAAAGGGAGACTTGGCTCATTTTGCTCTCAGGATGTCTGAGTATGTGTTACTAGAGAACCATAACAAATTCGTTCAAGTGGGACCTCTAGTCTGCGAGATGAGAGAGCAGCCTCTGTTCTGACTATTGACAGAAGCCTTGAACTCTCAAGAACTGTGTGAGCAGCTCTAGACAAATCTTCAGTGCTAGCAGCGGTCAGAGGCCGGGAATCACTGACTTTGGGAGCAGACTAATTCCTCCTGAAAAGGAAACTATTCCTTGTCTGGGTAGAAAATACCCACTATGTATCTGTCTCCTTTTGAACATTTATTGCCTTGTTTGGCTGCTGGAGCTGGAATTAGGAGCTGAAATTGTAAACAATGTAATTTTAGCTCTAGGATGAAGTACTGTTTTACAGATTAGTTGGCTTATCCATTACTGCTCTCTGTTGGCAGGAGCTCCAGTCACTACCACCACAGCTGCAGTTGTGTCCCAGAGTCCTCAGTTATATAATCAACAGACAAACTCACCTGACTCTCCGGTAATTACAGTGCTAATTACTCCTCGCTTTCAACACCAGTGTTATGTGGGATATCTGGCTTAGCTGTGGCCTTTGCTCTTTAAAGTGGGGGGTACAGCAAAGCTACTGAGTGTCCACGGGTTAGTCAAAGTGCTTGTGTTCGTAAGTCATCTGCCATTTCTTTTCTGTGATAGTGTTGTTCTTTGTGAAAGGTGAGTGCTGAGTGTACTGGTGAAGAGGAGCTAGCTGCTGCGTGTGTGGTGTGGGCTGCTCATGCCTTGGCTCACTGTCCTTGTTTTCTTGCGCCTCGGTGACAGATTTTTCTAATTGAGGTTCCTGGTTTTGGGTTGTTTCAGACACAATCAGCAGCACCTACTACTAGCACTCAGGCACAGACGGCTCCCCCGACTGGCGTCGTCCCTGGAACCAAGTACGGTAAGCAGTCGGGTTGCTTCTGGGGACAGGTATCTGTCACTGTATAGCAAGAGAGAGACTTGGCTTTGGCCGCATGCTTTGTCACTGTATGTCAGCGGTGAAGCTGTCCCTGGAGACTGTACTCTGCACGGGTGATTAAGAGCCCTTTACAGGCATGTCTGCCGTCGTGGCTGCTAATAATCAGCATTTTACCGGAAATGTAGAAAGATACCTGTCTGAATTCGACTGGAACGACCATGTCCCACACTTTAATTTTTTTGCAGCTGTCCCTGACACTTCCACCTACCAATATGATGAATCTTCAGGATATTATTATGATCCTATAACAGGGCTCTACTATGATCCTAATTCCCAGGTAAACACAAGTTCTTCCCAGCTGTTATAACTGTTAAGGTCCATTAGTTCCCCCTCTCTCATCATATGACTGACATTAACTTTGAGGTGCACCAAATACCAGATGCAGCAGATGACTCTCAGCGGTGTGCCTAGGACTGAGACTTGACCAGTCTGGTGTAGCCCTTCATTTCTCTCCTTTCCTTAATTTTTCTCACAGTTTGGCCCATATAGGATTAGCACTTGTCACAGACACTGTAATTGAACTATTTCATAGAGGAGTCCCCAGCAAAGTGCGCCCAGCTCTGGGCTCTAGTGGCACATCTTGCAGGAGAGGTAGAAGGTTCTCCACAGTGCCACTGGGCAGAACACCTGTGTTTGGAGATGGAGGCTTTGGCCACTTCATGCCTTTTGACTCCTTGTGGAGTCTGCAAAACTCGTTTGGGCTCTACAGAGTGCCTTCCCATTTGATGTGGTAGTCTGAATCGGATTGGGTTCTCCCTTGGACGCTTAGCTTCTATGAGGCGTCTAACTGTCTGGCTCGTTTTTCCTCCGGCAGTATTACTACAATGCCTTAACCCAGCAGTACCTTTACTGGGATGGCGAAAAGGAGACCTACATGCCTGCTGCAGAAGGTGTCGCGTACCAACAAACAGCTACCACAACCACCACCAAAGAAGTGAAGGAGAAGAAAGAGAAGCCTAAAAGTAAAACAGCTCAACAGGTAAAAGACGAAATGGGATTGTAACTGGGCTAAAGTCTTCCGTGGAATGGGATAATAGTTCTTCTTTTTCATAACAAAGGAAATCCTAGGTTATTCAGTGGGGTGCATGCCTGCAATTTGCAGGGATTGTAGAGGGGCGAGGAGAGGTGGAGTTGGCAAGGCTTCAGTACAGAAATAAGCTCTGCATAGGAGGAGCGCATATGGCATTGTGCCAGGACCAGTGGGAGTAGAACTGAGCTGTCACTTAGAGGATTAGATTGATAAGAAGGGTTCATACAGTAAAACAAGCAAGCTGCGGTAGCTTTGAACACTGCATGCAGGGGAACAGCTGCACTACATCCAGTGTCCTGTGATATAAAAATAAAAGGCAGTGGGTTGGCTTGTTCTGGAAACTGTGTTCAAGATTGAATCCGTGTCGTAGCAGATTGATAGCTGTGAGGGGAGTTGTCTCAGCAAACCACTCTGCATTTCAGATCGCTAAAGACATGGAGCGCTGGGCAAAGAGTTTGAACAAGCAGAAAGAGAACTTCAAGAATAGCTTCCAGCCACTGAGCACCAGGGAGGAGGAGCGGAAAGAATCAGCAGCTGCAGATGCAGGCTTTGCCCTCTTTGAGAAAAAGGTGAAGGTGCTGGCAGTTGTGTGGAGCGGGTGTGGTACAGCAGAGAGCTCGGTGCTCATGGCATTGTTGTCTTATCCAGGGAGCTCTGTCTGAGAGACAGCAGATCTTGCCAGAGGTGCTGAAAAATGGGGACGATGACAATCCGCTGAAGGTGAGTGTGAGAAACCTGACAAGGTATTCCCAAAGGTTGCTGGTAAAGCCGTTTAGATGAGGTCTGGTAGATACTTGCTTTCCAGCCTGGATTTTGGCAGCATCATCTGCAAAAGGCTGTAGTGGTTACAGTGGTCTGGTGCACGTGCAGTAGGCTGGGTGGCTGAGATGCGCTGAGGAAAGCTGTGACGACTTCTAGCCTGAAGAGCTCAGTTGAGGTTTTGAGGTTTCTGAAAACGCTGTACTCAAATTATTGTTTGGCCAGTGGGAACCAAGTCTTGCAGCTGCCGTAGTGTGTGGTTCTTTTGAGTTGCATTTCGTCCTTGGGAAGGAGAGAGCGATGCCTCTCCTGTGCAGCAGACACATCTGCAGCCTGTGCGCTCCCTTGCTGTTCTCTGCTCGGAACCGCGGTGACGCCGTTGCACTCCCGTAACGCTGTCCTTCCTTCCTAGCGTGGCCTCGTGGCTGCCTACAGTGGTGATAGCGATAACGATGAAGACTTGCTGGAGAGAATGGAGAATGAGGAAGAGAAGCTGACTGACTGGAAGAAGATGGCGTGCCTGCTGTGCAGAAGGCAGTTCCCAAACAAAGATGCTCTGATTCGGCACCAGCAGCTGTCCGACTTGCACAAGGTAGTTGCACTATGCTGCCAGGAAGGTACTTGGTTGCCATAATTCAGTGTGTAAATTTGAAGCCACGATGCGTGGTGCTGTTGGGAAAACTTCCTCTTAAACCACACATAGTTGTGGGTGGACTGCTGCCCTCCCAGAGGCCAGCTACTTAATGTAAAAAGAGCTGTTGTGCATTTGATGTCGTTAATGTGAGTCTCTTCTTGCTTCAGCAAAACATGGATATCTACAGGAGGTCAAAGCTTTCAGAGCAGGAACTTGAAGCCTTGGAGCTACGCGAGAGAGAGGTCAGTGTTGAGATGAGCTAATGGAAAACCTGCGCAGATGATACGTTGAGCTCTCCTTGTCCTGACACACGTTGCTCGAGATAATCCCCGTAAGCCAGCCCCTTCTTGGGTCGACGTTCAGAGCTGTCCTGTTACGCAGAGAGAAGTGTCCCATATCCTGCAGCTGCTGCTTAGCAGTGAAGGTTCCCTCAGCTCAGGGCTGCCAGGCTGGGACCAGAAACCTTCGAGTGGCAACCAGCAGCTACTCCCGCAGGTGTTGGGGCCAGGCTCTTCTTACCCCCGTGCAGGTTCTGGTGTGCTCCAGGGACTCGAGTTTGAGGTTTCCCTTTCTGTGGTGTTAGTCGAGCCACGTTCTAGCAGGCTGCGATGAACAGCTTTCTGTAAGAACAAGTGTTTAGTGTACTTCCATAGCTCAAAGATGGACACAAGTGTCTTTGAATCATACTAAATCTGATTACCTCGTGCAGATGAAGTACAGAGACAGAGCAGCTGAGAGGCGGGAGAAGTACGGCATCCCGGAGCCCCCCGAGCCGAAGCGCAAGAAGGTGTACGACGCTGGCACAGTGTATGTATCCGCAGGCTCCTCGGCGGTTGCTGCGTACACGATGAGCAGTTGGGTTAACTCCTCTCTCCTTCCTGCAGGAATTACGAGCAGCCCACCAAAGATGGCCTTGACAACAGCAACATAGGCAACAAGATGCTGCAGGCCATGGGCTGGAGGGAAGGTTCGGGCTTGGGAAGAAAATGTCAGGGCATCACAGCACCCATTGAGGTAAGTGGCGATGGGTGCTCCCTGGGTGAGGCTGGGTGCCTGCAGGTTTTTCATCCAGCAGCGCTCGCTGCGGAAGGTGTCTCGTGGAAGAACCTGTGCCATCGCAGCAAAACTCCCTCTGCTCCCAAGAGCTCCCGCTCCTGTTTGACCAGTCGGATGCTGAAGCTGGGGCAGGCAGGGCTGTGTGTCCGTCCTTAGCACGTCTGCTCCCGAGGCGCCGCCGTGTACCCCGCTGCCGCTTAGGGTGGGCTCCTCTCCCTCCGCTGCTGGCTTCCCGGGGTTGCGCTGCTGGGAGTGGTGTTCTGGGCGGTTCCATCCAGCTGCTGCCGGAGTGGAGTGGGAGCGCTGCGGAGCCCGCTGGCTGGGCTGGTGTGGGCAGTCTGGTCTCCTGGTGCTGGTGGCTGTGTGGGGTCCCCGCAGGAGCTGGCGGGTGGCGGTGTGGCCTCTGGCCGCAGGGCTGAAGTGTGTCTCTGTTCTCTTGCAGGCCCAGGTGCGGATGAGAGGAGCTGGTTTGGGAGCCAAGGGCAGCTCCTATGGTGTCTCCACTGCGGACTCATACAAAGACGCGGTGCGGAAAGCCATGTTCGCTCGCTTCACGGAGATGGAGTAACGCGCCCTGGCCCGCGGAGCGCCTGTTAGCCGGAACTGACTGTTAAACTCGGTAGCCTCGGTGGCCCAGCTGTACTCTGGTTATGGTTTAGAGTTGACCATTTCATTCCCTGGACTTTTCCCCCCTCGGCATGTGACGCTGCCGTGAGCGGATGGTTGGAGCTGCCCCGCTTCGTGCTGGGAGCTCCCGGTTGGACCCGAGGGGATGCTGTTCTTTATACGGTCCTGTACATAGTGTAATGTTTTTGTGTTTGAGCGTGTTGTCCAGGGGCCGCTTCTGCCCTCCAGAGCGGGGCCCGGACCCCTCGGCTGTGGTTTCGCACCGTCTCTGCTCTCCTTTTGGTGTAGTCTCTGGCTGTTGGGGTTTGTGTTTTGTTTTTTTTTTTTTGAGAACGTTCCTGTACATTTTGTATGATACTTCTTTGTATAGACTTTTTGAAGACTTTGAATCTAGTTGCCAGTTTGGCTCATTTCCGAAAGAAATACATCCAAAAACGCTCCTCTTCCTGTTGTCGGTGGGTGAACGAAGAGCGAGTTGCCGACGGTGCTTTGCCGTTCGCGGTGCTCCCGCCTCGGGGGGAGACCCCCTCTGCGCCCCGTACCGTGTCCCTGGCTGCGGGAGGGCCGGCTCCCCTCCGTACCGTCCTGGTACCGTCCTGCTGCGGACGCCCGGGTGTTCCCTGGGGGTCGGAGGGGAGGCTCGGGGGGCTGCCGGGGGCGGGGGGTCCCTCGGCGTGTGACCGGGCTCAGCCGCCAGGGGGCGGTCGCGGGCCGTCTGGCGCTGCGGGCCGTGGAGGGGGGCCGTGTCTGTGCGTGGAGCCCCCCGCGCCCGGGGTGAGCGGCTGGGCTCGGGGGGGCAGGGCGAGCGCCGGGCTGCTCCTTGGGTGCTCCCAGAGGACCCTGCCCCACTTCCATCCCCCCCTCCCGCACAGTGGCTGGGGGGTGGGGGGCCTGGTGCACTGCGGCAGGGACCCCCTCCCGCCGTGCCCCCCGGCTGGCATCGCGGCAAAGTGCTTTGCTGCTCTGGGCCGTGCACGGGGGGGTTTGTTTCCCGGCAGGTGGGCTTGGTGGGTCGATAAAGTGCATTTGTGCAGCTCGGCTCCTTCCCAGCCCATCGATCCTCTTCGCAGCGCGTCCTGCTGGCGAGGGGCGATGCCTCGGGCAAGGGGGGGCCCTGCCTGTGGTGGGCACAGCACAGCCTTCTCCTGGCTCCTGCCCGCTTCGCTCCCCCTTTGCTGCGGCAAAGCCCAGCCCCACTACTCGTGGCGGAACGGCTGCAGTGCGGAGCACTTGCCGGGACAACTGCTGGAGGGGGTGCCAAAGTAGGGCCCACTCCTGGGGCAAGGCTGTAATGGGGGTCCTGGGGCCGCAGTCTGCCCCGCATGGTGGATGGGTCAAAGCCACCCTTCCTGGGGGCAGGGAGAAGCAGTGGTGTGGGGGGCACACAGCCCCCCCGGTGCCAGGCGCGCCCTCCAGCCCCCACGCCAGGCGCTGCAGCTGGGCGCAGAGGCACCAGCCTCTGCCAGCACCCGCGCCTCCAATTTAGGCAGCGCAGTGTGGCTGTGCGTGACTGAATGCGCTGTGGCCCACTGCCCTCGGAGGGACGCGGCGTCCCTGCCTCCCTGGGGACTGACCTCCGGGGGCATGAGCAGATATGCCGGGGGCCGGGGACAGCCCCAGAAGGGCATGGTGAGGAGGCAGGACGCCCCCCGAGCAGAGGGGAGCTCCCTCGGGCACCCGTCCCCCTGGGGCTGAGCAGCCAAGCTCCCTCGGGGCCAGGGAGCTGCCTCTCCTGACGGCCTGATCCTGATGCAGGGTGCCCCAGGAAGGGTGCTGGCCCACGGCTGAAGGTGTGGGCGGATGTAGGCCCTAGCAGGGGTGCAGAGGGAAGCCGGGTGCTGGAGAGAGGTTTATGGAGCAGGGCAGGGGCAGGAGGAGATGCAGAGCTGCACTACAACCCTTCCATGCCTCAGTTTCCCTATTGCTGAGCAGAAATGGGGTCTCTCCTCTGGGTGATCAGGGAGGAGTAAGGTCACTGAGCCCCCCAAGGCTGGGGGGCAAGGGGGATGCCCAAAGAGACCCTGTGCCCTTTGCTGGGGAGCAGCCTGGTGCGGGCAGGGCTGCAGCCCGGGGCTCCTTGCAGGTGCGGGGCCGGCTGCAGGGACACCTCCAGGGCCTCGGCACCAGCCAGGTTGTGGCTCCTTCCAGTGCTTACAATTCCCAGAATTAAAGATCATGGTCGGACTCGTTTTAAGGTTTGGTGTTTTTCTGGCTAGCTTTCAGCATTATTAATATTAAAACTCCCCAGCCTGCTCTGCCCTGGCTTTCCAGGAGGCCCTCTGAGCGTTGCGAGCTCCTACACGCTAATTGAGGCGAGGAAGTCAGCCAAGTCGTTAGCGCCAACAGCCTCTTCTCCCCAGCGCTGGTTAATCGCTCGCTGGAGGTACCAACCCGTGGCCAGCCCCAGGCCTGCCTCGCTTGGCAGCTCGCGCTACGGGCCCAGGGATGTCCACGTGCTGCTGGTCGGGGCTGCTGGAGCCCCGGGGTGCAGGGGCACCGCTCGATGCGGCAACGCGTGCTTGGGGTGCTCGCGGGAGCTCGCCTTGACCCCAGGGCTCGGTGTGGAGCGGGTTGGCCCTCCTGTGCTGCCCACCCCGCCGAAAAGCTGTCCGTGCCCCGCAGAACGGGCGCTGGGCAGAGCTGTGGCCCACGGGGAGAGCCCGGGGCGGGGGATGCGCGTGTGCATATGGGCGTGTGCAGCTGCCTGCGTGTGCTTGCGCACAGGTGTGTGCACTCGGGCAGCCGTGCCCGTGTGTGCACGCGTGTGCTGGTGCTCCTCACATCACCTTCCCCTGCTCCACCACAGGGCAGCTGACATGGCCGCTTCCCCTTCTCTTCCCCGCCGTGTCAGTCTCCTGAGCTCCTAAACGTGCCTGAAATACCTTGGAATTGCCCTGGAATCGTTTTCCCTTCCCTGCACAGATGAGCTCACCCAAGTGGCCCACGGCCTCGCAGCTCTGGCTCCAGCGTGGGGCTGCGGTGGGGGGCACGGGCAGGCCGGCGGCGCAGCATCCCACCGACGCGTAGCGGGTGCCGCTGCGGCCCCCCGGCAGCCTGCCCGGTGCTGGGGACGGGTGCTCTGGGGCAGGAGGAGGGTGGCCGAGGTGGGGGTGGGTGCATGGCTGAAGGGGGGTGATGCCACCCTGTGCCGGGCTGTGCCAGCCCCCACTCCTGCCATGTGGCGCGGAGCCCCTGTGGCCCTGGACGGGTGGCCATGTCACCCTGGCCGCTCTCGCCATCGGGACTGGCGTGGGTGAGGAAGGGGAGGTGTGTCCCCTGTCCCTCGGCCGCTCCGTCCGGATGCTGCCTGGACCGAGAGCCCGTTCCTGGCTCTGGAATCGCAGGGTCCGGGTTTCCCTGCTGGGGCGGAAAGAAGATGGTTGTTGTTGACTGGCCATCCGCAGCAACGTGGACCCAATTTGCAGCCCCGGGGGGTGGAGGGGGGGGCTCTGGTGCTGTTGGAAGAAACCAAAAGCAGATGGGGGCTGGGATCCTGGGGCCTGGGACCCGCAGCCACACCCAGCACGGGTCCCCCCTGCCAGCCTGGGTGCCAGGCTGCATGCCAGCCCCAGGGGCTCTGTGTGCTGAGCACCGGGCACGGGCGGCTCACCCCGGCTGGGGCCCTTGGGTGTCTTCCAGCAGCAGGCTCTCCCTGGGGAGATGCTCCAGCCTGGCGGAAATGCCGAAACAGAACGGTTTGGAGGGTGTAGAAATGGTTTTCCTGGCGGAGTCCTCCCCGCCACCACCAGCGAGCCGTCGATCCCCAGCCAGGCAGCGCCGGCAGGCCTGGAGCCATGGCACGCTGGGCTGGCGGTGGGGCCGAGCCCCCGGGGAGAGGGCGCGGGGGCTGCCCGGCGAGGGGCTGCAGGCAGCTGGGCAAGCCAGGGCCGGGCTTGCTGTAGGCTGGGCCCTGGGGGTCCGCAGGGTGAGCAGAGCCCTCAGCGGCGTTTTATGGCTGGGGGGTTGGCATGTGTCCCAGGCTGCCTCGGCTTCCCGCTTTCCCAGTGCGCACTTGTGGTCCAGGGGGTCCCCACACCCCTTATTCCTCTTCCCGCAGGGGCTGGTGAGGGGAATCGAGGTGCGTGATTGACAGGCAGGGCATGACGGACAGCAGGGTGGCTTGCTGCCGCCGCAGGGTGCCGTGCGGCGCTGGGGGTGCTGCGGCGCTGGCAGCAGGTGCTGATGGGTGCAGGTGGTGCCTGGCCCAGCTCAGGGCACCCCACGGAGGGTCACCAAGCAGCCCCCAGCAGCATACCTGGTGCCCAGCGCTGGGGAGAGGGTTCTGGGGAGCCGGGCTGGCCGTGGAGGCAAAGGCGGTGCGCACTGGGACCCCGGGCGATGGGGGAAGCGCGAGCCCCCCGTGGGGCACCCGCTGGCCCCGGCCCCGCAGCCCCTGGCGTGCAGAGCGGGGTGAGCAGCTCGGACCCTTGGCCAGGCACGGGAGCGGGGGGAGCCGCTCGCCGTCTCTGCCTGGAGGGAGCTTGGATGGGAGACGGCTTCGTGTCAGAAACGTTCTCGCAGGAATTTGTCACCACCTACAAACAGCTCTCTTCCCCCCACCCCCTGCGTTTTCCCCCCTTTAACGGCAACCAGACCCAGGGGGTGCGTGCGTGTGGGTGCGATGGGGAAATGGGGGTGGGATTTTTTTTTTGCTCCAGTTCCTTGGAAAAAATTATTTGGTGCTCGTTCTCCTCCTCCAAAGCCTGGTTTTGAGGGACAAACTGCTTCCTGGGGCAGGAAAACCCGGGCAGGAGCACGACTGTGTTTACCCCAGCGTACCCCACCGTGGTTCTCACAGGGTCGACCCTGTCCTGGGCACCCCAGAACATCTGCGGGCTCTGGAAGCTGCTTCAACCCCCTCACCCCCCGCTCCATCCCCCTCCCCACCCGATCGGGGTGGGAAGCGCCCGCAGCATCATTAGCACTCCTCTAGCCACCGCAGAGGTTTGAACCCATTTGAAATGCACTTGAAAAGGGCGGATTTGATGGGAGGAATGTGACGGGTTTTTGTTCTTCGAGCCCCCCGGTTGAAGATGTGCCTAATGAAGAGCTGTGACTTTCACTCGGGTTATTTTGGGATGGACTACTTTTTTTTCCGAGCTGGTGGAAGACCATCAAAGCGGCGCTTTGAAAAATGTCCCAGTGTATAAATAACTCTGCTGAGAGCAGAATAACGCGGGCTCCCGCGCGCGGCGCGCCGAGACGAGGCAGACGGCATCTGCCGCGCGACGTTGCTTTATAAAAAGGAATTATTCATCCCTTCCTCTAATTAACCGGGTACCGCTCCCCCACGCTGGAGGGATGGCCCGGCACGGGGAGCGCTCCCGGCCACGCCGGCGGAGCGGATGCTGCTCCGGGGGTCCCCCCATGTCCCCCCCAGACCCATACGCCTGCCGGCACTGGCAGTGGGTGGGAGCAGGCAGGCTGGGGCTGCCCTGCTGCGGGGGAACGGCGAGGCGGGCGAGCTGGGATCAGAAAACCCAAATCCCCGGCCCACTTGCTGTCACTGGAGAACCCTTGATCCGCCACCTCACCATCCCAGTCCCCTACGCCGCGCTCCTCCCCGCCGAAATCCAGGCGAAGGGAGCGGGATGGGCACAAGCCCTCGGCACCCTGCTGGCTCGCGGGCTCCGAGGCTGCGTTTTAGGGTGCCCGGGTCTCGCTCGGGGCCGCGAGCGTTGTCTGGGGCCCCCCACAAAGAGCAGCCTGTGGTCGCAGGAGCCACGCAGATCTGCCCAGAGGCTCGGCGAGCGGTGGGTTCTGGGGAGATCCCGGAGGGATGGGAGCAGTGAAGGCAGGCCCTGTGCCCCCCACCCCAGGAGCAGCCGGCCGTGGTGGCAGCAGCCAGGCAGGCTCGATGCCATGGCTTTGCCCTGGCAAGGACACAGCGGCCGGGACCTCCTGGGAGGGAGACTTATTTTAGGAGCGCTCCGGAGGGGCTATTTTGGACCCTTTGCTCTGCGTGAGTCACCTGCTATTTTTCGACCCCACTGGGTCTGTTTCCATGGCCGAGTGATTTACGCGGGCTGGGACAATGCGGCTGCCGCTCGCCGTCGGGCTTGGAGCCCCAAGCCGTGCTGGGTGCCCAGCCCGCCCCGAGCAGGGCGCAGGGAGGGTGCCCGGGCTGCCTGCTGGGGCTCCTGGCAGCTCCAGTGTGGTGCCAGGGATGCCCACAGCCGGGTGGGACAACCTGGAGCCCGTCCCGCCTCCCTGCCATCTGCTGAGGGGACTGCGTGGCTGGGCTTGGAGCCCCTCGGTCCTCTTCCTTCAGCGCTTCCCACCAGAGATGGAGGGGGAGATGCTGGAAACGGGGGGGGCAGTGCAGCTGGCAGCTATGGGGACGGGAAGATCTTCATCTGGAGGGGTGCTCGGGGTTGAGTGTCCCACGGGCCACCCGCTTCCCACCGCACCGGGCTCCCCCTCCTCAAAACCTGCCGCTTCGGAGCCCGCCAGGCAAAAACCTGGCTGCTTCGGGGTTGTCAGAGCAACGTGATGCACCTTTCGGTTACCACGGCAACCTCAGCGAGAAGTTTTTAAAATTCAGGCAAGGTAATTTCTCCTCGCCGCTGCGATTTCGTTATCGCTCGGCTCGCTGTTCCCCAGGGAAGCAGCGTCCTGCCTTGCTCCTCCGCCAGCAAGATGGGATCTCGGAGATAAGAAACGCCGGGGCTGGCTTGTGCTGTGAGCTGGGGGAGCGAGCGGGTGTCCTCCCCGCACCCCGTGAGCTGCCCTGGCCCTGGAGATGTGTGCTGGTACCTAATGAGCGTCGGGGGGGGGATCACGAGCACCCTGAGCTTGGGGAGAGCAGATAGACCGGCAGAAGGAGGGATGAAGGCAAGGGTGGAGGGTGGGTGGGTTGATGAGGCAGAAGAAGGGGTGAAGGCAAGGTTGGGTGGTGGGGTGGATACCTGGGTGAGTCGGTGGGTGGATATCTCCAGCTACCAGCCAGATGATGGATGAAGAAACCATCCTGGGGTGGTGGCAGGCCCTAGGTAAACCCGGAGGGTCACCCACTCGACAGCAGGTTGAGCTGCGGTCCCTGCATTTCTCCCCATGGAGAGTACAGAGCTGCTGTTGTCCGCCATCCCCTCATCTCCAGACCCTCAAGAGACACTTAGTAGGTCCTCTCGTGCTGTGCTGTGGCCTTCCCCGTGGGAGGAGGAGGAGGAGGAGGTTGCCATAGAGCTGGCAAAGCCTTGGCAACTTTGTGCAATCCACACAGTCACACAGAATCACAGAATTTTAGGGGTCGGAAGGGACCTCTGTGGGTCATCTAGTCCAACCCCCCTGCCGAAGCAGGGTCACCTACAGCAGGCTGCACAGGACCTTGTCCAGGCGGGTCTTGAATATCTCCAGAGAAGGAGACTCCACAGCCTCCCTG
>Ga0065711_1036277_pt1 | contig 21202 bp, 13 predicted proteins | sample Hoacrofraction12_FD_59098 | JGI IMG/M metagenome (GOLD analysis project Ga0065711, IMG submission 59098) | Hoatzin crop microbial communities from Cojedes, Venezuela - Epithelial fraction 12 v2 (version 2) | ecosystem: Host-associated > Birds > Digestive system > Esophagus > Crop | place...
GAACTGGGGAGCCCAGAACTGGACACAGTACTCCAGATGGGGCCTCACTAGGGCAGTGTAGAGGGGAAGGAGAACCTCCCTCGTCCTGCTGGCCACACTCCTCTTGATGCACCCCAGGATCCCGTTATGATATCATAGTCTCTTTCCACTTTAATTTTTCTGCGCAAAGACATTTTTATAAAGGTCTGTCCTGACTGCTGCTCTGGAGCTGGGAGCAGACTATACAGTGATTAGAGCACAGAGAGGGTCAGGGCTCACAGCCTCTTAGTCAAGGAGACATCTGACGTGAAGTTTCCCCCATCTTAGTTGGAACGCTTATTACCTGAGCATTGTTACCCCCAGCACTAACGGTTTTGTGATTGTAGGTTGTCATTTCCCATGCCTTTCAATGGTCTTTAAACAAGCCCTCAGACAAAACATTTCCTTTGTTACAGAATAAAATAAATACAAAACCCTAAAAATACTTATTTTATCTCAGTATACCTTCTTCTTGGGTTTTTTGGTGGGATTTCTTTGTTAAGCCACAAGACAAGAGAGGATATTGGCAAACTCCTGGTCTGTACCACCAGGCAGCAGATTCAAAGCTTGGGGTTTTATTGCCATGAGACTGGGGGAATGGAGCTCACTGGTAGCAGGGCTCCCCCTCTGTGAGACTCTTTGGCAATATGTTCAGCTGAATGCTAGGCATAGCAGTTAATATGGATCTTGCCACAAAGTGGGATTTTTGTTCCCTGAAAAAGTCATGCATTTTCCTTGCTTAGACTCCATGCACACTCTTTCTCCTATTATTTCAAAATACACTCTGTTCAAAACCATTGTCAAAAGCATAAAGAAACAAAATTATTTTTCCTTAAATATAGCATATCTTATTTTTCTTATGATTGTACTTTGCAATGGTTTTCTACAGATAACACTGTACATGGTACAGTACGTGCTGGCAGTGTTATTAAAAGCGAAGCACAGGGGAAGAAAAAATATGAGGTTTATCTCATTATCTTTAGGAGCCTCCAGATAAAATTGTAAATGGTTGTTTACATAAAGCTTTCTAGTTCTCACCACCAAGCTTTGTACAAATTCACACATCTTGTCACAAGCACAGGGAAAGTATGGGAAAATTAAAAATGCAAGCTTTGCTGACCTTTTAATTTTGCATATCTTTGCTATCTTTGTTTTCAACAAGAATTTTGCAGGGGATGTTAATGCTGTCCTATTAAGAGAGCTCTTTGACATGTGTGTGTATACATATATACATACATATATATGTGTGTGTATTACTGTACTAGCCCTAGCAGTACTTGCACCTGGAACACAAAATTCACTCACAGAGCTGAGCTAATACAGACACACGAAGACATTCAGCCTCCTCCCACGAGCCTTACAATACAATTTAAAATAAGTTGCGAGCATGAGGAAAAACAATCATTGGGAAGAATGAGCGGAGAGGACAGGATATCTCAGATAACACTGTGATACACAAGCTATTGTAGGTTTAGCTTTAAGCCCTTCTTTTAATTTCCCATGCAGCGAGCATCTGTTTGGGTGGGTATTTCTGGCTGCGTCTGATTATCAGAGAAAAGCAGGAGCCTGCTGTGCTGGGAGTTGCGCGGACACATTTGTTCAGTGGGACATTTCTCCCCTCTCAAGGCCACTTAGTGTTTCCAAAGTGGCCCGAAAAACCCTTGTCTTCCTTAGAGCACGGCTGCCTTTTTAAGTCAGAGCAGCACCAGGGTGTAATGGTTTCCTCATTACTTGAGGTCTCTCTCTCCCATCAGTCAGGGTTGCCTCCGAGTCAGGGAGCTGATGTGCTCTGCACTGCAAAACCTTGCGAGAGGCGAGGTGGTGTTCTCATTAAAGTAACCGCGAAACCCTTGGGAACATCCCGGCCTTCAAGAAACTCAATTTGTTGTTTGACCTGTTTTCTTCAGAGAGGCTGCTGGAGAAGGTGGAGGAAGGGTTTGGCGTGCAGTACCCACGCTGACCCATCAGGCAGGATCACGGGAATACATCATTTATGAATCACGCTGTATTAACTCACCTACAGCTCTACAGAGAATACAACTTGTAAAAAAAAATTCTTAAAATGTTACCTGAGGTACTGCATAGCAAATCAATTAATAATTAGTAATCCATTAATAAGGAGCTATTTTTACAGTTTAATAGAGTTCTGTGCTGAGCTTAGCTGAAAGGTTGTTTCAGGTGGTTATAGGGACTATAGATTTTATATGTGGATGTATGTGTTTGATTTCTCACTGCCTTGGATTTTGTATAATCACATGCATATGGAAAAAAATGTTGGAAAGCTCTGTCAAATCAGACTGGTAGCGATGTACAGTTTGGACAGTTGCAGATGACTAGATGGGTGGAGAATCAAACCCTCTTCTGTCAAGACAGTGGTGAAAGACCAGGCTCCAAAGCCTAACTTGGACAGTAAAAGATAGGAGTACGTTTGTAGCAATTCATTAAGTAATAGTGCATTTATTCTATATACCACTTGCTACAGTGGCTTCTGAATGTGTCATTTTAGCAGTCTTTTTTATTACCAAGTCTCAACAGATCATGCAAAAAACCAAATTGTGAATTGGTAGTCACAACATTAGTCTGCTGCACATTTAAACAGACTGTTGAAAGAGAATTTTTTAACAGCTAAAATCCAAGCACCTGGCAAGCAGAATGTTTTGCAAGGAGATTGGTTTATTTCACTTGACAGTTTTATTAAGCTTTAATCACCTTCTGAATGCGTGCATTGTCTAGTACCCGCTGTTCCTATGGCCTAAATTGGGGACTTTTAAAAAGATTAATACTTATTTTTCTGCTTCTCAAGCACAGTGTAGTTCTGCTGTCTTTCATTATTAACTGTAAACCAGAGACAGAAACTGGTGAGATAAAATGAGGCAATAAAACAAAATTAAAGTGCTGTCAACACTAGATTTGTCAGGAATTTAACGAGCTTTGCAATTAAGGGTGCTGATTATAGGTAATATTTCACAATGCCATTCATCACTCCACAAAATAATGTACTTTTAGGAGACAACTCTAACTGTGTTCTGAAATGATGGAGGTACTCACAGACGAGACTGATGTGTGCCGTGAGGACATTGCCCCTATGCTCCAGTTAAAGGCTATGTGCATTGTACAAGGTTAAAGTTGTCTCTTACCCAGTGCTTGGTTAACAGAAAGCTTAAATAACACTAAGAGAACACCCAGCTCAGCTCGAACTGTGTCCTGCTAGTCATTCTTACGGTTTTATGCGGATCCCATCCTTTCCCCATTTCTCTCTGATCTCCACGTCTTCTCCATGCTGCAGGGATGTGTGCGGCATGTGCAGCTGGGGCACGGCACGAGTCAGTAGCCAAAGGTGTGCGATAAGGCTACTGCCCTGTCTGGCTACTGTGGATCCCCCATCCCCGTTGTCCAAACACCCATTAGCAGCCAGGCCTCATGGGGACAGCCTTTACGGCAAGCACTCTGCAATGTTTAAATTTCTGGCACAGGGAGCATAGTGAGACACTTTAATTGCTCTGTCATTGCCCCTGTACCTGGGAAACTTGCCCTCCAATGGTTTTCTAGGAAAGTGAAAAACCTGAAGAATTTACTGAAGAACTTAAAGGCAGATTTACCTTCAGTGCTTTTTTCTCAAATATCAATCTAGTTGTTTCCATAGATTACTTTCACTTCACACTTGTACAGACGAGAGAATGAAGTCAGTCAGATCTGCTAGGTGTCGTCCTCTACTTATTTATGTTGGTGCAACTTAAGGTAGTTGCTAAACATGTGAAAACAAGAGAGGAATGAGGATCTATCAGCAGAATGACTCACACCTGGTGGGTGTGCACAAGTAATACCAGAACTGTCTTGCCCGATGAGGAATCTGCTTCAAAACCGATCCTTTGTGTCCACAGAGAGCTGTGTAGAAATGACAGTCTGAATAACAAAGCAGCTGACTTCAGTGTGGACACAGGTACTTAGATGTCCAAAAGCTGGAAAGCACTTCAACTGCACATGCACATTTACGCTACTTGTTATTTTTGGCTACCATCACACAAAAAATATTGCTGGCTTTCTTGTTAGCAGAGGTTGAGAAGATGACATCAAAGCTAATCAAAAAGGCAGTTTTAGAGCTGAAAGCTATGATAAGTTAGTCCAAGTCCTGAAAATCCTGATGGACCCTGGTAGTCTGACTCACACAACCACTTCCTCCTTATCAGACCCCTCTTCATCTGGAGAAGCAGTACCGAAGAGTCTGAGAAAATCTGATCACATATTACCTGGAGCTGGCTCAGTACAGCTGTAAGATTCAATACAGTAGTATTTCTGAAGCTAAGAAAGAAATCATTTATAGGTACTAAGATTTTAACTGGTAGCCCAGTCAACAGTATTCAGTATTCCTCAATTATGTAGCTTTATTTTAACCACTTTTTGTCACCGATTTACGGGATATCAAGTCATCAGGATGTCAAGAACGTAGGCCTGAGCCTATGGACTATCATGTGAGGCTATGGCAGATGTTCTGGGTGATTTAATATAGACATGGAAAAAAAAGCAAACCGACAGTTAGCTGTGACCAGTGTCAATGGCTTACGCCTTACAGTGCTCACAGCACTGGACTTGGCATTGACATAGAGTTACTGAGCACTGAGTGGTCCAGAGCAAGCCAGGGAGCCCTAAATCTGGGGCATTTTCTTGTATCTTTCGAAATGTCAGCCAAGAAATATATATAGTATTGTTTTGCTTTTTGATGCGTGCCAAATCACTTTTGGGTTGTAGATGTGATTTTCATTCCTTTCTGGGGTGTTCTGGAAGATGCTGTCAAGGTTGTGAAAAAGGCTTACTGGCTCTTTAATGAAGTCCTCACCCAGTAAATGCTGGAGTGAATGGAAAATCTAATTTTGTTTCCAGTCATGGTTAGACGACGACACAAATCCCCTACGATTCATTACAAAACCCAAAATGGTGCAGCCCAGTTCAACACCCAGCAGCCTGAATGTTGACTCTGGTCAACAGCTGGGGATTTTTTGAACCATCGTTTCTCTTTGGGTGTGGACATAATCTTCTCTTTGGTCTTTCCCTTATTTCACAGGGCCAAGATCCAAGCTCAGTGCCCACCACTGCACACACGACAGAGGACACCTTCAGTTTAACACCTCTGCCAGCCCATGCTCCTGAGGTCTGAGAGGGGAACCACCCGACAGCAGCCACGTTCCTTGGTAAGTTCCTATTCTCAGACCACAGTTATTCAGGGCATTATGTCATTTGTTTCAGCCTGTTTTTATTGACTGGGTAAATAACTCTCTGGATTACAGCAGTTACAGTTTTTCCTGCGGTTATGTTTGGCAACAAGCTGCTCACCCTTCTTTAACTGCGCTGTTAATTAGGAGGTCTATGTTTCCCTTCTTGTCAAAAGCAACTAAGCTCCCTGCCACTAGAATTCCTTCTCCTCCCTTCTCCTAGGGTGACAGAACAGTGATCGTTCACTTGGTTACGCTTCAAGTCTTTGTATGCTTTTAATAAAATCTGTAATTAATACTTTGAGAGGGCTTTTTATTTTTTTCTGTGGCTGAGTACATCTTGAGCACAACTTTTTAATGGCAGTAAACAAAAATTAATTGCACTCCCAGCACGACTCTGACATTTCTTGTAACAATGCAATAGCCTTGGGTGGCTAAATATGAATGTCTAAAAGAAATCAGTATAGTATTTGTAACAAAGAACCTCACTTCATCAACTTATTAAGTGCTAAAGGGAAAAATCTGCCCAAACACTGCCAAATTTTTGGTAGTATTAAAATACAGAAATACAGAGTCACTGGACTTTCTGGGAACACAGGGCAAGCCATTAGTGGCCTTTTCCTAGGTTTTAGAAGAAAGCAGCAATAGTCTTTGACCTGTAAAAATGTATAAAGAGCATGAAAAGCTTGAATGGACTCCAGCTGAAGCCGAAGACAAAACTAGACATGCCAATATAGGCAGAAATGAGCCCAAAACATCCACACATGGGAAATTGATAATAGCATTATTTCTAAATACAGAGTATATATTACTTATTGCCATCAGATATCACAGACTGAGAGTTTAGTTTTAGACTCTGAAAAAAAATTAGACATTAATATGCTTCTAGATACAAAATAATCACAAGACATCATGTTCATCTCACATAACTTGAGACAGTCTGTGTCTGTAGCCAAAGGAGGGAGAAAGGCACCTCCTGAGTTTGACTCAGATTTTCAGTCTTTAGGCTCCAGTTTAAAAGGAGATGTGCCCTTCTTTTGCAAGAGAACATAAATTTCAAATTTTGTCTTCCAAAGAAGATAAATTATTAAGCAAGACATACTCTGCTTTCCATACCTGGACTACAAGAAAATTTTCTCTGGTTTATATGCCACTGATCACTATCATGACCAGACACCTGGAATATAATAAGGATGCAGCACTTTCTGTATTCACACAATGTGCACATGAAAGGAGTTTTGTATTTTTCTGAATAATAAAGAGTTGGTCCTTGCCTGAGGTAGGCTGTTCAACTAGATGAACCACAGGTCTGCTGGGAAGACAGTCACATATCTGTTCATGTATTCTGATTCTTAACCTATTTTCGTATTCTTGTAGGAGCTTTACATTCCATTTTAAAATCTCAGCCTGACTTTCTGAAAGAAGTTATATTTATGTAGCCATTGAATGAAAACTATATTTATTGGCTCTGAAGAAACATACTGTTCCCTACTGTGAAGTGCCCTGCTCAGTTCTTACAAATCCTTTACCGTGTTGTCTGTACTATAACATTTCCATGTAGTTTGCTTTGAAGGCATCCATCGGTTTTTCAAGTTTTGAGATTCCCTTGTGTACCAAGAAACTACATAGATAAGTTCATTACAATGCCTTAGGACAGAAATCACAAGATGCATTTAAAAACTTGAGCCTGGGAGAGGGTGATATCATATGCTGTATCAATGCAGCCTTCAGCACCTATGGTGGAGATACAAGAAACAGCAACTCCATCACATTCAAAGTATGGGCTAGATAAAGTGACAGGGAGGTGGAATGAAAACTGGCTGAAATGCCAGGCTGAAAAGATTGTAGTCAGTAGCACAAAGTCCAGATGGAGGCAAGTCACTGCTGGTGTACCCCAGGGGTCAACACTGGGGACAATTCCATTTAACATCTTCATTAATGACTCTGATGATGGGAAAAAGTGCACCCTTAGTGAGTTTGCACAACGAAACTGGGAGGAGTGACTGCTACACCATATGGGTGTGCTGCCCTTCAGAAGGACCTCAGCAAGCTGGAGAAATGGGCTGACAGAAACCTCATGCAGTTCAGTAAGGGGAAATGCCAAATCCTGCAAGCGGGGAGAGACAAGCCCAGACACCAGCATATGCAGGGGGCTGACCAGCTGGAAGGAAGCTTGGTGGAGAATGACCTTGGAATCCTGGTAGAGAACAGGGTGACCACAGGCCAGCAACACACTCTTGCTGCAAAGGCGGCCAGTGGCTTCCTGGGCTGTATTAGGAAGAACATTGCCAGCAGGTTAAGGGAGGTGATCCGTCTGCTCCACTCAGCGCTGGTGAGGCCACACCTGGTCCAGTTCTGGGCTCCTCAGTACAAGATACAGATTTACTGGAGTGAGTCTAGCACAGGGCTATGAGGATGATGTAAGGACTGGAGCATCTGACAGATGAGGAGAGGCTGAGAGAGCTGTGACGGTTCAGCCCAAAGAAGAGAAGGCCCAGGAGGAATCTCAGCAATGTGTATAAATGTGTGACGGGAGGGAATGAAGAAGAGAGAGCCAGGCTTTTCTCAGTGGTGCCCAGTGACAGGACAAGAGGCAATGGGCACAAACTGAAACACATAAAATTCCATCTGAACACAAGAAAGTACTGTTTTTTTACTGTGAGAGTGGTCAAACACTGGAACACATTAGTGAGTGAAGTTGTGGATTCTTTATCTGCAGAGATATGCAAACCCATCTGGGCATGATGCTGGCAGCCTGCTGTAGCTGACCCTGCCTGAGCACGGGGTCTGGACTAGATGATCAAGAGCTCCCTCCCAACCTAAATGATTTTGTGACTTTGTGATTCATGATCCTTGAAAGTCCTCGTATTGCTAATAGCTTATTGTAACTGCAGTTGCCTGCAACTGCAGACTGAATAGCTGTTTGCTGTTTCTAAAAAGTTTGCAGAAGCTTGGTTAAAACTAGTCCGAATACATTTGTTGGGTTTTTTTCCCCACAGAATCATATTTCTTCAATAAAAATTCCTACAGGTAATTGGAGTATTTTCATTTCAAAATCCTCTGAAACTCCTTCATATTTGACTTTATGCATTTTTATTTATTATTTTTAAGTGTTTCATGGCATCAGGAATGATAGTGCTACAGCATAGATGGAATATCTACTTCTTAAAATCAGTAAAAGCAGTTAATACATTTTACTGATTGAAACAGCTTATTTTTTTTAACATTAATATCTCGGGTTGTTTCATTTCAGTGCACAGGGAATCTACAAAAGGTATTCTGTCCAACCACGAAGTAGTAATTTATCTTCATGATTCTAGAGTAAAAATAACAAGAATATTTCCTCTATGTATATGCAGTATGTTTGTTTGTGGTGGTAAATATTATATGCTACAATAGGTATTTTGTGAAATAAATTAACACGAACAATATTTAATATTACATTCTCAAATTTTAAAAAGAAGTTTTGCATATTAGTTTTTATGTGAAAATCCTATTTCATGGGAAACTAAACTGTGTCTTCAGGCAAGAAAGACATTTCAAAAAGTCATAATTTCCAGCAAATTTGGAATTCTGTTTCAACTGTCTCAATTTCTCCAGATTATGAGTGTTTTACTAATCCGTTTCATAAGCAGCAACTGAGAAAGAGCATGTCACAAAAAGAGGAGGACCTGATCCCCTGGATCTCATGCATGCATAAACCAGAGAGGAAAGTCTCCCAAAGTCAAATGGGAGTTTCCTGTCTCATGCCAATAAATGTGAGAGATGAATCAGGTGTAGCGGTAACCAGTTGGTTATTTAGACATTAATTAACCTTTCCAAGACTTCAGTACATCACTGTTTCACAGGCACGCAGCAGAGGAGAAGTCTTCCTGGGCATTTCCAGCCAGGTGCTGAGAAGCCTCAGTTTCCCTGAAAGGAGACTATTTGCACACATTAAAGATGCTCAGTGGCATCCAGAACTGGGTCCAGATTGTCTCCGGTGAAAGAGCGTATTCTGGGACTGCCAAATAACCTCACTGGCACTGTGTGCTGGGGAGGGACCCCGGAGAAGCGGACTGGCCGTACAGTGCTTGAACGGGACTGCTGCACAGGGGAGCTGGCCCTGCCTGCTGGGGCTGATCTGTCATAACAAACACCAGGTCATTAGCAGGTAGAAGCATAATTACCATGTTCCAAAAAGGATACTGAGATTAAATGGGCAACAAGGAGACAGTAATTACAGGAGAAGGGGAAAGCAGTGACATGTATGTCCTGTTATGGTATATCTGGCTCCAAAGGCTTCCTTACTTGCCCTAAAACGACGAGGTCCCATGTCTCCATCACCCTAGTGCTGAGATCAATGCAAGAATCAGGTTTAAAGCTGTCAGCAGTGCACAACTATATGCTGGAAAAGGACCACCAGGAAAATTATTTGAGATCTTAAAGGGTATCGTGCATTGGTGTCCAACAACAAGATCTGAAACCCTAAAAAGCTGGCAAAAAAGTTAAAAGTGCTCTGCTTTCTTGGTGCTATGCAAATACAAAAAATAAAAGAAGAAAGTCCAAATACACATGCTAGGCATTAAAAGGAAATCTGAATTTAGTAAATGAAACAGAGTTCTGTAAGTACTGCCTCTGACAGTGTATCCTATTTCGAGAAAGGCATTTATTTCTCACTATCTTAGTACCACAATGGTAGTCTGTAAGCTAGAGATAAACAGAAATTATTTTTTGCTGGCTAACAAATGAATGGTCTGGGATGTTTTACGGATAAGGACTCTTCTAAAATGGCTGCAGTTCCTTCACCTCTCAGATGCCCATCTCTTTTCTGGAGGGTATTAGAAGCAAAGGTTTCCCCGGCTTTAGAGACAACCTATGGATGCTTATTAACTACCTGAGAATAAGACACGGTTGGCTTCTGGGGTGGAAAGCAGGGAATGATGAAAACAGGGTGAAGGCAGCATCTGAAGAACAGAAGAACGTGACACCAATCTCTTGACTGTCCAGACTAAAAAGGGAGGAAAGAGTTTGCAGTTTCCTTACTGTGTTTTCTGAGGAAAGAGCTGCTTCCAGTGTAGGCAATTAGGTAAATATAAACATGTGGGTGAAAGCTTATGGGGTCATCTACTCAGTGATGCTATAGCCCAAATATAGCTCTACAGGAAATAATTTTCAGAGAAGAGTTGTTTTGATCTTAGAGGCCAAAAAGTCAGTTAGATCTTCGCATTGAGCTTTCTATCTACTATCATGCCATAAAATTTTTCCCCAGGTACTGTAGTCTGGTAGCATGTATATTTTTTCAATGTGTATCTTAAGTAAAGGCATACCTAAGACATTGAAAGATACTCTGTTTTCCCCTGGGGATTTGCTGTAATGGGTAATCAATCTCATTGTTACAAACATTTGCTTTATGTCTAATTGGAAGCTGACTGTTTTCAGGTACTTGTCGTTGAATCTTATTATCTTGGTGTCTGCTGAAATAAATGGGCTTTTCAGGCTTGGTATCTTCTTCCCATGGGATTCTTGATGCAGTCCTATCATCTTTCAGTCTTCTGCTTCGTAAGAAGTTGAGATATTTAAATCTCTTCCTGTAAGGCCTTTTTTTTTAATAAAAACCTCCACGTCTTTTTTTTTATTTATTCTGTTCCGCATCCCTTGCTACATTTTCAACATCTTTTTCATATGCACACATTGGTTTTCCTTATTCAAATTATCGTTCATGTTTTCTACATTATAGAGATCCTATTCTTCACCACATTCAATTTGGAAATTCGAATTCTGTGATCTCAGAGCTTCTTGGCTTTCCAAGAGGTAGCCAAGATGAATGTTAGCAAGCCAAAGAGCACAGATGTGGTACCACATCAACAGAACTTTTTAAATTTTAAACAACGTCAAATAGATGTGCTGAATTTGCCAGTCCTCTGTTTTCCCCTTTTATTTACCCACCTCCACTGCTTATAGACAGATTTGCTCTCTATTTAGTAATTGGATTATCTTATTGTCTGGATTTCTTTATTCACGCTGTCAGGATTTCTTTCATTCACACCAGACTTTTAATATCTCTCCCTCCCACAAGGTCATTTTTTCCAGCTATGCATTGCGTTTTCATGAGAGGTATACACTTGCAATTACAGGTGCTCTATAAATCATCATCACTGTGAATCACAGACATAAATAAACAAGGCTGATGAAAGACCTTTTACTGCTATCAGTTATAACATAAAACAGGTTACACAGACAAGCTGTGACCTGTGAGATCAGATTGGTATCTAGAGCTTTAATCTCTGTTCTTGGCTGCAGTAGAGAAAAATGGCTATCATTTATTACTAGCAAAGCATTCAGAAAGCAATAAGAATGTGTGAGCTCAACCACATTAAACAGTAGCTGCTGTGTATGTACATAAGCAGTGCTGTACCATATATCTACTACAAACATTTATTAGCAATATGCTGTAATTATGAACACAGATTCATTACAGACAACTTGAAACAGCAGAATTCACATAATTGCAATGGGAAAGTGTAATTGCAAAGAGCAAGCATCGTTAACTAATTTACTCAGATAATCAAAGGCCAACTAAAACTACATTGTGGAGAAACCACACAGTATTCCAATTAAAACACATAAACCAAAGAAAAAAGGCAGGGGAACTCTCCAAGTAATGGAAGAGCTTGGCTACTTCTGTTTCTTCTTTCAATGCACTTCCCTGGCCATAAGGTTAATAATGCTGATACGCAGTTTGTGAACAGTGCATCGTTGCAAGCAGCCATATATTTGTATTTTTCTTTAATCTGAATAGGGCGAGACTGCAATACTCCAGCTATGATCAGTTCAGTACAGCCTATTTGCTTCACAGGTTATGAAATTCACACTTATGGCCTGATGTCTAAGGAGCTCTTCTAACAGTTTTGATGAATCTTGCCACTGTCTTCTAGGCGAAATAGGGGAAAGCATGCCAGCGACACGAAACCACCAGGCAATGGCTCTGTTTAGCCATCCTCTGTCTAAGCACCTGTGTCTCCTTTCACCCATGCATGGTGGCGTGAAGTCATGTACTTAATATGTAAGGCATACAGTTCAGAGGACAACCTCTCTTCCAGTTTAGGTGGAACCATTGCCAGACTTCAGCAATGCCAAATCTTCCACGCAGAGCTAACTGAAAAACAACAGTTGCTTGTCATGATTCATTCTGATAAATAGTTGCCATTCTGATCATTCCCTCCAAAATCAAAATATGCATTGCTTTTGTTGTAACAAAGTTTTATGGTATGAATTTTAGCACATGGAAAGTTCCAAAGAAGTCACTACTCTGTCAAAATCCAACATACTGCATTTTCACTGGTACTTTCGAGCTCTGCCGAGCTGAGGCCTTCATGAATAGCCTTTGCCTCCATTACACCTACTTCTCAAAACAACAAAGATAAAAAACTATTTTTCAGGATAAAATTTGCCTCAGTTTTTATTACAAGTAGTTGATCTCCAACTAGTCATGCATACAAAACTCATCTGCTTTATATGCATACAAGCTACCCCATTTGAATTACTAGCACAAACAAGTGGAACCGATAGCAACAAATAATAAATAGCGGTCCTTTCAATGTCCAGGTGCTGCACTCTGAGAGCTTGTCTGTGATTTGTAATTCGAGAAACAGAGCCAAAGAGTCAGTTCCATAGGATCATCAAGTCAAAAAATTAATTTCTTCTGAAACTTTTCAAATGTCAGCTTCTGAGTAGAAATGAACAGCAGCTGTCAAAAACAGCTGAGTAACAGATGCTCTGAATATAGGGACCATAAATTAGGGGCTGGCTGTTTTACGATACAGAGAAACTTGTAAGGGAATAAAATATGGACAGCAGAAATGTTTGATTTTAAGCTTGATATTTTCCCTTCACGTGCAGCACTAAAGGGTATGGTTTATATTCTATGATTGTTTTGACACTGGAAAACCTCATCTTCTTGTCCTGGGTAAAATGGGAGTAACTGGAGTGGTGCTGGGCAACCTACATAGTCACAAAGCTAGCAGGAGCAGCCCTAGACTGATGTGGAGAAGTAACCCCAAAGCTGGAAATGTTTGAAGCCATATTTCTCACCTGTCACACCACCTGATTTGGAAACATCTTTGCGGTCAGCTTCAGGCTATTCTGCTGGTACCCTGTAGTGCAAGGCACTGGGGATAGTATACCTCATAATCCTGGTAAGAAAGGCACTCAGACTCCATAAGCTGTTGTTTAAAATACCATTTTCTGGAGCTAACACAATAACGAGAAAGAATACAGATAATCTTACGTCCCTTCAGGTGCTGGGAACCCCAAGCTGTGCAGCGTCAGACAGACCTCTGCTCAGGGCATGTTGTACAGATCCCACCCGGAGTAAGATTCACTGACATTTTGGTTTCAAGACCTCTTATAGAATGTTCTTAGACAAAAACTATTGTATTCATCATTTCTACCCTCAAACACCCTATGTTCACATGAGAACTTGCTGCTCCACTTCAAGATAGAGAACAAGGCCACACAGGTGGTGTAATCGACAACACCAAGTGGGAGCTGCCTGCGGGCTGCTCTGTTACCGTCACCCGGCTGAGTTTATGCTGAGGCCAAGAGACCTGCGCAGCCCAGCACAGGTCTGAAGGACAAGCTGTATGCGCAGCACAGCGCAGCACCGGCCTGCACCCACTCAGGTTCACTGTTACGTAGACAGCTAGCTCTTTGATGAACAAGAGTCTTCTGGTTAGGATCGTTAACAACTCCAAAGGGGAAAATCTTGCACCCGCTCAAGGCTTCAGGCTTTGCTTCCCTGCTGTGGGCATCAGCTGGTGCTCTGCCCCAGCTTGGCAGCTTCTACTGCTCCTTGAGGTGAGTTCTGCCTGCTGTCAGATGTGACACACGGTGACAAAGTGTTGTTGCTGGAGGCTCTCTTTGTTATCTAGCATGAGGGCAATGGGATTTGCAGGCAGGCTGTGCTCCAAGGTCTGGGGACCCACAGAGGTGAAAAGGACACGGAGTGCACCAGGGTTCTCCCAGCACCAACCACGCCATGAACACCACAGCTGCAAGCACAGAAGCGAGTGTTCTCCTCCTGTAGAGGGAACAAGATGCTTATGGCTCTGTCTGGGACGTTGGATATGTTGCTGCTTCCCTTCCTTCTTTACATAGACACCCTCAAACTTTCACAGAGTATTTCTCCTTTCTGCAGGAAGTGGAGGATGATTATCTGCACAATAGAGGAAAAATCTCACAGTCTCACCTTGCACAGCATTTGCCAAGAAAATTGTGTACTGTAACTGTAAAGACATTCAACATCCAGGGAACAGGAATCTGCTTTCGAGGGCTGCTCTGGGATCATCACAGCTCTTCTTACACCAGCCTCACATGGTTGTCTCTGGGCTGTTCTGGAGAATGGATTTTCAAGAACACTCTGCTTACTAAGGTCCTATATTTATTGTCCTCCCTCATGCCCCTGGCTCCATATCTTTACATAAGAATAACTCCACACCCACTTTACATTTAATATATGTGCTATAGTGGCATGCAGTATAGTAAGAATCAGAAATTGTCTTATAGCACTCCACGTAATAGAATAGGCCGCTTGATTGATCCTGCAAGCAGTATGAACCTTTTGCACTGATCGGTGATTTGGCTTAAAGAAAATCACTCCGATCACTTTCCAGATTAATTTCAGTTCTCAGACTTTATAATCTGCTGTCATACACATAATGAGTAGGAGTTATTAATTTAGGCCTCTGGTTAGGGAGAAAGCTTTAACTCTGACCCTTGGAGTTAACTGATCTTATAAAGTCAGTATATTTAAAAATACATAAAAGTTCGTATTACAGCAGAGCCCTAATATACATAGAGAAAACGTAATTTTGCCCAATATAAAATTGTATGTGTGTGGCGGTTTGATTGTTTTCTTTTCTATAACTGAAAGGTTTAGTGCATGAAACCTGGTGGAACTCGCTTAACAGAGAACACTGGCGAAGTTATGAGAGTAAACTTCATCATTAAATGATTCTGAAAAGCAAATATCAAGTATTTTCTAGAGAAGCCTAAGGAATACTGATGCATTACAAATAAGAGTTATGTAGACATCATTCACGGAAGCATCACAGAGGGGAAACATAAATTTTTAAAGTACATCAGGAGTGCATAAGCAAGTTTAAAGAAATATGTCCACTGGAAGAAGCTATTTTCTTTTACATCCTGTAAATTACAGGTGAATAGTACGCATATGCTCAGTTGACAAGCATACATGTAGCCCTATTTAAATTATACCAATTAACACTAGATAATCAGTACAACCTGAACCATTAAGTTTAAATTAAGGGTTAATAAAAAACAACAACAACAAAAAAGGTTATAAACATTCCAATATATAGTTTCCATCTTCTAGGACTCAGAACACTGTTATTTTTATAAAACTTCCCTGAAATATTTTAGAAAAGCAATTTAGTGTTTTGAAACTCTGATTTAAACACAGTATGTCTTCCTTTTTATCTCTGCCTTTTTTTTTTTTGCCTGTGAAAGCAACAGAACAAACAACCTCTTTCAGTTCTGGCCTGGTTTTGAGTTTCTGGAGGGTGCCGAACAAGCACAATTCTTGCTCTCAGATCATTTCTTCTATGCTTAGGAATACAGGCTTGGAAAAACTTACAGTATTAGGTTCTCTTGTCTATCAAAACAGAGAGTCCACATACCTACTGCTAATGGGGACTAGTCCCTGGCCGTGCTAACCTTTGGGTTATGCTGGCAAACTGTTGCAAAGCACGATGTAGCATGAGCCTGGACTGCAGCAGGGACCATGTCAAAGCCACGCTAACGACTGTACGGTATAGATGACTGAACTGCATGGTAGTGTACATTTTCTGGCCCTTTTAATGCACTATCATAAGCCAAGTAATACAGACTGTGTCTGTGACTGCCTGCCTGACCAGCGATATGTGATCATATCTGTTAGGTTGTTGGGTATCCAGAGCTTTTTCTCATTGGGCTACAGACTTGTCCAAACTCACTGTTCATCGTGGGCTTTCATGCAGAGGAATACTAGGTAAGCTTGGACCTGAGTGCTGGTTTGGGCCTGTGCTAAACATGCAGTACAGATAGAGAAAGGCAGTGATCTATCTAATACATGCAGAGAGTTGGTGGCTCAACCAAGGCTGTGTCTTGGTCTTGTTTGTATGCCCTGGCCAACAGCTCCTGAGCCCTGGACTCGTGTCTTAAGTGCTGGCCATTTTTCTGATTTTGGTAGTTCAGAAAAACACTGAAACTCAAGATAAAATCTACATATTCTTAAATAATGGGAAATTAATTTACTGGTAACATTATCAAAGCAAACTGCAGCCTGAGGACTTTTCATGACCCTAGGAATCATAGCCATATGAAGGAAGAGAGGTCATGTTTGTCACTGCTTTGCTACTATAAGACTATACAACAAGGTCGTGGTGGGACCTTGCAGGTCACTGAGTCCAGGCACGGCTCTTATTGTCAAGGAGATTTCATAATCCTTTTTAGAAACTTTCTGAACTCAAAGACTGCTCCCACAGCACATTTTCCAGGATGTTATGCAGCTGTGCATTAAATGTGCTGTGCAGTGGGACTTCCAGGGTTGCTCTGCAATAAGCTGACCTCAGAAGAGTCTGTGGCACACGTGGATCTGCTGTGTGATTGCTCAGTACATTGGCCAAAAAAAACTTGCCAAATATTGAATGTAACCTGGCCAAGGCCATAATAACTCTGTGTCTAACCTGCCTGAATGGGTTTTCCTATATGAATATTGTGTTGTAATTCAATATGGGACTTAGAGACAAGGCTGGGAAGTTGCAACAGTTTTACATTAGCTGCTTCTCATCTTATACTTACACATTTGTAAAACAATGGCTTTTTAATTAATTACCAGTGAAGATGCTACTTACAAGCTGCAAGCCAAATAGCTATTTCAGCCAAGCTGAACACCTAGGGATTAAAACACACTAGGGACCAAAAGATACTTCAAAGGGTGAAGAGAGGACAGCTGACAGTTGTCTGATTTGTGGATAGAGGGAGCTGCTGGGAGCTTCTGGAGCAGCTGTGTCCTTCTCAAGCTCATGAGAGGAAGAAATATGCAGAAAATTATCTTGGGTAAAAAAATGCTAAGATTTCCTTTCAAAAGGCAGTTTTGCCCCTATATGCTTATAATTAGAGCACAAGCGAATCATGTGGTTTCAAGCCACAGAGATAAAGGATGCTCCCTACAGGGGCGACATGACCAAGAACCCAGGAGGGGGGTGTGGTGGTGGTGCTAGCTTGAAAACTCTGAATTGAACGAGAAAGGAAAAACCAGAGTGTGCTTCATCTCTCCTCCTGCTCCCAGGCACAGTAACAAGCACCTGCATTTCTGCAGACAATATTTCTCTCTCTCCTGTAAACAAGTCTAGTAAAAACGTTGACATAATAAAATTTAATCTTCAAATATTTCTGCTGGGAAATTTAAAAATAAAATCCATCTCTTCAATCTCTAAAGAAGCCTCCTGTGGCACTTCTTGGAGGTCTGACATCGGGGCAGAACAGGAGGCCAGGCGCAGTCTCCCTCCATGCCCTGGACTGTGAATGGAAGCCTGTGTGGAGCTTGCTGCCTGAAAGCTGGGACTTAACAGAGGTCCTCAGAGAAGAAAGCAGGAGCCTGTGCCTGCTCCCATGGCATGGAAGAAGGGAAATGCCTTTAACTGAAAAGGACACCAAATCCAGAAGTTTCAGCATTCAAAGCCAAAACTGCAAAAAGGATAAAGAGCAAAGGAGCTAGGAAAGATTCACAAGACAGAGACAAGTCCTAACCAGCCCCTTAATACTACGTTTTCTGGAGCCACAGAGGAAGCGTCCTTGCCAACTCAGGAATTGCTCTGACTTCTCTGTCTTCCCAGAAATCATAAGTAAGACAGCAATTACTGCAAGAAACCCTAAGGAGTCCACTCAGGAAGGCTTCAGTTTCCTCTCAAGCACACACAGGGAAGCTCAGAAGTAAATGATTAATGGCCCAAAGCTTTATTTGATCTGCTGCTACAATTAAGTAGTAGCTGGCAAAGCTCACTGGCCTCCCTCCGGTACTAATACATATTGGGCTGTTTCAAAGAGTTCCTGAGAAACTGGAGCGTAGATAACCTCATTAAAAGCTATTTGAGAGGCGTTTCAGTTACATTAATGTACTATATGACTACTGAAGATATCCATATGCTGCTCATATATAAAAATATGACTAAGTCATCTGTTGGGTAGCTGAGGTCCTTCAGTAATGTCTAAATGGTATACAGATATGATGGGTATTTGGATAGAAAGGATATTCACTGACTAAAGACAAATTTAGTAAATAAATTCCATCCATATATTTGGCTAGGAGTGACACGTGATCTTCGCATGAATGTGAGTTACATGTCAGACCTCTAACTATTAAGTTCTGACATTTCTCATGACAAATACCATCTAGAGAGACTGAGCAGTTAGAAAAATAGGTTTGGGCAGAGGTAAAATTATTTTTATAAGCTACAGGCAGTTTTCACAAACAGCATTTACCCATCTGAAAATATGTACTTGCATAATGTTTCATCTACCTCGGTATCATACCCAGATGTTTTTACTGAAAAAAAAAAAAAGAAAAAAAACCAGCTCTGGCACTGCCAAAGGAAGATCCCTTGAAAGAGCAGCTGGTATTTTCAATGTTGACTAATAGTGTAACATTTTAAAAAGTATGAAAAATTAAACAGCACTTAAAATTACCCAGGCATAGGGCACTAGGTCTGTAAAGACAAGGGATAGCACCACTCCCACTGCCTTCCTGATGCTGGAACCTCACTGTCATCATTTCTTTTGTGCTGGACCTACAGCTCCTGGAGCTCTCTGGAAGCCCAGCTCAGAGAACTGACTCCACAGTAACAACGCTGTGTTGTTGTTGTGGCAATGTTACTTCTCAGGTGTCTGACAGCCACCCAAGTCCTTCTGCCAGCAGAAGGGTGGCAGCTGCGGTGAGTGGCTGGGAGCAGGGCAGTCTTCGTCCGTGGCAGGCCATACCGTGAATGAAAACGCGTGCAGAACCAGGCCATCAGGGACATATAGATGCCTTTGGGGATCTGAGCCCTAGAACCATCATCTCACTGATGTCCTGAGGGAATGGGTTGTCTAAGTCATTCCCTTATTTTTTATAGCTTTTCATTTTATTCTTGAATATACAACTTCCATTTTTCTCAGAGGAGATTTTGAAACTATTGACCAGTATTGATCTAAGGTTAGAAGAGTGGTGCCAGCTACTTAAAATATAATTAAAGACTGAAATCAGAGTCCTGATATTCCTGAATTAGAAGAACATTGCTAAATGGTAATTGGAAGTGAAAGAAAATTCTTGCTTTGATGAAAAATTCATCTGTTTTCTTCCTTTATTGCTAAAACTTGTGAGACTGAGCTTTTTTTCACCCATAAAATACATACATTTCAAAAGCCTTTTGTTTAATAAATGTTATTAAAACAGAAATTTTTAATTAAAATATGGAATAGTCACACATTTAGAAATGGTTTTGATTAACACCCACCTTCTTAGACTGCTATAGATTCTACATATATCATAGCACAGAATTTTTTCAATATTTTTTAGTAATCCCATTAAAACAACAGGACAAAGAGTATTTAAAGTTCTGCTTAAGCTGATAAGTAATTTCAAAGGCTGGCAGCTAGTCTGATGTTCTCCAGAAATTAAAACTTTGCACAAAAATGTTTAAAGAAGTGTCCCCAAGCGAAGTCTTCCTTGTGCAAACCTGGAGTTTAGAGATGTCACGAAAGACAGAGAAGAACACACAAGTACAGCGTAACCTTCTGCCCCTCTGATCTGCACTTGCCTGTAGTGGTGACAGCTCCGCTGTGACAACTCCCTGCTTACGACGTTGCTGCTGCAATGACGTGGAGCTCCTCCCGTCAAAAAGGAGAAGTGGTGTTACATGGCCAACAGATCAAACATGGGCAACATTTTTCACCTTGAGATATACCAGTTGCCTCCTACAGTAAATTCATTTTGGAGGGGAAAAGTCAATTAAAAAATAAACATAAGAAAAATGGGAAGAAAAAATACAGACCTTAATACAGCCTGGATGACGAGAACTGCAAAAAACCAGTTCTGACACAAGACCTTGCTTGCATTGCATCCGAATTTTGGATCATAGCTCCTACATTTCAGTCACGCTGGGGAGCGTCTCAAGAAGTACCACCACTGCCCAAGGCAGAGACGTTTTGACAGCAGTTTCCTTAACTTGCTCTTGCAGATCCGCAAAGAGGGAAGCGCCCAGTTTTCCCGCGCTGTCTCTTCTGGGGCATCACAGTCCTGACACCTAACCTGAATCCCATGCTGAGGTTCTTGCTCTTTTGTCTCCACTGTGGACCTTCAGCGGGCCCACGTGCCACACAGGCTGTACTCTTGTTTGTCCATGGTAGGACAGCCATGGACACAGTGATTCATGCTCCGTCCGAGGTTCACTGTAACCTCCTGGCTCTTCTTCACAGAGCTGCTACCTCCGCAGCCATGCCCCATCCCACACCTCCGCGGCCCACGATGGCTCTGTCTGACCTCGTGCTTCAGGACCGTCCCGCTCTTCCAGAACGTTCTTTGGGTTTGACAAAACCCCGTCTGAAACCTTGTTCCCCAGCACCGCCACAGCCCTTCCCACCACCCTCGGCGGCGTCACCCAGAGGTTCGGTGGGGGTGAGCCGTTACCCACCCCACGGGCGAAGATCTCTGGGGACGCCAAACCACCCACTGCTCCACTCCCCTCAGGGAGCCCCGCGTTCCTGGGAGCTGCTCCCGCCTTCAGCTTCGCCACCGGTTCCGCAGCTGTCCTCTCACTCGGGCTTCACCAGAGCGCCACAAAAGTCAAAATCCACGCTTAAATAAACCAAAACCTCCTTTTTTCGTGGTGTTTTTTTGGTGTGTGTTTTTTTGTTTTTTTTTTTTTTCCCCGTACCACAGAGCGAGAGGCTCGCGGGCA
>Ga0065711_1036278_pt1 | contig 21201 bp, 14 predicted proteins | sample Hoacrofraction12_FD_59098 | JGI IMG/M metagenome (GOLD analysis project Ga0065711, IMG submission 59098) | Hoatzin crop microbial communities from Cojedes, Venezuela - Epithelial fraction 12 v2 (version 2) | ecosystem: Host-associated > Birds > Digestive system > Esophagus > Crop | place...
CACTGGAACAGGCTGCCCAGGGAGGTTGTGGAGTCTCCTCCTCTGGAGATATTCAAGACCCGCCTGGACAAGGTCCTGTGCAGCCTGCTGTAGGTGACCCTGCTTCGGCAAAAGGGTTGGACTAGATGACCCACAGAGGTCCCTTCCAATCCCTACCATTCTGTGATTCTGTGATAACATCCAAAAAATGATGGATACACTTGCATGGAACAAAAAAGTCACAGATGGCAAGTCCAGCATGGGTACAGTCACTAAAACGCTGTCGACAGTAGAGGAAGTTTACTGGAAGTAAACTAGCTAGCTGTGTCATTTTCAAATAATCTCCCATAACACTGAGATATCTTAAACAAAAAATGGAATGCTTTCCCTATGAGCATATATTCAAGCTTTCATTTTGTGCTCTAAATTACGTTCCAGCCTTAAAATAGAATGTCTTTAAATTTCCTCCCTCTAATGAAATTTAGCTTTGTCTATTTTTCTCCACTTGCGACCATATGTAAACCTTTACCTTTTTAAAAGAACCAGTATCACATACGACAATGGTGTGTTTTTTAAAATTAGCTTCTGTGTGGAAGATTCCAGAAGTTGAGCAAACAGGCTTGGCTCTTCTGTCCTTGGGTGAAAAGTATCAACAGAGGTAAGCTTTTCAAATTAGCATATGGTGCCAATAATGCTTCCACGGTTAAGTTAAGCTTGAACTTTCAAAATAACACGAACACTTCAGGAGCACAATGAAGACTTGTGGGAACAGTGGTGAGAGCTTTGTGTAAGAAATTCAAACCAGAATGAACAGTTTTCACAAGATTTGGTTAACTTTTTACTAATTTGTTAAAGAAAAAACTATGTTTTGTGTGAAGAGACATAATATTTGTGGCCTTTTTTGAATCATACTAAATCTGATGTACAAATCTACTGATTTTATGAGAGCCTGTACCTGTGTTAAGTTACTTTGCAACATCATACATGATAACATCTGTTCCAGTTACTGCTTGTGCTTGGCATAGTGGCCTGTGCTTACAGTAAATGGCTAAAACAAAGAGTAGGATGTATCTCACATAACTTTCGCCATCTAAAAATTGCACGCTGAATTCACAGCTAGTGATCTATGCCACAGACAGAGCCAAGGGAGAAACATCCACATTCTTAGAAGGCAATTCATCCCACTTATTTCAGACATAATTCTATGGTACAGAACGAATTGCCAAGGATGATGCCCAGTGTCTTCTCTCCACTGACCACAGAGGGAATCAAAATGACCAGCTTAAAAAAAAAAAATCTAGCTTTTACATGGCTAACATTCATGAAAAGGTGAAATGACACTCAGCTTCAGTGACTATGTGATGATTGACTCGTCTTTAGGTCTGCTCCTGCCAACACTCAGACATCATTAACTGGACACGCATTCTCATGGTAGGTAAGCCTGAAAAGTCACACCATGACGTTGCCACTTGTGTGAATGAACTGGCACTTGCTTCTGTTTGTTTACATGCCTTATACACTGATCCCACCAATATGTGTGCGCTCTGGCTGGGAAACCGTTCTCTTTTGATTTCTAAATGAGATTTTCTCTTAGACTTCCTCTCTCATTACCAAAATGTCTGTCAGTTAAGGACAACTTGGTCAGATGAAAACAACTGGAATAGTTTGCTCCTGAAATGCAAAGTGATACACTTAAGCATGAATTTCCCAGCGCTGCTTTTATGTGGACAATAATTTCTTAGCCAAAAAGGAACTTCTTAAATAAAGTGCAAAAAAGTTAACAGTTTACAAGGTAAGGGAGTAAGAGGCTAAAATTCACACATGTCTCTGCTTCTCATCTTTATCCTTAGGTTTTTTTTGGTGTAATACTATACAGTTCTGAACTTCTCAGTATCATAACATTAACTGAAAGAATTAGGGAAATAAATTAATAACGGACTACACAGATGACATAATTCAAAAGGGTTGATGTCAAGACTAAAATGCAGTTAGCCTGGTTAAGGGCAGAGATAACAGGTGTGAACCCAGACTATATCCCAGTACTGCAAAAAGCCACACAGCTGTGTAGAGACTTCTTGTCTGATGTAACAGGCATGGAACAAACTAAAGCTAAAATAAAAAGTTTAAATAAATAAAAAGTTTAGAACTTTTTTTTTTTAAATACTTCAGTAAGGTCTAACTGAACTAGAGTACTCAGTTCTCCAGAAGATGTCTAGGAAGCCACACTGCATGAATCACTGGAAAATATGATTGCAGTAAACAATGCAGAACATCCTACACTTATGTGGGAAGAGACAGTGGTCCAGTATCCTTCTAGCAGAAAATCTCTTTTCTGTCTTTTGAAAGGCAACTGACCCTCTCTGCTACCTTGCTTACTGTCTTCCAGCAGGATCCCTGCAGCTGCCTTAAACAATTGAAACATAATTCACCAAGGAAAAGAAAGCCAAAATCATTACATGTGGCCAAGAATTCAGTTGTATACCAAATTTTCATTCAGAAAACAACTAGATGGATCTACACAAAAGAGTTAATTCACAGGCATCTTACTCATAAGAAGAATTGTTTTTTGTGAGGAGGTAGATTTTCCCCTCAAATGAGCAAGTATAATGTTCACGCAAGGCAGTGAGAACTGGCACAGCTCCATTCAGCATTTAGCCCAGAGAGTGCAAAAGAGGAGTGATACTGGCAGGACTGGTTTTGGATGATAAGTCTGTTGTTCACCTTAGCTGTGGTTTTCTTACTGTGTTGCTGTATTCAATCTGCTGTTCCCCTGCATATCCAGACAGCCACGGTTGGCTCGCATTGCACTACTTTGTTTCTTCGATTCGTTTATTAAACAGCCTCACCGTGTCACCCACCTAGCTATCTGCATCACTGATTAACAGGGGTCTAAATGATGGTTCTGCTGAATTTCACTGAATTTGACGTGATCAGTCACGTTCTTAACATTACAGCTAAAAATAGCAACTACAGTCTCAACCAATTCCAAAGTGCAATGAGCTACCTGTTTTATCTTTTCTGCTGTGATCTGCAAATGCACATTTCTCATGCACAACCATCTCTTGGAAACCACCACTGGGAATAAGTATTAGTAAGCTTTTCCATGCAGATTTACTGCAAGGAAATGAAATTTTTCTACTACTTGCACTCACCATTGGAGAAGCACAGAAAGGAAGTGGCTTAAAAAAGGCATTCTAGCAAAAAATCATCATAAAATTTGGATTCAGATGACGTATTGGATGTTGGCCTGAAAGATATTCCCTGTCATTTTCAATCCCATCATCATGCCCAGAAAAGATGAAGGATATAAGTGTGCTGTGGGTCAGACACAGCTCACAGGTTCACAGATGGACTACTTTGCCTCAAGTACCCTGCATCAAATGACCAGAGAGGCCCACCAGAAATGTCAGATTCGAATAATTCACAACACATAATGAAACTCAAATTAACTTCTCTACAGCTCAGGCTTATCTCCACTTGCTGTCTGGCAGATATAATTTGAAATGGACATTTCACTTACCCAAGAATATGTTCACACAGGAGCCTGCAATAGTCACTGTGAGAACTAGTAATTAATAGCAGAATCTTCCCGGCATTCTTCAGTTGTTTCAGCCACTTTTTTACAGACTCAGGACATCTTTGTAAATATTTGTCTGGATTTTTTTTCACTTCTGGGAAATAAGTCCCACAGTCTTCTAAAAAATTAAGAGATAATTATGTATTATCCAATCCTGCTCACAAACCACTTAATCCACACAACAAATATCCTTTTATGTGCAAACAATACAATTTTAAGAAGGCGAAGCAAAGTTTAAAATTTTCCCTGGGTTGTAACTCAGTATAAACCAAAAAAAACAATCAAACCAAGATGATACACTGTAGCAGAAATAAGTTTGCATGACTTTGCTCTTTTATAATGGAATTTTCATAGTTATTATGTTTTATGTTCTCATGCTCATAAGAGTAAATAATGCATAAATTACAGATCACAGTGTTACACCACAAGTAATTATTTCCTGTTGCCTTTGCTCAATTTTGGGATACTCATTTTGTGATTTTAAGATGAGTCTAATGTTTAGAAAATGTTAAGGACCTGAAATTCCCAAGAACATCTATTCAGTTACCTCTGACACTTTAGCTTAGCATTGTCTGATCAATCACATCCATTTTAATATTTTTGCATTTTTTACAACTAGCACTTTATCTATGAAAGGTTGATAAAACAAACTGGCAAAACTCACAGGTATGTGGAATACTAGGAAAAAACGCAAAAAAAAAAGCAATTCCAGCTTCAGTAATGCTCTTTTTTTCTGAATATAACAGCAATAGAATTTTGCAAATACACTTGGAATTTAAGATTTTAAAAAGTGTGCAATAAAACTACGTTGGCAATAAAAGTTACCTATTCACTAAAGTCATCAGTAAATATTTACCTTGTTATAATCCATAGCTGCTTTACGAAGACATCAAATTAACATTAAACTCACCTTTTTTCATCAGTCCTATGATCTAAGACTACATATTTCGTCTGTGCTCAAACCCTCTATGACCAAAATTATCAAGCTAGTTAAAGGTCTAAAAAGAAATGTAATAGTTGTAGAGACAGAAATGATACCAAGCTTTGGCTCTCAGTCTGTGTGTTACAGTATAATGAACATCATCATAGAAGATTATTTTTCTTCCAGCATTTGTTCTATATGCAACTGTCTGTGGTCAACTTTGCTGAATGATTTAATAAATCCCAGACATTACTTAGCCTTCTGGTATGTGAGTAATGCTATTCTCTGGTTTGAAAAAATAAGATTTAAACCACTTGAAGTTTAGCTATTTAATGAAAGAGAACATGTGTGTTTGAAACAGTAGCATCAAAGAAAGACTGAAAGATGCTGGGTGCTAAACATAACGCTATTTCATAAATTACACATTCAAAACGTCTTCAGATGGCAGGAAAAAAAGACTCCCAAAAGAAGTTTCAAATTGGCTGTTCTCACTGCAACTAGACAGGAGGCAAAAGTGTCTTAATCTGTACTGTGACTTGACAGATTCCTTTCCAAAAGCTACAGAGTGGACTACTATATCTGAGGAAAGTCTCTCAAACAAAATCTCCCAACTCGTAACCAGGTCACTACTCCAGTCCTTCACAGTATTTAGGTCAGGCTGTGTAACAGCCTGCACCAGGGGAATACGAGCCTGTTCCTGCAGCCAGCATTATGGGATGCCACGACGTTTGCCCTGACAGCTAGCCAAGAGCAATGATTTTTTTGATTAAACAAAGTAGATTTACAAAAGAAGGTTTCCTGTAGTGATTTTCCCTGCTCTTTTCTGGGGTGTGAATGTGAATATTATTTGGGATGTGCAACATAGTTTTTAGGAGCAGAAGCTGCATTTTTTTTCTGGTATTATCATTAGTAATTACATTTCATACGCTATGCTGTGATATTTTTTCTTCTTTGCTGTTTTGGAAAACGCACAACATTATGTGAGAATGAAGGGGGATACAAACAAAGCAAGCTTGGCATTAGCTCTCACAGGTTCAAACAATTAAAAGAGAGATGGCAAAGTTCATTTACATACACAGTGACCTATTACTCTTCTTACCCCAAGGTAAAAAGATCGGTTTTATATGAACTTTACTGTTAAAATCACAGAATCATAGACTCTTTAAGGTTGGAAAAGACCTCTGAGATCATCAAGTCCAACTGTCAACCCAACACCACCATGCCTACTAAACCATATCCTGAAGTGCCACGTCTACACATTTTTTGAACACCTCCAGGGATGGTGACTCCACCACTTCCCTGGGCAGCCTGTTCCAATGCCTGGCCACTCTTGCAGGAAAGAAATTTTTCCTAATATCCAATCTAAACCTCCCCTGATGGAACTTAAGGCCATTGCCTCTTGTCCTATCACTAGTTACTTGGGAGAAGAGACCAACACCCCCTCGCTACAACTTCATTTCTCTTTGTTTTGCTTTCCTTACCAAATGCCTCCCATGCTCCACTGACCATTTGTATTGGGTTAGCATGGCAAGGTTTTGGTAGTGAGGGGGCTACAGAGGTGGCTTCTGTGAGAAGCTGGTGGAAGCTTCCCCTATGCCCGACAGAGCCAATGTCAGCTGGCTCCAAGACAGACCCACCGCTGCCCAAGGCCCAGCCTATCAGCAACAGTGGTAGCACCTCTGTGATAAGGTATTCAAGAACAGGAAGAAGTTGCTGCTCAACAGCAACATCCAGAGCTGGGTGCAAGACTCCAGGTCGGGTCTCACCAGAGCAGAGCAGAGGGGCAGAATCACCTCCGTCGACTCGCTGGCCATACTTTTCTTGATGCAGTCCAGGACATGGTTGGCTTTCTGGGCTGCGAGCGCACATTGTCGGCTCTTGTCCAGCTTTTCACCCATCAGTACCCCCAAGTCCTTCTTGGCAGGGCTGCTCTCAATCCCTTCATCCCACAGCCTAGCTTGTACTGATAGCAGGGGTTGCCCTGAGCTATGTGCAGGACCTTGTTGAACCTCATGAGGTTCACATGGGCCCACTTCTTGAGTTTGTCCAGATCCCCCTGGATGGCATCCTGTCCCTCACGCATGTCAACTGCACTATCAGGCTATTAGGTTGGTCAGGCAGGACTTGTCCTTGGTGAAGCCATCCTGGCTGTCTTGAATCACCTCCCTGTCCTCCATGTGCCTTAGCATGGCTTCTAGGAGGATCTGCTCCATGATCTTCCCAGGCACAGAGGTGAGGCTGACAGGTCGGTAGTTCCCAGGGTCCTCCTTTCTACCCTTTACAAAAATGGGCACAATGTTTCCCTTTTTCCAGTCACCAGGGACTTCACCTGACTACCATGATTTTTCAAATGTGATGGAGAGTGTCTTGGCAACAACATCAGCCAGTTTCCTCAGGACTCTGGGATGCATCTCGTCAGCTCCCATAGACTTAAGTATGTTTAGGTTCCTCAGGTGGTCACAAACCTGATCTTCTCTTACAGTGGGAAGGACTTTGCTCCCCCCAGTCCCCACCTTGCAGTCCATCCATGGGAGAGGTTTGGGAAGAGAGGTTGCCAGTGAAGACTGAGGCAAGAGAGTTGTTGAATACCTCAGCCTCCTCCTCGCCTGTTGTTACCAGTTTGCCAGAATTGCTCATCAGGGTGGATACGCTTTCTTTGAGCTTCCTCCTCAGGCTGACATACGTGTAGAAGCCCTTCTGATTATTCTTTGCATTCCTTGCCAAGTTCAGCTCCATTCGCAACTTGGACTTCCTGATCCCATCGCTACACAACTGGGCAGCGTCCCTATACTCTTCCCAGGATACCTGTCCCTGCCTCCACTGCCTGTGCAGTTCCTTCTTGCTCTTTACCTTGACCAGCAGGTCTTGGCTCAGCCATGCGGGTCACTTGCCTTCCCTTCCTTATTTCTTACACCTGGGGATCGAGAGCTCTTGTGCTTTATGAAAAGCGTCCTTAAAGATCTGCCAGATTCTTTGATGTGTAACTAATTTAAAGACTGAGTAAATTTCATCAGTGCTGTCTTCTTTGTCCATACTCTGTGCAGTATCTGCTACATGATAAATCTGTGATATTTGGTCTTTGAGTTACATCTGCAGTGGAAAAGGTCAACAACTCTGGATGCAACATATAAGCTGAAAGAGTGTCTTATTCTAGTTTTCTGTCCAGACCCTTAAGCCCAATTGTTAACTGCACACAAACAATGAATCAGTTCTTGACACTGGGAACTGAAGTTTGCCTCTGGGCTGTTTGCCATATCAGGCAGCGATACCTTAGAAGAACCCTCATTAAAGCATAGTCAACTGTAATCCAGCTAACTTGGCCCAGCAAAGTAGAGTTTAACTTAATTCCTAACATACTATTAAGTCTGGTAAACAGAGCTTGGTTGAATATATACTCATATTTGTAAAGGATTTTAACCACCAAAGCTTGCAAGATTTAATTGAAAGCCAAATCAAATAAAAGCTGAAAACCTTGCTTGTTATGTCAGGCCAAGAGCCAGTTTTGAGGAGGATAGCAGAGCCACAGGCACCTTGTGGAAGACTTGTGGAAGTTTTAACATTTAGCATCATGTCAAGCCTTCACAGTCAAATGGAATGACTTGACAGTGAGAAACGACTCATTTCTTCCAAGGGTATATATTACCACTATGCTGTATGCTGCACTTTTTCTAAATCAGGAAAACCATAAAAAAAATATGAAAACTCTACGGAGCAAAGAGTCAGTGAAAAATCAGAAGCACTAACACAGAAAATAAGAAAGTGAATTAATGGTAACAACAGTTTGTTTGTTTGCTAAAATAAGATTTTACGCAACTGTCATACAACTCTGTTCTTGAAAAACAAAAAAGTAATTCTTCAGAATAACATGATTCCTGAGAAATAAGAAATGTCTCTAGCCTGCAGTACCTTCCTGATAATGCCTATGGACCATCCAAATTTCAAAATACTCTTAAAAATGGAACTATAAGCACAGTTTAGAGAAGTTATGTTGGTCCACAAATTCACTGTATTAAAATGGGGGATTTGTGGTCACCACCAGATCTTCAACTGACAGTTTGCTATCTGTACACTGTCCAAAACAAAGTATCTACATTTTAATCTGTTTTATGAATATCACTTAATATAAGGCTATACGGACATTGACATGTATTAATGCGTATCCACAAATCAGTGAAAGTAAAACAACAATAACAAAACAAATGTTCTAACTTTCACCTTGAATGTCTCTTTCTACTATTTTCAGTTATCTGCACACATCCAAAGCCTGCACTAGTAATCCCTGGCTCTTTAGCAGTGAGAACACTTCCTCAAAATATAAGAAAGCATTTAATTAAAAAAATGGAAACAAGAAGACTATGACAATCAACATAACAATCAACATATTTACCCTCTGTGACTGTATGAGAAAACTTAATCCAATTATGTGGATCAGGAAAGCAAACATCTAAGCATTTTATGCACAGCTTTGGAATTTGTTATACGTATGCTGTCACAGAGCAAATGTAGTTTTTCGATTTCCATTCTTATTACTAAACAGCTTGGAATTTATCTGAAATCTCTGAAATACAGCCTAGGATAGCAAATTAGCAACTAGTCTCTGTAGGAATTTATAATTATCTTCCAAATATACTTTAAAAAATAATAACTGCCTTTGCAGAAATGTAAGCAACTAAAATGAGTTGTGTAGAACTGCCACATCTTAAAGTCCTGTCAGTGCCTCTAAGCAGATCTACTGACCAACAGATGTCTGTTGTATTTTCAAAGCAATATAATTTCCTCTATGTACATTATCAGAGGTTCCCTTAGTGTCCATTTTGGGGGTTTGTTTTTTCTTGTCTCATTTGACACTGTAATTCAATCAAGATATTCTTTGCACTGTCTTGTCTTACAGTTTAACTGCTCGTAATACAGCTGTGACAGCAAGTGCGATGGGAACTACGTGTAGGTGGAAATGCAGAACCCCCAGACCAAACTCAGAAAGAGCCTGTAGAATGCTTGCCATGACTGGCAGAAGTCCTCCAGCATAGACAATAACCCTGTCTTTAATCCAACTGCCCTCCTCTACTACAGTCACAGAATTACTTTACTGAAGTATGCAGTTTGATGTTCTAATACAATACCTCTATTGGGGAAAAAAAGAAATGTGGATTTCTCTTGTGCCCTTTATTACACTACTTCTCCTTGGCAGGGTCAGTCTACACCCCACTGGCTCTGGACTCCTTTGGACTCCGTGTCTGCAAATCCACACTGCCAGGACACTGCAGTTTTCATCCCTTAACTGTTATTTGGGTTATAAAAAAGTCAAATGTTCAAGAGGTATATTTCTGGGAAGGTTTCAGTCCAGAACTAAAACACAGGAACAGTGTATTTTTCAGTATTGTCACTGCTTCTAAGGGGCACCTACTTGATTGAATTAAAAAGAATTTATCCACTATTTATATGATTTACCTAAGCAGGAAGGTATGAGGCTAAAAAAATCCATAGAATTCAGCCAAGAAAAATAAACTTTCAGCTGCCAATTTGTAGCTTGTATTTGGTGGCTTTAACAACTAACCACGTCATATAATGAAAGTAGTATTTGGGAATGTGTCTTTTCTCTCCTTTAAATTCAAAGGGAATTTCATAGCTTAGCTAGGGAATTCAAAGGGAATTTCATAGCTATCGATACCCATAGCCAGATTCTCTGCAGCTCTGATGCAAGTAAGAACTTATACGTCTTCCTAAATTTTTGTCTGAATGCAGGCTTCTAGGTAAGAGTTATGAATTTGATAAACAAAGCAGAGCTGAAATAAAGTGTTACTATCAACAATGATGCAGACAACTGTATTAGTTGTATTTTGCTTTCCACTGTAGTCATACAGCACTTCAGGTTTTTAGAGTGAACAGACACTTCTTTGACCACTGTTGTCTTATTCTCCTGTCTAAATTAACATACCCAACAACTAACATAAGCGTTCAGAAACACAAGAAAAATACCTTCATTACAGAAGATTTTGCAGAAGAATTTACATTTCATATAACAAAACCAAGTAGAGGAGAAAGGAAGTGATGGCTAAAATGATACTAAACAAGTTGTCTTTCATTTCCTTTCATTTAAGCTGAAGTGCGTACTCCAGTAGGAGCAGCAGAAGCAAAACAAGAGACAGAGGGAAGGAAATGTTAACATAACGCAAGATAAGAAAGCAGTGAAGCATGAAGCAGAGACAACTGCTTCTGGATGCCTAGGTTCAGGGAGATATCAGGAACAGGAAGCAACAGCAAGTCACACCTCTCCTTCCCTCGGGAGATAAAGATGTTTAAAAACAGAATAAAAGGATGAGAGTCCAGGAAGATAGGTTAGGAAGAAGCAAATGTCACAAGAGCAAAAAAGAAGTGTGACGGATGTCATATATTCTGTATTTTTATGTTTTCTGCAATTGTCTCAACTCCTTTCTGCGCAGTTTCTTAACAGACCAAAGGGTTAAGGATCCTGGTCCAGTTCAGGCAGGAAGAATACTACCTATTTACACCTCTTAGCCAACTAGGAGTAGACATGAAAAGAGGATACTGAGTTTGGAGACAAAGGAGATGTTAGTATTATGGTCCCAAATCTCTCATTCTCACCTGAAAAATAATAGAAGCAGTATTTCTGGAAGGAGAAAAAGGAAAAAGAAAGGAGTATGGGTGGGTTGGACAGCAGACACAATAAATTCAGAATGACACCTTGGTGAGTTGCTGCCCTTCATGAGGCTGAACTTGGCAGCATGATGAACCTCTGCTTGTTGTATCCAAGAATGAGCTTGTGTGCTTGGATATATCAGTGGCTGCCTACAAAGCAGAGTATCTTTCAAGCTACTCTTGGATGTACAAGAGGAACAGAACAGGAAAGAAAAGGGGAAAAAATTATAGATATCAGACAGAAGAGAGAAGCTGAGAAATATGAAGGGAACTGAAAAATAGACCAGTATTGAGGACAGGTTGCATTCTATTAATAATGCATACCTGCAGATAGGGAACACGTATCAGTATGTTGAATCAAATTAAAGAGAAAACTTTTCCTCCTATGTTCTCATAAAAGTAAGGATTTTTCTGACCACAGAGTAAATGCTTCGCATGTGGCACTTTGGTTTTGAACAACTCACATATTACCAATGGAAATACAGGATCCACTGAATCTCCATTTGTCTCTTTGGACTGCGTATCTGTTAAAGCAAATGTTTACACCTCATGTAACATTAACCTTCTCAATATTTTTAGCATCGTCTAGCTCTGGTCAGGCAGAAACAGATTCTATTTTCTAAAATAATAAACTATTTTCCAGTGATGACAACTCTATGTTCACCTTGATAAATTTCAAGGGGGTGACCAGAAGGTAAGGGTCCGTGGTGGGCTAGGGAAAACATGACTACTTGGATTAATAATGACTGCAGGGCTATATAAATATTTAATGTACTGAATGAAACACTTCAGGAGAACACACAGAAAACATCACCTCTGCAAATATTTCATGGGTCACTTTCTCTTCTACTCATTTTCTACTCCTGTGGCCTACGAGTAGCTTACTGCAAAAATGAGAATGCTTTGGCAGCTAAAGACAGGTCTCAAACTAAAATGAGGCTGAACAACTAGTAATTCTTCTCAGGGAGCCAAGAGCAGCCCTTGTTTCTTCTGGTCTGATACAAGGAGGCAGAAACCACCATGCTTCCTCCCACCCTCACATTTCTGAGGTGAGATCCCTGTGCCAAAGGCTGTCGGGAACATCACAAGACCTTTAGCTCTATTTAAATGGAAGTCATAATGTCAAAATTAAGACACTGTTGCTGTTCTGCCATCTCTTAGCTGAACATCACCCCCCACCCCATTATCTACGTTTCACAGTGGACTGAAGACCTCTGATGGCCAGCCCAGAACTTCATGGCTACAGCTTTCAGGGCTGGCCCTAACCAAAGTCAGCTTCAAGGTGAGGCTGTACCTTTTCTTGAAAGCATAACTTGTTAACTACTTTTTCCCAAAAGCCTTTCAAGCAAGCTTAAAAACTACCATTTCCTGACACACACGCCCTCTCATCTGAAAGAACAAACCCATTCAGTCTGTCCCTAATCTTCACTCTTTTGCTTCCTAGTCCTGCCACATCTTCCATTGCATCAGCAGTGTTCTGGCTGCAGAATGGTCAAGGCTCTAGGAGTGCAATGCCACAGCCAGATGCTTGTGTGGTTTTTGCATGTAGAGTTATTCTTGCTTCTTTTTGAGGTCCATTGACACTGCAAGAGAAAGCCGGGCTATTTTCGTATGTTATCTGTTCTTATTGGTGTTCCCAAATGGCTGACATCAGCCCAGCCCACTTCCGGCTTGCTGGTACAACTGCTCCCACTGCCAGTTAGTCCCAGTCTGTAGTCCTTGCCCTGCCTCATCCCATGTTTGCAGGTGCCTTCCTTGAGTAATGGGTAACAACACAAATTAATGAAAGTTATGAGTAGCACATGATATGTGGCAAAGTCTGCAGCCTGACTTCACGAAGACTTCTAACACATGACATTTGTTAGAAAGGTGTCTACATGTCTGTAGTTTGAATGACCTTCTACAGCTTTGTATACATAAAGCTTGGAAACAGCATTTTTTTCTTTCCTTGTTTTTCTTTTCCTTCTGGTTTTATGTTAATATTTACATCACCATAGCAATGTTTCCTCGATACACTATAAAGCAGGAAGGATGTACCATGCAGGCAGGACAGGATCCGTGCTACACTTCAGAGGAAATAATTTCTTTCTCAAAATAATTCACTTCCTTGATTTACATTACTATGTTAGTTTGTTGTGCAACAGATCACATTTATCAGACTGTATGAGAGTGATTAATTTGTGTTCACACTTTTTCAACCCATGGGCTGAGCACTAAACTCATGCAGAGGTAACTACCATTTGTTGGACAAACACATTCAGCTAAACCAGTCTGATTCTCCAGAATTTCATAATCCCTACTGCAATCTGTGAGAATCTAAAGTGATTATTCTGCAGGTGGAAAAATCTGTTTTGTTCCATGGTCAATAATGTCTTCTTACAGCATTCATGCAACATGCTTACCTATGGTTGGAAGTGAAAGATACAGTGATTACTCAAAGTAACAAAATCCACATTTTTCCCTCTTGTAAAAGATTTACATTGATCATTTGTTACAAAAGTATTGCCATGGTGTTAATGTTCATAGGGAGACAACCTATCAGTGTGAAATTATCATAAATATTCTGAAATCTCCTTCTTCACCTATACTCATGTTGCTGAAGCTACCGATCCTTCTACGTTTATTTGTCATACAAGCTTGCTCTTTGCCATAGAAGTATATTTGAGATTATTCTTCTATATACATGACAACTATTTGCATTGAACACCTTCTTTTCCCAACCAACTCTGCATACTTAAATGCCTGTTAAACACTACCTAGGGTCAACTCACACATCTTAAAATACATCCCCTGGCAAACACACCATAAAAAAACTGCAAAACAATTTAGGACAGATGGAGGAAATTGTTTTGTTCAACTGAATACAGCTAAGAAGGTGGGAAATGTGATCTGTTCAGGATGCTGCTGTAGGCTAAAAGAAATGCTGGCACCTAATTTGACGGGAAGTCCAATATTAGAGTACATTTTTATTTACAGATCTGATGAGTCTTACTTGAGTCCATCGGCTTGTACGAAACATACTGTTACGTTCTCTGTGGAAATGAAATGCATAATGAAGAAACAAAATACAGTCCATATTATAGTGACACCCAGGCTATAGGTTGCTGATTAACAAACTAGAAGTCCTACTCAGCTGTGCTGCTCTACCAACAAGACATTATTTATCCGTACATCTCAAATTAAAAAAGGTCTGGGGAGGAACTGAAACTGGTTTTGATGCTTTGTAAGCACTAGCTACTTTGAGGCACTTATTACAGAAAGAATGAAGTTAAAATTTTCAGAAATATTTTTACTGGAAAGAGTAACGTTACATACCTCTTATATATGCACATTTATATACTAAAACACACACATACACAAAGACATATATGTATGTATACACACTGTAAAAAAAACCCGTAACTTTTCTTAAAACAAGAAATAATCTTTTTCTTTCTCCCAAGGAACTGCGCACTGAAAATAACTCACGATGCTAATTCCAACCTCCGGGTCTACAGTTGCAAGCTTTCTAAATGGGTACTGATGGACCCATCTCTTGAGCTGTATGTAGACTCCAGTTTTGCTTGCTACTTAACATTCTTGTACAGATGCCACATCCACTCTTCAACGACAACCTGATGAGCAATGTGAAACCACAAGCAACAAGCACTACAAGAGTGTGGTAGGGGGAAAAACTAGGTGTAAAATGAGGCATTTTAAATTGTATCAGAAAAACATATCAGAAAATAAAAGACAATACAGAAGAGTGTGACAGTGAGGGAGATTTGTGACAGGCTATTCACCTTTCATCTTTATGATTAACCTATATATCCAGAAAATTCAAGTTACGAGTCTTGTGTGTTTTCTGTGATCTCAGGATTTTTCTAACTTAAAAGTAGTGTTCAGTAATAACTACTTCTACTGTAGGTGATGTACCACCTTCTGTTAAGCTTATCATCATATTTTATTACATATAATGAAAGCCTTACTCTTCTTGCCTGGGATATCACACTAACTATCTTGTTAATACAGCTCTTGAATAAAAATATACACCGAGCACTTTGCATGATTCTGGCCTATGAAGCTTCATAAACCAGCTCCTGGATGAGACTGCAGAAGTGTATTTCCAGTCGCTACATATTAAAGAAATATTAAGAGGAAGATGTACTAAGAAGGGCCATCAGGATAAGACTCAAAGAGCTTAAACGACAAGAAAAGAGTCAGGTTACATTTAGATACCGTGACGAGACATAGGATAAAGGCACTCATTTATCTCTAAGAAGAAAGCACAGTTGGAGGAAACAAAACCTGCACGTATTTGTATTTGTTTGACGGATAAATCATTCAGCCATGTGGTATTGGAAAAAGCACAAGTAACTTCGCTGCCGGGAAGCCCGTCCTTCCAGGCAGCATCTTCCCAGCACAGCGAGCAGGGACCTGGCTCCCCGGAGCCTCCGGCACTGCAGCCCCGCCGGCACCGGAGGAGGAGGAGGTGGAGGAGGAAGAGGAGGAGGACGGCCACGGGTGGCGAGCAGCACCACCACCCCCAAGCACGGCCGCCTCTCTGTTACCAAGAACCATCAAAACATGGCTGTTGAGAGGACAAATCCCTGTCATTTCCCAGTCTGTTCATTTTTTATGGCTTTTTTTCTTTCCTTTTCTCTATTTATTGGCCACTGTGAAGGCGGAAGCGCCTTGGGAAATCCCCTGCAATTTTTAGATAAGACTTTTGAAAGACAAAACTGAAATGAGCAGTTCCACAGAAATGAACCCAACTGGCAATGATCCGCAAACTGCAACCAACAGAGGTTAGGGGGAGGGTTTAACGGAAAAGACTGGGTGATTTGATAGCTTAAAGACAAATCTAAGAGAGAAGTAATGACAGTCTTCAAACATGTAGAAAGCTCCTGCGCCCTAGAGACAAAGGTCAATGAGTCAAGCAGCAGTGAGCTTACCCTTCTGCAAGCAAGCCTAGATTAGAAATGATACAAAAGTTTCTAATTTTAAGGGTACTGACGCACTGGAAAAGCTGCCTAGGAGGTTGTATGATCTTTGTAAGTACAGGTCTTCAAAAACAGGCTAGCAAATGATCTGTTAGGAAGTGAACACCTAACCCATCTGTTTGGTAGTGGCGGGCTAAATGCAAGATATCTTCTATAGTTCCTTAAAGTACTATGATTACATGTTACAGATGAATATAGAATAGAATCATAGAATCACAGAATCATTAAGGTTGGAAAAGACCTCTAACATCATCAAGCCCAACCGTCAACCCAACACCACCATGCCTACTAAACCATGTCCCAAAGCGCCACATCTACATGTTTTCTGAACACCTCCAGGGATAGTGACTCCACCACTTCCCTGGGCAGCCTATTATGCATCCCCGTTTCCACCCATTGCCTCAATGAGTGATGCTAGTGTTCATATTTATCCACCTCACCCATGGACAATAATGCCTATGATCATGTCAGAAGCAAAATTTCCTTGTAGGCACTAAAGGGAATGAATTCAGCAACGAGCAGCAGCACACTCCTTGCTATTAAAAACAGAGTTTTTGCCAATCTGAACTTTATGCAAACTAGAGGTCAGGTAACTTCATCCAAACAAAAGAGAGAAACACAGAGTGCTGACTTCATGCTACTTTCATTGCAGACCATCCCTCTCCCATTTCCATCAGCTAACTTGCCATAGGAAGGCTGAGAGAGGAACATTCAATTTCCAGTGCCATTCTTCTGAGCACAAAGACCTCTATGTTCTTATTACAGCGCTATCAGCTTGAGAGCAAAGAAAAAAGGGCTGCTTTCCAGAAATTTAACAAGATGTACAAGCTCCATTAAAAATGTTTTAAAAATTGCAAAATTAAATTAACTAATTTTGTGCAAAGCCTGTGTGTTGATTTCATCACTCTCTTAGAGAGAATGGAAAAGAAGAAATTATTTAAATTCATACCTAAATCGCTATTGGAAAGGTCCCTGCTGGTCAGTCTGTCTACAAGAATTTTGGAGTTTAGAGCCCAGGGAAATCTGTATTTAAAAGTTATGAATTCTTTTATCTCCTAGTTTGAACCTTCTGTTTTCACATTATCCAAAGAAGGGCAAACAGATGAAAATTAAACTTGCAAATATCACTTCATGTAAAATAGATCCCAAACTATTGGTGGCTAGCCCAGATTAATTCCAGGAGTGAGCATCAGGAGGAAAAAGGGATTCTGTAAGCAGAATTGTGCAAGAAACAATTATTTTTAGCTCCTGAACTTCTCTGGAATTCTTGATTTACCCCTGTCCTGTACCAGAATTAAACACAATTCCTTAAAAAAAAGAAATAAGGGGGAAACACACACGTGCACACAGACTGACAGTCGCTTACTGTGCACAGGTCCATTTTGCAAGCCAGGCAGAAGTACCGTCTCTGCCTTGCTGGAACACAGTTCCAGTCGGCCGAATCCTGGTGCTGATGTGATTGTGTTTTTGTGCTTTAATCTCACTTATCTGACCCTCCCCACTTCATATGGCAAGAGGGACTCAACCTTTACAACGCCTCTCTGAGTGTGAGTGTCCTAATCATCAAACCTGGAATTAGTCTCTGCCTCTGTATTTAAAGGTCATTCTCCGGATATCTCAGTTAGTCCAAAATTATAACCTAAATCTGGCAGAAAAGGAATGATGTGAACACAGGCCTTCTTGCATGCCACTTCAATGTCTGACTAAGGATACCTGTTATGCTTGATCTCTCCTTTTTTCTCATTCTGCTCAGAAATTAAGTAACTGTTAATGTGAGATTGTGTACCCACACGGCTAGTTCCACTGCCATTTTCTTGTAAGAAATATCTCGATTTTTTGTCAGATTTTGTTTCTATGAAGGATTTTCAGAGATGCTAGCATGGGCAATTCAAGTTGAAGAAACTGCCACGTTAAAGCAGGCACATTTACAATTAGGACAGTTGAGTCCAAACTTTTCTGAAGATACATTTGGATACACATCCTAGTGTGCTCTGGCTTTAAAAGAGACCTCTTGCAGCAAGCTGATGGTAACGTACCGTGGATAGATCGTTATGTGTTTGGACAGGCCACTTTGCCATTTGGGTCATCTATAGGCTCTATCAAGCGAGAACTCCTGACTTTCTGGGGCCATTTTTGTATGGACGTCTGCAGCTACTAGCAGGAAATTCCGGAAATTTAAGGCAATTTATATAATTGATACTTACGTGACAACAGAATATCTTTTACAGCACTGCTGAAATGCTATTGCTGCTTCTGTTGATGCAAACTTTACAGGGCTCAATCTCTCATGTCTACTGAAGTCATATAATATCTTTTTATTGAACATAATATTTGAAAAAACATTTATTTATTCCTCTGTAACTAATCTGCTTGTAGTTCACCAACTACAACAGTACACTATACATCCATCTTACTGTTGGAAAGGATTCTCTCTCTTCCTAGCCAACAATCAAAACCTGGTTACGTCAAAAACCCCAAGTACAAATGACGTGAACTAAGGCACATACTTTGAAACTACCTCTATTAAATGCAGAGCTATAAAACTACCGGGAAATGCATGGTGTACCCTGCTCAGCAAACAACAGCTGATTTATGTCAGGACTCTCCTCTACACGGTGGTAGTGCTGTAAAGCTCTGGGCTCATTTCTGCCTTGCCTTACTCACATCCTCGAGCAGCAGCCATGAACAACGCCGACATTGCAGCGCCCTGAACTGCAGGGACAACAGCAGAGGCCGGAGGATGCGGCTGAGCCCCTGCTCCGTTGTGCAGGGGCTGGCAGCCTGGCAGGGGGTGGCTGGGAACCCACACCACTCATTACAGCAGTGGGCACTCCTGGGCATCCTCCTACTCTTCTCCTGGGTGGGTGTGCTGTGGAGAAGGAGGGTTTCTGCAGACCTCCACTCCACCACCAACAGCCCTGCTCCTATTCTCCTCCCCTCCTGCCACACCCCCAACTAAACACTTCTTTGACAAGAAAAAACAGAAGGCAAGAGCCTGGTTACCGCTCGAACCGTCACTAGGCTGCAAGGAAGAAAGTCCTGCCACAAATCCCACTTACATGGAACTAAGCCAAACAGGATGGAGTATTTATGACATTAAAGACTGCATGAACAATTTGTATTTGTAAGTATGGTACATTTAAAATGTTTGTAGAGGCAGCTTCCACAGAGCAACAAAACTCTTCCCTGAATATTTACGAATCAGGTGCGACACAAACAGCTCTTTTGTTTTCCAGACTGCAGGACTGGTTATTAAGTCCCAAGAAAACAGACACGTGAGGAGTCCCATTTCAGCTTTAGGCTTTAAATTACCATTCATGCCAAAGGCAATGACATTACAGCATGTTTGCACGTATTGCATTCTGCAATAATAAGACTTAACATTTTAATCCTCGTTCACTTATTTTTTGGACTGACATCTGAACATTAATGTCAGATTCTTGTGTTAATATGATGTGTGATATGGACTTTCTTTTATTACTTCCTTTCTACTAGAAGATATGAACTGTGTATGGAAAATATGTCTATAATTACTGCTGGTCTCAGATTATTTCTAGTGATATAGGACACAAAATAGAGCTCTCTATTTTTACCTTTAAGATAGTCCTATCAGGACTAATTTTAAACTATATTAGCAATAGTATCTACGTCACAGTTGCTTTTTAAAAGGAATTTCCCTGCTGTATAAAGACTCGAGATAAGTAAAAAGAAACAGAAGTAGAAATAAGGTTTTCTTTTTCCCTTTTAAATGGAAATTATCAGGCATTAGACACCATTTGGGTATCAAAGACATAACTGTCTGATAATACTACATCAGATATATGCAGATATGAGGAATTTGCCTGTATCTGCATTCGTTGGTAAAGACAGCTATAAAACAACATAGCTGACTGTGTACTACTAAGAGATATTTTACAGATTGATAGAAGCATGCCTCTTAAGGATTTGTTCATATTCCCATGACAGAATTCTCCCTGACTTCAATGGAGTAAGGGTCTTCAAGGACTTCATCCTCCTAAGTATGACAAGAGACAGACTGAGCAAGTTACTGAAATTTTATACACTCCAAAGATGCAAGCTGATTTTGCTCCTACTCCTGTTCTTATTTTAATTCCTGTGTTGCAGATGATTGCAAGTGGTCAAAGAAGCAAATCTAAGCAGTTGCCATCTGGCACCTGAGAACTTGTACCTGCACACCTGCTTCCTTTTCTTCTTCCGTTAGGCGAACATTTTATGTCACCGTGGGGACAGGTTAATGGGCACACATACAATCAGTCACTCCATCTCACCTGGCAGGCAGTAACTTTTAATGCTGTTTGCAAGCCCAGGAACATGCCCCACGTAAAATGCCAATCTAAAAACACCTTTCACAGTGCTCATCTGGGAAGTTTAAAATCTTCCTCTCCAGCTTCTTTAAAATGTCCTTTATGTAAGCCAAACAAAATGGTACAGAAATGACTGCAGGAGTACAAGACTGGGAAAAGTAGTATGGCTTATTAAGTGCAGAGAACTAAACCAAACAGGTAACAGTATTTCCCCATGGTGCTGTAAGAAGCTTGTCTGAGTGACTTACAACCTTAGGCATGCAAGAAACATTTCCGTTGTTGCATACAAAGTTTGTCTACACAATACGTGTCTCTTATGTTACTCAGTCAATCTTATTTGAGTTTTGTAAGCATGTATCCAAATTCTAATGTAGCAGAACTACATCGCTCCAAATAAAAAAAAAAAAAAAGCTTATTCAAGTTTTCTACCATGTTAAGGTAAGATTTTTTTCCCAAATAATGCCATAATTTGAAATCACAGAATCACAGAATGGTAGGGGTTGGAAGGGACCTCTGTAGGTCATCTAGTCCAACCGCCCTGCTGAAGCAGGGTCACCTACAGCAGGCTGCACAGGACTGCGTCCAGGGGGGCCTTGAATATCTCCAGAGAAGGAGACTCCACAGCCTCCCTGGGCAACCTGTTCCAGTGCTCTGTCACCCTCAGAGGGAAGAAGTTCTTCCTCATGTTCAGATGGAACTTCCTGTGCTTCAGTTTGTGCCCATTGCCCCTTGTCCTGTCGCTGGGCACCACTGAAAAGA
>Ga0065711_1036279_pt1 | contig 21200 bp, 14 predicted proteins | sample Hoacrofraction12_FD_59098 | JGI IMG/M metagenome (GOLD analysis project Ga0065711, IMG submission 59098) | Hoatzin crop microbial communities from Cojedes, Venezuela - Epithelial fraction 12 v2 (version 2) | ecosystem: Host-associated > Birds > Digestive system > Esophagus > Crop | place...
GAGGAGAGGCTGAGGGAGCTGGGCTTGTTCAGCCTGAAGAAGAGAAGGCTGCGAGGGGACCTCATAAATGCTTATAAATATCTGAAGGGTGAGTGTCAGGAGGATGGGGCCAAGCTCTTTTCAGTGGTGCCCAGTGACAGGACAAGGGGCAATGGGCACAAACTGAAGCACAGGAAGTTCCGTCTGAATATGAGGAAGAATTTCTTCCCTCTGAGGGTGACAGAGCACTGGAACAGGCTGCCCAGAGAGGTTATGGAGTCTCCTTCTCTGGAGATATTCAAGATGTGCCTGGACAAGGTCCTATGCAGCCTGCTCTAGGTGACCGTGCTTCGGCAGGAGGGTTGGACTAGATGACCCACAGAGGTCCCTTCCAACCCCTACTATTCTGTGATTCTGTGATTCTGTGAAATATTTTTGTGCATTTGATGGGCTTAAAACAGAATAAGAATTTACATTTGCTACAAAGAATTATCACTGTTCTTGGGGTACTGGAAGTTTTTTGTCCTTTCTTTGTTGTTGTTGTTGTTAGGATTGTAGTCAGTGGAGGAAGTCCCTTCATGTCAGTCAGAAATCTCCAGACTGAAAATTTCAGCCACAACTAGAAATCACAGAAAATAGGGCTCAACAGTACCTGAAGAGGTCATCTAGTCCATCGTCTCTCTTGTAATGGAGGAACAGCTACAAGAAAATAATTCTCAATATATTTTTGTCTCCTCTATTTGTAGAAGTCATCAGCGATAGAGAGTCCTCAGTCTCCCGAGATGAGCTATTCCTGTGCTTCACTAACCATACAGCCAGAGCCTGAATGGACAGACTGAACCAAATCTTCTCTGGCTATTTAGGAAACTATCAGTGAAGGTGTCCTGTCCCATCCTGCTGTCTGAGGTGTCTGCCCAGCAGCTGGAGAGTGAAAATGGAGAAAGCCCCAGCGTATCAAACTCATGGTCCGGACTGTGAAAGTAGCTGTGAAGGTGGGAGGTTGAGATGAATTTGCTTCTGCTGTGGGTAGAGGAAACCCTGGAAGAGGGGTGGGAGTTAGAGATGGGGATATCTCCAGCTGTTTGCTTCTTCCTAACTCCAACAGCTTCCACTTAGAAGTGGGCGTTCGTGTGGCAGGATATTCTCTCGGCCAGTGGTTTCCAAAGGAGGAATGGCTCACCAAAGTGAGGACCACGTCTGTAACTTAGTGAGCCTTAGGTGTGTTTCTCTCTGGTGCTTAAAGTCTGATGTGGTAGGAGGGAGACTTACAATTAGGAAGAACAGCTAGAACAGAAAGCAGTTTGGAAACTGTCCCTCCAGGCATTTGCCTTGATGCAGAAGGGACAGAACTACGTGTCACTTGCTGGTGCGTGTTTATAAACCTCCTTGTGGTGAGTGTGCTTGGCAGTTTCCCCTTCAGCTTCGCAGACGGTTTTGCGAGGGCAGCATTGGTCTGTAGTTACGACCACAAGCCGGCAGGCGAGGTCTGGGCTCCAGTGAGCCCTCAGCGAGCGCTCACTCTCACTGCCTCGCTGCGCCAGCCAGCTTTTCATGGTCTTAAAACAGTGCATGGCGCTTCCTGCTGCTCCTTCACAGCTGTCCACACACCAGGTTATCTCTCTGAACTACCACGGGTGGCCACATGTTTGCAACCGCCTGCACCTCACACCACCTTATCTCATGTGAAGGGTGTGTTTGTGGCTTTCATACTAGTAGTGATCTTACACTGTCTTGAAATTATTTTACTTTTATGTGGTGCACTAAGATCTTTGGCTGAGTATTTAGAAATACATTTTTTATCATAGCAAGATGTTTCTGGCTGCTACTGATAGAGTAGGAGCCCTTTATGGACAAGCACCCTGAGGTCCACCCCGGACTTCAGCCCTGGGGGTCTTGAAAGGGTCCCATGATCAGTCTGAAGGCCTGAGGCTGTGCAGTGTGAAAGCCATGTCTCAGGGAAGTCCATGAGAGTTTTGCCAGCAACAGGGAAGATGCGGCAGCAGGAGCCTTCCTACACATGTGTAAGGCACCCGGAGCCCATCTCCAGTTAATGTCGGCCACAGCCCGCGCCATTGCAGCTCTGCTCCCCCTGTGACCCGGACTAGGAGGGGTGAAGCCTGTAGGGGAGCACAAACATCAGCTGCCTTCATGCCTGCATGGGGTGGATGCATCCAGGGGGTTAGAATATCAGCCCTGGTGTTTCCTCCACAAATACTGATTCATGAAGTGTTGATGCTTCGTGTCAGCTTTTAAATAGTGAACGATATGCACCAGCAAATAGCGGACTCTTGGTAGTCTGTGTCCGCCTAATCATTTTCCTACAAAATACTCCATGTGCATGTATGTGCACACACACACATATATATATAATTATCTATAATAAATATGTACATATATAAATAGAAATATAAATAATGTCAAAGACAGGGAAGATTATAGTACTTTATAACAGAGACTATATATAGCCAGGAGCTCACTGCAGATATTTTGCTTCCTATTTGTGATTACGTGGATCACATCCCTTCCCACAAATCATTGTGTAACTCTCCCATGGCAACTGCAGCAGTTTCACAGGAAAATAGTGTGAGGAAAATACGTATATTTAGCCGTTTCAGTGAAGAAGGGTGTATTCCAAGGGTAACCAGATACCTCAGTGCCTAATTTTATGACTCGTGAAAGAGGCTGGAAACAGTTTCCCCCTGCTAAGATCTCCCTGAGTTTAGCTGGAAGCTTTTTACCTGGTGGACACCAGTACATTGAAATTGGGAGATCTTTGGGCTGGTAAAATTTGCAGTCTATATTTTAGCCACTGGGTGCCGCTACCTTTTCAGTTGACAAAAACTTCTCCAGCAACTATGAGCTCCGACTCAGCCTGTGACAGTAGGTCTTGTGGGGCTGCCTGTTGTCCAAAGGTTCGTACAACAACGCTTTTCTCGCAGTGGCCAATGGGCTTCAGTTCAGCTGCAGTCAGGATGTTTCTTCACGAAAGAATGGCTTTCTATTAAAGTGCACAGGTGAAAGGTGAATTAATAATAAAAGGATGTAAAAGAGAGCTTTAAGAGGTATTTCATAAACATCATATGGTTATAGAGGGTCAAAACCCGTGATCCTTGTGATATGACTTGAGATGAAGCTGCTGAAAGTAAGCTATGCATCTCTGCTCTTATACAAAGTCATAAAAAGTATTAGTGAAGCAAGATGATAAATCAATCCTATTCCAAACTTCAAACATCTCCTCCACCATCATTAGAAAAGTGATGTTTCAGATATTTTTTTAATCAACTGCAGATTTTTCAAAAACTGCTTCCTTACATTATCCTCATTGGTTCAGCGATCTTTATTCTGTCAGGAAATGCTGTATGTAAATGCAATACGATCACAGTAGTCTAATGGTACATTCAGACCAGAGAATATTTATTTGCAGTCCACAGTGTTTAGGAAAATACGTATTTTCCAACATGGGAAAAGCATACATCTCAGCGTATGCAACTACTTACTAAAAAGCCCAACAGCATTTTGCAGCATCTTCAGTTAGAGGGAGAAAATACGATGCTGTCGAGTCATCTCTCCAACAACAGCTGGGCAGATGCCAGCTGAAAACCATTGACAGATCACTGGCCTGGGTCTCCTCTGAGAGGCAATGACAAAAGGCAGGGAGAGAAGGATGTGGTGGGAATCCTTTGTCAGGCGACCAGAGGAGAAGTGAGTGGTGGTAGAGCAGCACTGGGGACAAGTGGCAGGAGTAAAAGGAGCAGGATTTGGGGGAAAGGGAGTATGGGCATATAATATTACCAGTTTTCCATAGTGAGACTTTCTTACAAAACAACTGGGAGCCACTGACCTACAATTTGTGGTTCTGCAGGTGACAGAGACCATGTCATCATCCTGGAAATCATAAATTTGTCCTGGAAATCATACTTTCTTGAATGCTGCAGGCATCTGGCCAAGTCAGGTAGAATTTCACTGATACTCTGCCTGAAAGCAATTTGTGATAGTGCAGCATGGTGAGAGCCTGACAAATAACCTCACAGATCTGTTCTTGATTGAGGAGTTGATTTCATATTTTAAACAGAAATTTGCCTCTATTCGTAGCCGGTTGCTTTCACTTGCCTGATATTAGCTCATGCAACAGTGAGTTTCAGGCATGCATTTCAATGTCAAGTTTTTGAAAAGAATTTAATATTTTTCTGTTAGTTATATATCACCTTGTTTCACTTCCCTGTATTCTACAAGATCCTGGATTTTAAAAAGTAAATAGAAGAAATTAAGGGCGACTCAATGCCATTTCCGTGCAAAGTACAGGACTGATGTTCCCACAGGAAAACAGTCTGCTCAGTTCCCTAAATGCGAGCTCACTAAAAATCCCCAGATTCTCATTAAATGGCTGGAATGTGTCAGACTGTAGAAATGAAAACACGCTGCTGAAATCGTTCAGAGAAAGCTCTGGCAGTCTCCTGCCTGATGTGTGCGTGAACACTCACATGTATGTGCCTACTCCGCGGCAGCTCAGCTGCTGCATTGCCTTTGGTGTTGGATCCCAGCAGTCCATGGCTGTTATCTCTTTTCAGAAAACATGGAGCAGTTTGGTCTCTGCTTCCCGCTTGGAGGAAAACACCTTCCAAAACACCCAAATCCTCTTCTAAACATATTCACGTTGCTCTGACAAGCCAAATCACCATCTTAAAATTCTTTTTTCCCTAGAGAGGTGCTGCAATGGGGTTTTATTTGCATGAGCTGTTACTCACAGGTTCGCTAACACTATGTGAAGTCATTATTGCTGTCCATGAACTTGTGTCCTGAGAGAATGAGAGAACAGATGGCCCCCAAGACCTTGTTTGTTTGGGTAAGCAGCTCCTTCTGAAGCTGTCATGACCACTCTGGGGCTCTGCACCCTCTTGCCTTTCCCTTGTGAGGATTTTGGTGCAAGGGAGCATTTCTCTGGCAGCTAAAGTAGGAGCTGGGAGGGCTGGAAAAGAGTTGCTGGAAAAGAAAATCAGTCACTCAACCCTATTTCCAAATGTGATGGTGTTGTGTTTTCCCAGACTGATAACCATGTCCCCTTTTCCTTAATAAAGACCTCTCTGTTTGCATCGTTTCTCACCTGCCTGCTCACAGCAGGTGTAAGGGCAGGCTGGGCCAGTGCCTTTAACTTTCGCAGGTCTCAGGATGTGGGCTCAAGTTGCTAAGCCACTTGGCAGATGATTGACAGTTGCATTCACAACACTGGGAAAGACCAATATTTATTTAAAGAATTAAGCTAATGAAGAATATGGCAGAAGGATGGGGGGGGGGAAGGGAGTAAAAAACCCAGCTGCCACAGGACCTGCCTGCAGATAGCTGTACATAAATCATAGATATTTGTGCTAAACAAAGACAGCAACTTTTGTCCTCCGGAGTTTTTCTAGTTAGAGCACTGGTCAAACTCGACTGTGATTTTTTCAAAAGATCTGACAGGAGCAAAAGTGCAAATGCATGAAAGGAGGTCTGACTCAGTCAGTCGCTTTTTACTGATGCCCCACACAGGCAAGCTGGCAGGAGCAGGAATCTAAGATTTCCTGGGGAAACAAAAAGAAAAAAAAGCAGCGTGGTCTTCTGTCGCAAAGACTGGAGAATAAAACAGTGAGAGATCTACTGAACTCCTCAGCAGGGGGACGAGTCTGCCCACCTTCACGTGCACAGCTGAACAAATACTCTGCCTTTGCTGCGATCCAAAGGTACAGTACCAGAGCCTCCTTCATGCTGTTAGCTTTCTAATCACGGCACGGCAACAGCAGGCTTCAGCTGAAGCTTGCGCAGCTCTTGCAAAAAATCAGTGCTATCGCTTCTTGGCTAAAGCTGGTTTGGATATTCCTGAAATGCGTTGCAGAAATAATCGTAGTCTGACTGCCTTCTGGAGATCTTGTTCTGTTTCGAAACCAACAAAATCTCGCGTCCGCAGGATAATCCAAATGCTTCAAACAGCCTCCCTTACTCGATGTGGATGGTCCCAAAACTAGGGCCTGAACGTAACTGCCATTGCAATTAGTGGCTTCAGGGGAACAAAGAAGGGGCTCTGCTTACTGCAGTGAGACTGGTAAGAGGATCTATTTCCCAGCCCTAAGTTCCCACTGGTCCAATAATAAGCAATAACTGGGATTTCCATCACTTGCATCCTCTGAGAGACACTTCAATATCACCGATTCATATTGCAAGTTTCCTTGTTATGTGACTGCCATAAGCCTGGCAAACCAAAGCGTGCTGACAGCTTACTGGAGGAAGGGATACTGAGCAAAGCCGGACAGGAATTTTTCAACAAAACAATATGCCAACACCAAAACATTTGAAGGAAACAATAGGAGTGCCAGTGAAAGTTTAAAGAGAAAGGTATTTCAGAGACAGAGGCATCCACTTCCGACTGATGAGTACCCCATGGGGAGGGACGCAATCTGACAAGTGGGAAACTGCCGCTCACGGAATTTGTGCTTGGGTGCCTCCCTCCGACCTGACCCGCTGGAGCTGCTGCCTGCAATATAGACAGCAGCCATGCTCCCTTCAAAGCCAATATGCCAGATGGCATCCTTCCTTCCCAAATTAGAGACGAGGCGTGTTGGCAGAAACTCCTTGGGAAGCAGGAAATGTCTGCACCATGCTTCCTGCTCCCTTCCCAGCAGATCTCCTTGCTGCCTCACCGCTGCCTGCGTTGGCAGCTCCCAGCTCCCACTGGCGTCAGAACCCAGAGCTCCTTAGTTTTCTGAAGTTGCAGAAGCAACTCTGTGTAGCTGAGCCCTTTGTTCCCATCATTCGCTTTCCAGTGTTTCAAACCTCTGCGTGATTATGTGCTACAAAGGCAGTAATAATTTTGCAGGTCTAATTTGACATGATACAGTTGAATCCTTAAAAATAACCTGTTTTGATAGTACCTAGAAGCAAATAAAAACACCTCTTAAAATATTCTTTTATTAAACAACTTTCTATATTTTGAATTATTTGCAGGCAGCTCCCACAATGAGATACTTCGGACCAAAAGGTTTCATTTGACAAAAAATAGGAGCTAAAGTAGATGTAACATTTTGGTCCTGTGGCAGTGATATTATAATCACACTTCTATCCCAGAACTGCTCACCTGATTTCCACAGGCACCGTTTGAGAGGAAAGGCCGGACTATTCCCTCGTGGAAAGACCGACTTTCATGTATTAACTAAAGCACTCGCAACAGGTGTAAACAACTTTCCATTAGAGGCAAAGTTCCTGATACATTAGACAACATCACACTTTAACCTCCCAAGATCTAATTTAATTCCAAGGATCAATAGCTCATGTTACTAATACATTTTGCCAAAACCCTGGGATCATGTCCTACATATTATAGTAATGCTTTCCAGAAGAATTTCAATTTGTAAATAATGAAGAGCTCGTACAACTCCTTCTGTTAGCAGGGCTGCCGGGCCTTTTGCCAGTTTGTAAGCTGAAGAATTTTGGTGTTTAGTGCTCCCATCTGTTCGGAAAGCCTGAGGGTGAGTAGTTATCAAAAGCAATATGTGGACTTTTTTATTCCATGTCTGAGATTTTATGACACACTTTGTCACAAAACAGGCCACTGGGGAGAAGAGATTTCCCTCCTCCTGAGTCTCTCTGCCCAGGGAACCTCTGAAGTCCCATATACTTGCTTTTTGCCCAGTCTTGGTCTAAACAGGCCAAAATTTGCACAAATAGCTAATAATTCCCATCCTGATGCCTCAGATCAAAATACAACCAAGTGTTTCACAGTTATGAAAGAATTAAAATCTCAGGCATGTATATACTCAGCGCAGAGGAATTCGATAAACATAGCTCTATTTGAACGAGGGCTTTGAAGGCAGTCCTGCTGTCAAGGTATAAGGAAGCTTTTGTTCCCCAAATAAACACTTCAAACATGCCCTTCTGCTACATGAAGGTTTGGAAGGTGAGGGCTCCTCTCCCCATGGGGATGGCGGGGCACTCAGGGGGAACACGGGGGCTGTGGGCAACCTGCCTACTCTGTGGGCACCACCTGCCTGCTGCAAGCCCATCTGACCCACCCAGTGAAACGGCATTTTCACTGGCTTTCAGACGGGATGCCTCAACCCTCCCGGCTTGAATGCACTCCAGCATAAAGGTTATTTTCCACAAGCGACCGTTTCATTAGAAGTCACTCAGGACACCTAAGGGCAGGTGGCTTGGCAGCTACGAGCTCTCTGTGTGCTGGGTCAATGGGCTGTTCGCCATCTGTCCTCTGTCCCACCGTAGGGACACCCTCCTCTCCTGCCAAAGGTTCTCTCTGCCTCTTCCCTTGGGACAAGTGTTTGATGCTGGGGTATCATTTCATTGCATCGCCTGCAAGCTCTGTCTGTAGAGCTTGAACAAAAATAAAGGTTGGCATTGGCTTCTTCTGGCTACACAGGAGATGATGTAGGTGTCTATGGGGCAGGTCCAGAGCTGGTGGCATCCACTGCAGAAAGCAGAGGTGGGAAATGTCAGTCTTTGTAGAAACCTCTTCCTAGCTCATCAAAGCAAGTGACTGCACCCAGTGATCCTGAACTCCAGTGCGATGCCAGGATATAGATGCAGTAGTTCCTCCCTCTGCATTTTAGTTCTTCAGGAAGGCTTAACTGTACAAATTAAGAAACTGAACTCCTGAATTGGACAAACTACGGGAAAAACGCTGAGGGGCCTTAGATGACAAGTAGATTTTTAACTGTTATTTAAAGCCTACAGTTTGAGAACACCAGCTTCTTTGGTGTTTGGTCTTGGCCTGCTTTAAGTCAGAAGACTCACTGTCAAGATAAACATGAGCAGGATCCTAAATGTTTACTGAAGTTTCTGATCTGTTTGTTGTAAATGTTAAGTGTGGTAAACGTTGTATATGTTGATAGTTTTTGTTAGGTTCATCCACTAAAGAACTGGTGGTTTCATGTAGTTGTGTTTTAGCACAGCAGAAACCAGACAAAATCCAAATGAACTTTATTACTAAAATGAAAACCAGTGCTAAGAACTCAGAATTCAGAAAAGCTCCGTATTAGCAGACACCTGGCACGGCAGGCACAAGGTGAAAAAGAAGTGTCAAAACACAAGCCTGAGAAGGAGCTCTAAGGAATAATTTTTTAACACCCTTTTATCTCCAGATCAGCCAATTTCCATATTCATTAGATATAGTCTGTAAGTGCAACTCCGCAGCACCACAGCTGACTGGTTTCATATAGCTTTTCCTGCATTTACTTTGCAGTATCATTACGATTGTGAAGCAACCTCCACTCAACCCAGCACGCATCCATCGAACATTTGAAAGTCAGGCAAGCTAGTCTCATTAAAAAAACCCTCATCAGTTAAAAGTGTCAGAGCTGCTTTTCTTTTCCTTAGTCACAATGCATTCCAGTCCTAATGAACTGGCCCAGCATGGGGTTTATTACCCTCCTGCTCAGTTAAGAAACAACAGGACTCTTCCCTGTCGATGCAGAACATCTAAAAATCATTCTGCTTTGTATTTGTTATCGGATCTTCAAACGAACCACAGCTAATTAGACCTTTGCCTTCCAGACCCCAATTCTTTTCTAACTGCTGTCCTTCAGTTTCAGTTTTAGTTGGCTCATGTCCGTGCAACTGAATAAGCCTGTTCTTGTTAAATTTCCCGGCTTAAGAGCGATTGTTTGGAAAGTGATGAGAAGAGTCTAAAGCCAGTACCTGAGTGAGATTTAGGCACTCATTCCTCTTTCTTGTTTAAATGAGAGGCCCACATTTGAAATATCCTTGAAAGCCAAGGCCTTAAGGGCAGGAAATTGTACATTTAGGGTTTTATCCTCGAGCTGGTAGAAATCATCGTAACTCCAGCCGTGCGTGTGGCTGGGATAATGAGTAACACCGCAGCCGGCAGTCGGTGGCCAAGCCATCCCCAGGCGCGAGAAGCTGCTGCTGCTGCTCCCCATTCAAAAGGCAGCGCTCGACATGGCTGAGGACCCTGAGCTCTGCTTGTTCTTGCACCGTGGCATGTCCAAGATGCTCGGCAGTTGGTGGGGAGAGGTTGGGCGCAGGCGAGGTCACCATGCTCTGCGGGGTCCAGCAGCCCCCGGAGCCCACTGGCTGGCTGAGTACGGTGGGGGAGAGCTCCCACGTGATGTCTACTGGGAGGCAATGCTCTTGGCATTTGCTGTGGGTCCAACAGATAAGGTGCGGGGTTTGGCTCCTTGCCACCACTGGGAAAGGTGGTAGGAAAGTGATTGGGTTCAGCTCGCTGCGTGGCTGATTTAGCTGACTTGGCCGTGGTGCTGCCAGTGGGCTGCCCAGGAGAGCAAACACACACAGTGCTGGCACAGTGAGGTGTCAATAGACATTTTATTTGCTTGCTTGGTTTTTTGTTGTTTTTTTTTTTTTTCAAAGGAAACTCCTTTCCCCCTTCCTCTGCAGGATTTCAGCATGGGCAGGAAGCACGTCTGTAGAGCAGCGTGATGTGCCATGAAAGGCCTTACAGAAACGTCTGCGATTGCAGTGATTAGGGATGGGAGCATGGCACATCCCGTGGGAAAGGGGGAGGACTCTGGAGGTGCAGCTTAGTGAAGTGAAAGGGCTTCTTTCAGCAGCCAAGAAAGCCTATCAGTATTGGCTGGAAGCTTTAAGCCTTTATCTATAGTTTTATAGTTTAGAAAGTTTGACTTCCTGGAAATTAATTGAACGTTTCTTTTCCAAGTATGAGCACAGCACAACCTCATCGAGGATCCAGCAGATGAATTCATGCTTTTGTGTACTTTGCAGCGTGGTGCTTGCCATCTGTGACACTTGGATACAAATTCTCTGCGAGACTTGTTGGCATTTGAAAACCTAAAGTTTTTGGTGTGTTTTTTTCCATCTGAAGATGAGCTACAGCAACTCTGATTTTATTTAGTTGAATACTAAATTAAATGCACATGATTTGTTTGTCTTTGGTGCCTAATATGTCAGCTTCAAACATTACAGTTAACAGCCACAAGGAGGCACAAAGTTGGAATTTGTGTTTCCCAGCCACTGCCCAGACAGCTGCAAGCTCAAGTTCTGGGACGTCTATTTTCAAGAGTTTCTTCAAAATCTTGAGAACTGGGCTGATTGTTTCATCTTAAGTGGACACTAAGCCGTGCTGGAGGGTGCAATGGGCACAGGGAGATTCCACGGGGAATGGCAGAGTACCGAGGAGTCAACCCATCCAGAGATGTGAGTTATATCTGCTAAGGTGGGTGTGGGCTACAGAAGTCATGGTTAAGTCAAAGTTTTATCTGCAGGGCTCCTGGAATGCTCCAGATTAAGTCCCAACCACAACAAATCTTTCTGAGCTCGCTAGAGCTTCCTATGCAAGGTGCTGCAATATACCAAAAATTTGCTTTTAAAGACCGCAAGGAAAGGGAACTCAGCACACAGAAACAAATTAATGACATGATTTTAGAATAGATTTTTAAGGCACCTATTAAAGAGTCACTGTCAATTAGAAAATAACTAAAGATTTATTATAAAACTACAGTAATGATTTAAAACCACTTTCAGACCTTATCCTTCTATGCCTTATCAGGTTTTGTGGTGGAAGCGTCATATTTCTCCTTGTTTTAAGAAGCAGTCCCCTGAGCAGAAGACCTGATCAGCTCTGGTTACTTGTGCCTCAGTGACTAATGACATTCTGCACCTCATACGGTGCAAGCTCTGACAGAAACATTTCCTATAGCTGGAATATTTAAACTTCCCTTCTCCTGGGTGGCTTCCCTTAATGTCTAGATATAGTGCTCAGAGCGCACAGTAAGAGCACTATTTTAGGTCTTTCTCCTCCACCCAGTCATAAAAGATTATGAAACCTGTAGGAATTTAATGTATTTAAGAGTTCTACATCTCTCTTTGATATGGCTGCAACTGGCCATAAGTCATTGAGGAGGACAAGCAGAAAGATGGACACATCTCCAGACTCTGTAATCCTGTGAAGCAGCCAGATATCTGCAGGAAATTCAACTAAAAATAGGTTCTCTGCAAGCTCTTGCTGTGTGACTGGCCTACCCAAGCCACAGGATATCCTCATTAAAGGACTACACTGGGAAACGGGAAAACTGACTTAAAAGTCATGTCAAAGGTCCAAAACACACTACATAACACTTGATATTTTTTTTCCCGGTGTAGTCATCCTGAGTGTTGCTTGTCACTGCTATAAGTTTGAAAGTATAACCTTGAAATCACCCTGTCATCTCCCTCTCTGTTGTTTTGCTAAAGTGCCCTTTCTCTTCCTTTTCTTCAGGGCTCACACACACATCTATAAAATCTACCATCGGCATCGATGTTGCGTAGGTGCATGCACAAGAACACGTGTACTTGTTGAAATGCAAAATCCATACTAGTAAATTCTTGGTGTTAGGTTACTATTTCCAGCATTGCTAACAATTCACCCCACATATATATGTGTATAAATACATATAGATTTATGTATTAGGCAACTGTTCCTTTAAGGTGCCAGAAATGAGGCAGCCAGGGTTCAGTTTAGGCAACGTAGTAGGCTGTGTAGGCAGTGGGAAGCAACTTAGAATATGAATCCTGGCTCAGCTTTGATGTAATCTCCACTGAAGTTAAGGGAGTTGCTCTGGATTTACGCTGCTGTTCATGAGAGCGGACCTTGGCGCAGAGCCCTCTGGCTCAACCTTTAGAATACATACAAAATATCATCTAATTGTACTTGCTTCTACAAGATTAACCCAGCTGGTGAGATTTCTGCTTGTAAATAGCTATGAAATACATTGTGTAATCCCCATGATTGACGTTTTTGAACATGTTTTGGGCAGTGCTGTGGTGGCTGTCTGCACCAGATTCATTACCCACCGGAGGGCTGACAGTATCAGCACAAACGCTGGTTTGCAATGTCTCCTGCGCAGTGAGATCAAGCCAAAAATGAACCACTTCAAAGCAAGGATGTGTGGAAGACAAAAATTTCTGACTCACTCTCCCCTGAAGGGGAAGGCGTAATGCTGGCCTGTGTGTGGCTCTTCTCCCACGTGCCTTCCTCTCCCCACCTTTCCTTATTGATACATTAACAAGCTTCCTGACATAGAAATAGGGATTTACGTAACTATACAAGTTCAACAGCTCTCGCTGCTCATTTCTCAAGTGACTGATAAGTCTCTTTGTAACATCACGGCTACTTGCTGTGAATACGATCAAAGATTAGGTTGAAGATTTATGGACAAGGCAAAGATGAGTGGTTTTAATGGGAGGGTTTACTGCGATCTTAATCTGTGTTGGTTTGTTCCCAGTTGATTTTGTGCAGAGTCTCCAGCTCACCGAACTCAGAAATCACAGCTGAAAAAAATAAGTCACCTAAGATTGTGCCCTTCTTCCTGGGGTTAACCCTAAGTCTTGAAAGCTGCCAGTTTGGCTTCTTTTATCTAGAAAACCATAGAAAGCGTGCTGTAGATGCAAACAAACAAGAACGTGTGATGAAAGCTGGGCTTTTGATACAAGCTCAGCAACAGGTGAGCTCCATGACAAGCTTGGTTAGAACCGAGAAGTCTAATTAAGCAGCTGCCAGACAAAGAACAAATAACTCAGCTTTGTACTCATAGTGCTCTACTAAGAAAGAGTGAAGAATCCACCCAGCTCCTACGAAAATTAAAGACATATTTATAAACAGAATTGTTTCTAACAAGAACACAAATCTCATCCTTGTGTAACTGTCCTGAGGTCAATGGAGAACCCCAAGAGATTAATTAAAATCAGAACATTCGTAAATGTCTTCTATGATCTGCCAGCTGCTCTTAAACAGGGAAGCACGTTAATGGTTTCTCAACAAACATGTTGCAAGATCAGCTCCTTTTATTCAGCAATTCTGGTGTTCAGAAACTGTCTTTTTTTTACTTTTTTTTTTTTTTTTACAAAAACACTATTACCCAGTACTGTTGGAAAAAAATAACTAAAAACTAATACTCTTTGGATGGATTCTAAATCTTTAATCGGTTCTGGCCTTGTTCTGGAAGTTCTGGAATCTGTTTTTTTTTCTTTTTATTGTAATTTGCAGAAAAATTCTTGATCTTTAGAAAATTATAAAGATGCTTTAAGTCATGGATTTAAAAAGTTCACTGTTTTGGTTAACTGTGTCTAGACAAAAAAGTCAGAATAAAAATGTGTTCTTAGTCACAATTCACTTAATCTTTTGAGCTTGATTTCCAATGCAAGAGTTCATGTTTATACATTTAAAATGATTTTGAAAAGTGTTTTGCAGTTTCAATGGAAATTACACTGTTTCTTTAAACAACTCTGTCCAGCAAAATGATTTTTACAGTTTCTTTTAATTTAACACAAAGAAGTAAGCACAAAGTTTACAGAAACCCATTAAAATAATTTGAATAAAGAAATGTAGTCATTTGAAGGAATATTCTCGAGGCTTCTCTTACTGGTTTTAGCAGCTTTAAGAAATAGCTCCTTATAAATTTGTCGTATATCAATAATCCTCCTCCATACGTGATTTTCTTTCCAATCTTCTTTACTTTAATTAACTTTGCTTATGAGAGTCTCCCAGTTCCCTGAGCTTCCAATAAAAAATTGTTCATGTAAAGAAAATTTTAAAATCTATTTCCATTTCTATATATTAAACTAGCTGGCATTACATTAATATTTTCTAATAACCTCTCATTCTTACATCTCAGATTTTTTTTCCAGCTCAAAGTAGAATATGACCATAAACTACAGTGAAGCTGTATATGCAGGAGGGAAAGGGTAGAATGGAAGTATCAGTTTGGGGAAATAAAAGCAGAAATTGCAGAGTTCATATTTAACCTGAAAATTCAACTTATTGTTGTATCTCTACTCTCCTTTTTCGAAGGCATGAAGACATCTTTAGAAAATACAATTATGGGAAGATATGTGCTTGTTGCGTGGGTTGCACTGTAATACATGGCAGAGAGATATAAGAAGGATGGCAGAGGAGGGGACACCCTGCTGTAGACCTATTTTGTAGTGCAACAAAAGATCTCTATAGAAACATTATATCCCACAGCACAGTTCCTGGAAGTTAAAGAACTGGCTGCAAACCCTTATAGCTGGTTTATTACGTAAAATCATAATGACTTACTACTGACTATTAATTTTAAACTGTAAGAAATTCTGGTTTAGGAATGTCTTCACTGGACTTCCAGGGGCTTATTTGTACAGACAGAAAGCAAACTTCTGAACTTCGGCCAAATCCAGAACCATCTTAGTCTATATAAGGACTTCAGGCCTTCCTCCTCTTCAGTATGTTGGTGGTTACATTCCTGCTGACTTGATGCATATAGCAGTCCATTTTCTTCTGGGCAGAGGAAATTTTTGGAGTCTCATTTTTGGAGTAGCAGAATATGATAGACAGCAGTCAGAAAAGCCTTGATCCAATTGTCAGAGGTGTTTGGTGAGAATCTTTTATGCCACCAGTTTTGGTGAATCAGGAGCAAAAGGATTTTCAAGACCATTCAGCCTTGGTATAGCTCCATTTTTTCCAGTAGCTGTACCACCAACCTCAGAGGGAGAAGACCTGAAGACCAATCCTCTGGTGGTGCCTCCGTGGCATTCCAGCATGGATAATGTATTGCCCAGTGTCCCGTGCAGCTATCTGCTTAATGGGCACCAGCATTGCTTTCCCTCTGTCAGCAGTCAGCAGCGCGAGGACAGCAGCCACAGTGCTGCTGTGGTACCAACACAGCTGTCCATAGCTGCAACAAAAAATGTGTAAAGGGGTTACTCAAACGAGTGCCCAGGAGGAGACAAGGAAGGCAACATCGGGCAACACTCCTCACCTCCTGAAGAACGTCTTGGGGTATCTCAGCCCTTAACATCCTCCCATCTCATTCCTCCTCTTGCTTCTTACCTTTCCCATGTATCTATCTGGATCAGATCCTCTGAGATGCCATGGGAATAGGTACCTCTTTCATCTCCACATAGACTGTTTTTGTTGCTTCTGCAATCCCACAGCGTGTGAGGAAAGACTGTGAGCAGGAAAGACGAATACAAAACGAAGCCAAATCTCACTCATCATGTCAGAGCATGTCTCCACATCTTGAAGCCAGATATGGCACAGGAGAGAACAAGTCAAGGTGTGAACAGCCCTCTCCTCCTTCTAAACCCCCAAGCTGCAAATCTGAACATGGAGGTACACACGGAAGGATTTATATGAGTTTGTGAACCCAAAACAAATGTTGGAAGTAACGTATCTAGTACAATAGCTTCTTCATTAGTAGGGCAGCACCTACACTTTTATAACAATTGATCTTTTGTGATGTTTTTCACTTCTGTTTCCCTCAACATCCTGTCAAACTTCAATTTCCATTGATCTAACTCTGATTTCTCCTTCCTAATGGTCAGTCTCTCCGTATCTCTTTCTTGTATTTCAGGGCTAGCTGCAGGTCATGCTCCTTTACCCGTTCCACCAATGTTTACCTAGTACTCATTTAAGGAATAGGTAATGTTTATTGGAAATGACCTCACAGTTTCCTAATTTTTTGGGGTGATCTGAAGAATAATTCTGTTGCAACCACAACATATAAATGCTTTGGAAGTATTCAGTTGGAACCTATGACCACAGATGATTCCTGTGCTATTGGCAGCTAAAACATAGCCCACATTTGTAAGTGACAAATTATAGGATAATGATAACCATTGTGGAGTTAGATATGCCAGAACACGTAATGCAAAGAGACAATAAAAATGGCTATGTAAGGGTGGTATGGAGAAGTACTGTCTATGTGAAGTGACTGTATATTCAAAAGAAAACCAGGATACTTCTGTGCTAGCATTGTACTATCAGTAAATACTCACATGACAAGTGTATTTTTGTATTTTTAGAAGTGTGCATAGATTTTGCCAGCACAAGCACCTCTTGCTGCCCTCTTCCTCTTAACTGTAATTTTAAGTGAATGAGTACTTTGGTTATCCAAGGGCACCTAAGCCATTTGAGCCTTGCATAGCTATTCCTGAGGGACTCATTACATGAGATTCCAGCATGCTTCTACCTTGCATATCCATCAGAGTTATCCGAGCAAAAACACTGAATTCAGACCGAGATGTGGTAGCTTGGGATAACCCAGACCACATGTTCAATAGGGGGAAAAAAGACAGTAACGTAGGTATCCTGTCCTACAGAAGAGCTTTTAAATAACAGTTTTTTTCTAAAATTAAAATACAGCTAAGGAGGGGGAATGCTGTTCACAGAAAGAAGGTTTGTATTTCATTCTTATTTCGCATGGGTCTCTAAATAGCGCTTTTAAGCCATTTCACTTTCAAATCCAGCAAAGCTCTTAACACGGGCTTATATTAAGCACGTAAGCAAAGTGCTGTAAGGCCAATGGAGCTGTTCTTACAGTAGAAGGAAAAGTACCTGGTTAGAAGCTTTGTTCAACCCTAAACTCGTAACTTCTCTGTACATGAAATTTGTGCTTATAATATTTAAAACACAAGCATTTTTTACATAAACAGCATGAGTAGGAAGTAGAAGTATGAACAAAAACTCCGTACAGTTCTTACAAGCAATGGATGTTGAAATCACTGTGAGTAACAACATGGGATGTTTTGAAGGTCAGTTAAAGGTGAATATAATGCTACTACACTTAGTGTAAAACATAATTGCAGTAGCCCAGAAAACAGGAGTGCTGCAACTTTCATTAAATATAGCTGTTATACCTCATAGTATCAACCTCTTAAATCTCTGTAATGAGCAGCAGGCATTTCAATAAAGTCAGAAATAACTATGACTTTGTAAAGTATTGCTTCTTCATGCATATATCCATTTTCAGCAGTCAAAGACACCATCAACAGTCCCCTTTTCTACTTACTGCCTCTGATTTACTGGCTGACTTTGTTATTTCCTTTGTGCGGTTTATAGGACATAATTATTTAAAATGGAAAAGAGAGAACTTCTAATAGAAATTTCGCTGCAGACAGTTTCTGCTTTATATTTATTTAGTTCACCAGTCTCTAACATCAAGGAAGATGTACTGGCTTGCAGAGGGAATAAAAGTGGCAGAACCATGATGAAAATAGGCAATATATAGTGAAAGATATATTACCAAATCATTCATTATTTCAGCCATGTAGTTTAAAATCAAAACAGAAATTAAGCCATCACTAGCAAAATGCATCAAAGGCCCTTGTGACTGTAGGGACCCAAGACAGGATTTATATGCCTTTTAAAGCAAACAGTCTCTTTGAGAAACAATGATTCAACCATCCAGCTCCAAAAAGGAGTGCTTTGTTTCATTTTCAGGTTATTTAACCCCATTTTCAAGATGTCTCCATCAATTTCAAAATGAAAACAGTTTTGAAATGAGAAGTCCAGATGTTTTCTATTGAAAATGCTCAAATTGAGCTACCCCTGCTACCAAAATTAGAATTTTCTTTGCTGTACGTGTCACCTGTGTAGAAGATACCGTGCTGTACAAAGCCCAGTTTTCAAATTGATTCTCATTTACATATTAGACAGGCCCATTTTACACTTCAAGTACTTATTGTTTGCCAACACTAAATTAAAAAGGGTATGAATCTGAATATGAGTTGCTACATCTTGGTTCTCCTCTTGATGAGGTAGTTCAGTAGCAACATCAAAAGGTGGATGAGGAGGATGGAAGAGAAATTGTCCCCGTTTTTGTTTGGAAGATGGGCACCAGAGAGCAGCAGTTCCCAGGAGTTGGAGAGCTGGCAGCCAGCAGAGCAGCTTCCGCCAGGGTCAGCGGAGCTGCAACTTGCATTCTTCAGACGAGCTCTTTTCATTTAAAAATGATATCTTGTGTTATTAACAACGACTGTGACCATATTACAGACTAAAATTTGTAATGTGTACTAGAGCCAGCTCATCACACCTTTCCCCCATTCCTGTTTTAGGAATTTCTGAGTCTGTGAAGCTTCAATGTTTGAAATGGAAAGTACTAATCCATACATTAGATATGGTGCAGGGGAATCCCAAAGTGTCTGGGGTATGACCCTGACATTTATCCTTTAATGCCATTAGAGTTTCGTCTGTAGCAGCTTGGGTTTACCTTAGTTTTCCTCCTTCCAACTACAGTATGCTCTTTTTTTTCTACCCACACCTGCTAACTGTCTGTCCCTCTGGGTTGAGTGATTACTACTTTTAACATGACAGACTTCAGTCTTGGAGAACTGTCGCTTATTTTGAGCTGTTTGGAAGCATGGGAGAACCTTGCTCTTTTCCTCTGAGCTTCTCCATGCACCTGAGCATCAGCACAACCATCGGGCCATCTCCCTCTTGCATCAGCACTGCTGAATAACTAATTGCTAAAGTGCATAAAAGCACACAGAGAATTTAAAGATCACACGCTGGGTCAGAACAAGGGTCCATCGATCCCATCTGGCCACAGCAGATGCAGGGAGAGTCCATGAGATACAGGCCGAGAATAATCCTAACATTGTTATATTTCCCCAGTTCCTGGCAGCCAGAGGTTAGGGACTTGCTGAGCAGAAGGGCCGCTTAGGAACCACAAATCTCACTCGAGATAGCTGCCTGATTTTATTTTCAACATATTAAGATGCTAAAGCTCTACGGCATCCTATGGCAATTCCATAATTTTGTGTGTGCTGTGTGGAAAAAGATTTCTTTTTGCTTGTTTTAGATGTGATGTTCAGGCTTTCTGCTGGATGATCCTAGTCCATGTATTGGGAAAAACTGAATTGTTTTGTCATCCTCCTCTTCCCCATATCATTCAGGACTCTTAACCTCTCAGGTGTGTCCTATTTGGACCTTCTTTTTCCAGTGTCAGCAGTCTTCATATTTTAAGCTCCTTTTTGCATAAAAGTCTCTTCTTATTTTTGTTACTTTTCTTAAGTTTTCTAATTCTTCTGCATCCTTTGTGAGACAGAGGCTGAGGCGGAAGCTGACCCTGTCTCTAAGCTGTGGCAGAACCATTAGCATAACGCTGTTTTCTCTTAGTCCATCCCTACCTTTGTTCACCTTTTTTTGTCAAGCAGACGACTTTGGAGGACTATCTGAAGTTCTGCCTTGTCTCCAAAAAACACCCAGCTAAATTTGTATCTGATCATTGCCTAAAGTGTATCTAGGGGTGCGTTCCCACAGTGTATTACTTTGTATGTATAAAGGATGAATTTTATCTTCCATTTTATCACCTACCTAGCATGATGCAGACTTTTAAAATTCTCCACTCTGCTTTGGTTTTGGTTGTGCTGACTACTTCCCAAACACCAGCAAACTTTCTCCTCTCACTGTTCTTCAGCTTTTCTAGGTGATTTGTGGCTATTCCCAGCCAGATCCCCCTGGGATTCCCCGAGTAACTGCTCCAGGAAGAACAGCGACCATTTATTCCTGCCTGCTGTTCCGCCTCCTTCGAGCGGTTATTAATGCACAGCAATCTCCCCCTGACGTTAGGTTTCTGTAAGATTGTTTGGGAAGGGATATTATAGAAAGGTTTAGGAATCCAAAGGCAATTTTTTTGCTCAAGTTGCCCTTGTCTACAAGCGCAATGATCCTTTCAAAGAACTCTACAGGATTTGTGAGGCATGATTTCTTTATTTACGAACCCTGTTCACTATCTCCACTAAGTTGTATATATTAACGTCTACTAATTCTGCTCATTATTATAACTTCCATCAGTCTGCCTCAGCAGGAAGTCAAATTTACAATTCTCTGGTTTCCTGGCTCCCCTCCGGAGATTATTTTAAAAATTGAGGCCACATTTGCCACCTTCCATTACTCTGGAACGCGGGCCAATGTAAGCGATAGGTTACACACTACTGTGAAAAGTTCAGCAATTTTGTATCTGAATTCCCTTAGATCCCTCCAGTGATTGTTACCTGCTCCTGGCAATGTGTTGCTACGCACTTTATTGATTTGCTCTAAAACTTCTCTACTGACAGTTCAATTTGACACACCCCCGCAGCCTCACCCCTGTAAATAAAGACTTTGTTGTGCAAACTTCCTAAAGCCTCTCTGTGCTGAATCCTGACAAAGAACCCTTTTGGCTTTTCTTCTTTTTGTCTTTTGCTTTTGCTTTTTCTTTTGCTTTTGCCTTTCTTTTTCTTTTTTTCTTTTTCTTTTTTTTTTTCTTTTTCTCTTTCTTTTTCTTTTTCTCTTTCTTTTGCTTTTGCTTTTTCTTTTGCTTTTGCTTTTCCTTTTCCTTTTTTTCTTTTTCTTTTTCTTTTTGTTTTTCTTTTTCTTTTTCTTTTTCTTTTTCTTTTTCTTTTTCTTTTTCTTTTTCTTTTTCTTTTTCTTTTTCTTTTTCTTTTTCTTTTTCTTTTTCTTTTTCTTT
>Ga0065711_1036280_pt1 | contig 21198 bp, 11 predicted proteins | sample Hoacrofraction12_FD_59098 | JGI IMG/M metagenome (GOLD analysis project Ga0065711, IMG submission 59098) | Hoatzin crop microbial communities from Cojedes, Venezuela - Epithelial fraction 12 v2 (version 2) | ecosystem: Host-associated > Birds > Digestive system > Esophagus > Crop | place...
CCCCCCCCGCCTCATTTCTTCCAACCTGGTGGCTTCTAAAGAGACGCAAACTGGAAACTCTATGCTGCATACCTCTCCAGAAAGCTCTTCCCAGGGCTGGGGTCTTTGGGTCTGTCCTGTGCTGCACTTGTCCTGCACAGCAGCCTGCATGGACTCACAACAGGTTGGATGTCTGGCTATGATGCTGAAGTTGAGGATAAGCCAGATAGGCAACTGAGAGTGAACAGTGTGAGATAGTCAAGAAGCTTTGTCTGCGTCATGACACAGACCTTTTTTGAAGGCATAAAAGGGTGGCATATTTCAGTCACTACATTAGCGATTGGAATATAATTGCCTTCCTGTGTCTCCCACAAAGCTGGGAGGTGTTGAGCCTATACCTATGTTTGGCTACTGTTTGTGAAGCTCAGCTTTCACATCATGAAAGCTCCCTCAGAGGAGAATGGAGCTTGAAGAGCTTTTAAGAAACCCATTCTGTACTCTGTAAGGGATATTTTGGCTCAGCTACCCAATTTGGGCTCAACATGTCCAATCACGTCCCTCCTCGTGGCAAAGCCAATTACCTTATTTTTGCAATACCTCCGCATTGTAGTGGTGGCTTCCCTCTGAGAGGAGCTTGGAAGGCAGAGACAGGGTGGCAGAGAAGTGCTGTGTGGTCTGGGAATAAATCTTTATTAATCAAAGTGTTTAAGCCATCCTAGTAATGTGAGGGGGGATGTGTTGATGTAGAACTATGCCCCAATTCAAATGGGCTTCATTTCCTCCTCAACTGGAAAACACTCATCAGAACATGTAGCTAGTGCTTGCGAGGAATGCAGCTCATCTGAAAATGCTGGATGTGTGGAAAAGGAGCAATATAGCAGTGTCTGAATTACTGGGTAGGCTGCTGGAGGGATGGGTTCACTCGCTGTCTTTTCCTTGGATATTTTTTTTCCAATTCTAGCTTTTTAATTTCCTAAATATCTCTTTATTTGCAGAATTCTACGGTGAAAGAGACTTTATGTGCATATGCACATGTATGCACGCTTCCTTTCTGCAGCAGTAGAAAGTGCAAGAAGTTGAAACCACAGCTGGCGGTCTGCGGACCTGTTGAGCCAGCTCAGTATGCTCCTGACCATCACTGCTCTTCACTACTGCTCTTGTGTTTGAATAGTGATTTGCATGGCTCCTGATTTATCTACCCTGAAAAGCTGTAGGGCTGATCTGAGGTATTTCAGACCTGCTAGTTAGTGATGCTGGCATCTTCCAGAAGAAAGTAATTTTTAGTTAGCTGGACTTCCTGCTCTCACCCATTCCTTTTTTAGCCCACGGAACCTGTTTTTGAACTTGCTTTTGTAGTAGTCGACAGTGAATAAGCACAAAGGAAGGTCAACACCCTCCCTGGTTTTAAAGTCAGTCTGTGGAGATTGTAATCATAGTTTCCAACAGGATCTGTGTCACTTGTGAATTATACCTCCCAGCAGTAAAATTGCTTCTTTTTCCGGTGTTGCTGATGACTGGGTCTCTTTAGCGCACTGAGTGTCTAGATATGTTGGGTTACACTTTTCAGGTATAAACTGTAGGATACAGAGAACTTCTCAGTTCATTTTGTAGTAGCTGGGACATCTGTTAACTCCCTAGCTCCATAGTAATACAGTCTACTACAAAAGCATCCTAAAAATTATTGGATATGCTAGCTATTGCTACAGGACCCATAAGTAACTTTATGCTTTATTGTGTTATAGCAGAGTTAAAGGCATCCCCTTACAAAGAGATTCCTTTCCTCGCGTCTTGTCAGCTATGTGAAGGGTAAAATGAGTCTAGTGAAATGAAGAAGTGGCCTGCTGTACTGAACCACCAAGTTTTTAAGTCTGCCAAACAGTTACTTTGGGAGATCCAATTCTGCAAAAGGAACATAAGGATCTGTTGTATCTTGGTGGTAGGGTTTCATAATTTCATTGTGCAGATGAAATTATGTCTGTACGTAAGGCATAGTAGGCATAGGGATATAATGAATCAGGACCCTTGTCTTGAGACTTTTTGATTGTTTTGACTTAAATTTTGGCTCAATGTCTCCACTACTTCTACTTTAAAGGAAACATTGTCTTTTCCCCTTTATTTTTAAACCTCGTGTTTCTTTTGCATTCTGCACTTTGAACAATAGTTTGTGCTTTTCGTTAAGTAATAGAGAAATTTTTGTTGCAAATGGGAATTTTTTCTCATCTGTTACAACTTTACTTTCATAAAACCCATGGTTTTGCAATTGTGGATTAAGAAAGTATTTATATTTTGATTCAATTATTTCTATACTTACTTGCTTATGCTTATATTAAAGATATTCTTAATTGACACCCTTATCTGACTATTTTGAAGTTGGTGATTCCCCCAAGTTTTTCAGCTCTAGCCTTCCTGGTATGTTGGTAAACTTTAGACTATTCAGCTAAACTGAAAGCACTGCTACTGCTTTTCCATTTGCTGCTGCACTAAAGCTAGAGCTTTACGACACCTATTGCTGTTTTAGAGTCCTAGTCTACCATTCCTAATTCTGCATTTCCTCTGAAATGTTTTCTGGATTTCTGGGCAGCACTGAGAATTATAAATACTGGTTATGGGATCCAAGTGTAGCTACTTCAGAATTAAAAGCTCATCCTGTATAGAATGAGTCTCCTCTGAGTCTTGCAAACTTCAAGGAGACTGCGTGAAAGTTGCATGACTTCTGAAAAATTGAGGTCTCTGGCTTGTAGTTGGCATTTCATTGTATGCAGAATTGTTGCATTTCCAGACTTTCTTGCCAAATAAATTGCTTTTCATGTCCTCTCTGTGTTCTGGGCAAGAAAACAGCAGCATTTTGAGGTTTATTCAGTAAAGGGAAAAAAAGAGCAGACTGTTTGGAGAGTTAAGGGTTAAAATATTTTAAAGAGTTTTCTTGGATGTGGAATAATTTTGGTGGCTTCCAAGTTTTAAAAGTTCTGTAAAACTCAGACCATAGTATTCTAAGAATGCTCAGCTCTGTTTTTTGAGAAATGAAGGCATCCATGCCTGCTGGGGGGGGTGGTCCTTCTTTCTCTTTTTTCATTTTTTTGTCAGGTGGACTGAGGAAGTCTGCAACCTCTTGGATTGCAGTGGATTTTGTAAAGTATCATTTGCCCCTTGTGCTAACTAATGATTTGTTTAGACAGTATCAATCAGCGGTATTTGAAAACTTGTTGGTGTTTGTTTTCCACCCTAAGCATCTCTCCTTGTGCAGCCGTCACCAGGTGGGCTGCCACTCACCACCGAGCTGGCAGGATCCAGAGCTCCCCTCTCACCTTCCTGCTCCAGGCAGCCAGTGCCTTCTCCACGTCGGTCTCCTCTCCAAGAGGGGAAGCAGGTAGTAGGCTGCTCACCCAACAGCATCCCGTGGGCAAGCTGCTCCATGCCTTGGATCCAAATCCTCACCTCACTCTTCAAGCTGTGGTGGAGAGGTGGGGCTGCAGCAAGACGAATCAAGCACAAAACACTGGAAAGTTGCTTACATGTGCTCTTCTTCCCTGTCTCCCCACTGCCACCCCAGTGGCATGGTCCAGTACCATCAAAGGAGAGGAGCCAAGAGGACAAGTATAGCAAATAGTAGCTGGAAAGGCCAGTGCCAAGGTGACGTTCTGGCCATGGGATGACTAGGTGTTGACTGTAGAAGCAGAGTGAATTTTATTTATTTATGAAGTTCTGGTGCCACATTTGCTGGTCTGTATGTACTGTGTTATGGTTATAACTACATCTCGTGATTTTAAGAGATGTAACTCCATGTACTCAGGATTTTCTTCTGCTTTGGTTCTGGATAACTGTTTTGAGTATTAAATCAACCTCACGTGGTTAGAGGCAGCTTTGCTTTTAGTCTGCCGTTACTCCATTTGGCTTGATCTGTCTTGTTGGTTTATAATTCAGCCATTTTCTTTTTCAACACAGATGTGTCCTAGAGGCTTAGTTAACATGGGCAATTTGCAGTTGAGTTTGTTTTAAACTTCTGTTGAGATATACTAAATGGATGAGGTAAATCTTGGGGCACTGCACATCTGGCTTACCCCAGCAATGAAACACAGTGAGTAAAACTGCAGGAAATTAAAATATAAACTTCCCTGCCCCTTTTTGCTGCAGGGGCAGGAGAGGGGATGGGTCTGCCTGCTTGCATATGCCATTACAGAATGTTAACACTTTCGGTACTCAGAGATACATTATATTTCCCTCCTGCTTGTGCTTTTCCAGTTAGATAGCAGCATCATGGGTAAATGTGATACCTTGGAATTTGTATCTTTGTGACCTAGGAGGTCAAAACCTTCCTGTAAGATATACACTGGCATCTGAGAAACCTGATCGTCTGGAAATGCCCTGATTGAACTTTTGTCAGCAAACTTGCTCTTCTTCTGTTTGTCTTTCCCTTGGGACTGAAAAGATTGCTTTTAAAGAATATCCCAGGTTTTGGATTAGCATGCCCTAAAAACAAAACTTCTCCAAAATCCCTTATGCTCTTATCCCAGCGCATTTGTTCCTGTGTCTTCAAAACGAGAGAAGCAGCCAGCGAGCCTCATGCAGTTCCTCTGGGATTACTCCAGTTTTGTCATGCTTTTAAATTTAACAAGTCTGACTCTGTAGCATTTGACATACTCTTATGTGCATTGCATACATGCAGCCCTGGCTGGGCATTTTGTGAAGACGACAAATGTACAGCACTTATCAGTGCATGTTACAGTGACCTTTTTTTATCCTATTTTGTTTCAGATTTCATATGAATAGGCCGGGGAGGATATTACAAAATCGAGGGATAATTCACATTCTAAGACCATGTGCAAAACAAAGGGACAAAAAAAAGTTATCTACACATTTTTAATTTCTGAATTAAAAATATACTTTCTGCCAGGTGTGTAGCTGGCCTCTCTCCACAGGAGCAACAGTGGTGCAGGAGTCAGTAAGCGTGGGCAGCAGCCATCTGAAAGAAAAATTTAGATCAATTAATCTGTAGACAAAGAGAGAATTTATTCAGAATCGCAGAAGTCCATTAGATCCTAGAGTCCTGACTTCCTCTGTAATTCAGACTACAAGACTGCATCCAGATATTCCTACAAAGAGGAAAAAAACCAGGGCATTCACGTAATTAATGCAGATGTTGGCAAGCTTTTGTAAGGGCCACTAGTTCATTCATATGACTTCCTCTCTCCCTCAAGGGTTCTTATACTTGACCTGTTATTACCACATAGTCTTTAACCAAAGAATTAAAGCCAGATGTCTTGTAGCTAGGTCTCCCTTTGTTAAGTATCCCTTATAAATAACTTTTTCTGTGCAACAGAGAGATCCTACATGAGAACTTTTTAAAATTCTTAAATAATTAAGGCTGAAAGGTTTCTAACCTAAGAGTTGATGTATCCTAGAGGAACAATAAAAGTTTTATAGTCACTGAGCTGAGAAATACTATTTACTCTAGCTTTTTATTATCCTGGGTCTGCAGATGTTTCTGATTGATGTTTAGGTTGGAGGTAAAATCATTCTAAAAAGATCTTTCCCTTTAACATAAATCTGAATGCCATGTAATGCATCTGGGGATATAGGTGGAAATTTTTGTATGTTGCTTTATTGGAATTAGCTTAATTGTGTTGACAAACAGAGGGAAATGAAAGGAAACAAATAGCTTTGGGTAACTCTAAGGAAATATTTCTCAGATATTATTTTCACTCAAATCCATTTAATAATTCTGTTTCCCAATTCTGTACCCTTTGGGTTTCAACATGAAGGTTAGGTTTGCTGTAGAACGGCTGGAGCTGTCCAAAACATGGATTTTTGTCTGCATGTTTTAACGGAAGAAATTCTCATCTTTTAGTGTTGTTTATCTGTTCTTTGTTTGGGTTTGTTACCTGGTTTCTTGCTAAAACTGCTCCTCTTATTGTGAAAACTCAAGTTCAGTCAGCAGAGTTTCGCAGCCATAAAAGCAGGGTGTCAGAGCCAGATCTCCTGGGTCTCTTCAGAAAGAGACTTTTTTTGACGTGAGTTTCTTAGGGTTTGGTGCTTTTTAACATTTACTTTTACATCCTCTTTGATAAGCCATGCTAAACAAGAAACTAGTATGTTATTTAGAGGGGTTTCTTTTTCCAAGGCTTGCCCTTTGGGAATTGCACCTGAGTAACTGATTATAACTGAGGAGGGAAACTCATTAAGCACTTTCTTGTTAGCCAGCAGTTCTGTACAAAGCTTCTGCATTCTGGTGGAGTATGAGGTTTCTTTGTTGCACCCATAGCTGTGCTCAGTTTAGTTCTCTGCAAGGAAAGTTAATCATGTATTCCCTGACATAGCCATAACAATGCTTAACGCAAGAAATAAGGTTTGATGCTTTCAACACTACTTAAGTCAAACATTGCTTTTTCTGATTTCTTGCCTCACTCTTTCTATGTCAAATTGGAATAAGCCCATTCAGATGAGTTATACTTAGAAGCATGGTGCATTTCAAACCTTGTTTAGAAACATGGCTGGTGGAAAAAGTAGAAAGTTCATAGGAATACAGTGGCATGCTTCTTGTATTGTTTATAAACGCACTTCATGCTTTGTAGACAAACACAGCCCCTGGCCCTGGCAATTCACAGTCTTAGAGTGTATTGGCAATGTTAATCTAGGGTGTTCTTCACAGTTCTTAAGAAAGAATAAGAAGGAACACCACTGATGGAGACCTGAATGAGTCAAAACCTTCTGGGAAATGTAATCCACTTTTCCTCCTCTTTGAGGAGTTCTTCTTTTAACATTGCTACAGCCAAACAATGATTTTATGCACTGATAATGCAAATAAGGTGTCCTGTAACAGACTTAACTTTTCTTAATTATGAACTGCATGCCCTTCTCTCTAAGCAGACTTTCCAGCAGGTCTGCTTGGCCAGAAGCTTGTTTGCTGTTCAGTTTATAACTGCGTCAGAAATCATGCTAGCTTTCAGAGCAGATGGAAGCATTTCTGGTTGTTTCTAATCTGGTTGCTGTTACTAGACTCCTCAGAGTAATTGCGAGTTGTGGAATGCCATTTGGTCTGAAAAAATAAAATCTGATCTGAAGCGTGTTCCCTTCCTGACCCCTGCCCGCTTTCTGTGCATGTCTTGTCCATGGAGGCAATCATATGTTTTCAGTTCTGATGTCATTGGTTTTTTTCCCTCTTGTTTTTTTTCCCCTTTTCTTTCAGTCCACAGCCATGAGCGAACAACAGTGCTACTACAATGAAACCATTGCCTTCTTTTATAACCGAAGTGGAAAATATCTAGCCACTGAATGGAACACTGTCAGCAAGCTTGTAATGGGACTGGGGATTACCGTCTGCATCTTCATAATGCTGGCCAACCTCTTGGTTATGGTGGCTATTTATGTCAACCGCCGATTCCACTTTCCTATTTATTACTTAATGGCCAACTTAGCTGCTGCGGACTTTTTTGCAGGGCTGGCCTACTTTTACCTAATGTTCAACACAGGACCCAACACTAGAAGATTGACTGTAAGCACCTGGCTTCTCCGTCAGGGTCTCATTGACACTAGCCTGACAGCCTCTGTAGCCAATTTGTTGGCCATTGCTATTGAACGGCACATTACAGTTTTCCGAATGCAGCTACACACTCGAATGAGCAACCGGCGAGTGGTGGTCGTAATTGTTGTTATCTGGACTATGGCCATCGTCATGGGCGCCATACCAAGTGTCGGATGGAACTGTATTTGTGATATCACTCACTGCTCCAACATGGCACCACTCTATAGTGACTCCTACCTGGTCTTCTGGGCTATTTTCAACCTGGTCACTTTTGTGGTCATGGTGGTCCTATATGCTCATATCTTTGGGTACGTCCGCCAAAGGACTATGAGAATGTCCAGACACAGTTCTGGACCTCGCAGAAATCGGGACACCATGATGAGCCTCCTGAAGACTGTGGTCATTGTGCTTGGTAAGTGCTTACTTTGCCTCCACTGTTCTCCCTGCTCTGTTTCTTGCCAGGTTATTTTAGTAATGCATGTCCAGCTTATGGGAGGTTGGCAGCATTTGGAAGACACTAGCAGAGGTGGGGGCAATAAGAACCCCCAGTATTCATTACTGTGTTGGGACTGTCAATCTTATTTATGGAAGTGGGGATCAGAGACTTGGTCACTCAGCTCTGTGACAGAAAAGTGATGAAAATCCAGGACCTCCAGGTGTAAGGTGGTGGGTTTTGCAGCAATGCATGTTTAAAACCTGTTGTAGCAGCCTATGCTGTGCAGCATTCGCCCTTTTGCCTTTGAAGGTGCCAGGTGGCTGCAACCTTAAAATAGTGCGGGGAAAGCTCAGTCCTACACTGAAGTACCTCTTGCCTCTTTTTTTCCCCATCCAAAGAGTGTGGTGTGTGTTCAGGCACTACTCCCGTGTCTGAAGAACAATAAGAGGTTGCAGGCTATTGATGAAAAGATTTTGCGTGTTAAGCACGGCTGCATGTACAGTTCATTCAAGTCTATGATGTCTGGTATCTTGACATTTTGCGACTGAGCATCAGCCAGGTTGCGACTGCAGAAGGGTAGCATGTGAGGCACTGGTGTACTTCAGCACACTGCTCAGGAGGTGCCTAACCTTCAGGGCTTGGAAAATGGGGAGACATGAGGCAAGATCCTGACACACTTTGGAGTCAGAAGGTTCCTGTCTTTTTGTGGATGAATGTATTTCGTTTTTGTCTGGGGCTCTCAGTTTCTTACACAAAAGCACAGCCGGGATACTGGGTACCGTTCTCTGGTGAAGTTCTTTGCCGTTCGTTCTACTCTTTGTTGCTACAGATAAGTGAGCTGCAAGCAGGCATGGGTGGTGCCGGTTGTCTCCTTGTCCCAACCTGTGTTCCCACCCATGAGGTTCTCCCACACAGTACACAGGTCTCTTGGGATCCTAGTACCCTATTGCATTGTGAAGTTGCCCTAGTAGTCCATAAATGCAACTGTACACAGTCTGCAAAACCCAAAACTGAGCCTGAGTTCTTGCTTTGACATCCTGATTTCCATGGCTTTACACTGTGACTTGTGCTTTCTAGCAGTTAGTGTCTGCACAAACACGGCAGAATAGTTGCAGAGATTTGATGTGAGTCACTGTGTCAACTTATATGCTAGTTTAAGAATGTACATGTTGTGCTGTGACCTAGTGATAGCTATGCAACCAGACCGTGACCTGTATAGTTGACTAACCTGTTCAGCCATTGATAAGTTGTATTTCTACATGTCCTACTCTTCAGGGAAAGCGTCTCTGAGTTTTGCGAGGAAGACTGTAGTTGTGAGTTAAACCTCTCCTGACTGCCTGTTGGTTTGGAAATCTGTCTCTCCCCATCTCCGTGACTCTCCCCACCACCATGATTCTCCTCAGAGAAGGCAAGATGGGGTTAAGAACACAAAGAAAATTCAGGTTTTGCAGTAATCTTTGTAGGAAATACATCCTTGTTTTGCTTCCTGAATGAATTGCTGTTCATACAGCAGTGGAATATTTCCCATAAAGTGAAAGACTGGCTCAGACCTTTTAAAAAAAAAAAAAAAAATGGGTGGGATACAGTAAGTGCTTATAGAAGTGCAATGCAGAGTTGTAGGAATAAATAAGTAATCACTGAATAAATAGCACGTGGTAGCTAATGTCAGGCAGGTTTGGGTCTAGAGGTATGTATCCAGCTGGAAGAGTAGGTAGTGACTGCACCCTTCTCCGTTCACCTATGAGCAGAGGTCACAGGGAAGACGCAAAAGCCACCCACTGTAGTCGTAGCAGTAGAGAAGTACAAGGAACATAAAGTAGCATTCCCCGCCCCATTAGTACCTTATTTTTTTGCAGATACTGTTCTGGGAACAGTGGCCAAACTCTAGAGGTTAAGCAGCATTAGCAAAATTAAAGGTGACACAAGTTTAGCTGCTCACGTAGTTCAGTAATAACTGTGATTCCTCATTGGGGCTATTTGGAGTAAGATTTTTCAGGACTGTAGGTAGCACGTGTTAAAGCTTTCTTAAATTGAAACTGGACCTTATTTCTTGGTATTGGTGCAGTTAAATTCATTCTGTGTTGTGCACAGACTACTTCAGCACCTCTTCTAATCTGCATAAAACTTCATTTACAGAGAGAGATAATATATTATTTTATTAAATCTATTTGAAGAAAATAAAGGCACGCCCAGGCTGTGACACTCTTCATCCCATATTTGGATCTCCTATTTCAGTATTATTTTGAAATAGTGGTTTGTTTTTATTCAAAGCAGTGTGGTTTCTTTTGTTGGAGGAGGTCAATCGTAGGGCTGTAGTGTAAAAAAGCAGAAATGTTTTCACCTCCTTACCACCTGTGAGACACAGCTGCAAGATAAAGATGGCTGGGAAACAACCGTGAGTTTGTTTTGGGTTTGTTTTTGTAATAAATAAATAAATCGCCTGAAGCCAAGAATCAAGCCTGGGGGCAGCCACAGAGACTTTTGGGAGTTTAAATGTTTGTGCTTTAGGGTGTTAAGCAGACTGATAGATGAACCATGAGAAACATCCATTAGTTGCCGTCAGCTGATGAGTCATCCCGTATTATTGAATTAGCACTTCCAGTGGAGGATTGTTTTCTGGTTCTAGAGGAAAAAAGAGAAGTGAAGCATCACTTCCAAGCACTGGCTAGGTGATGTCTTGCTTTGGAGTAGATGATGTGGTCAGCCTCTTGATCAGATGGGTGTCCTGGTGCTCTGATGCTGCTTGTAGTCTGCTTGAAAGTCAGGCTTAAAATTTTCACAAGGAAGAGAGTAAAGTGTTATGCTTGCTGAGTGCCTTCTTGGGAAGGTTGTCAATGCATAGTGCTGTGAGTTTGTCTGCTTCAGCTTTGGGAAAGGCAGAAAAAGTTGGTGTCATAGGCTGCATGGAGCAATTTGCTGAATGTTTATCTCGTGCTGTCTAACTTTTTCTGCATCAGTGATCGTCAATAACAAAGGAAAAGACCCTCTGCCTTTCTTAATAGTGCAGATCAGAGTAATACATTGCTGTCTGAGGCAGAAACCAGCTTTTTGCTGGAAGTGGAGAGGGGCAGGGAAGCATTCCTTTTTATTCTTAAGATCCCGCTCCCGCCTCTCCTGCCCCACAGCCGAGTTGGGGAAGGGAGCTGGTGTGTGTCAGCCCACTTACCCAGGAGAAGGCAATTAGTTCTGGAGGAGAGGGAGGGTGCCTTGGGAACCATGGAAAAACAGAGCTGGAAGTCTGAGTAAACCTGTGAGCGTTGGCAGTGGGAGGCAAACCAGTCCTCGTCTTAGGATCTTTGTTAAAATGTTGCTCAGCTGTAACCAACCCCCTTGTGATTTGGGCAGCAATGGACTGTTCGTTTGACTTTTAAACTCCCATAAACGGGTCTTCCTGAAGTTGTCCTGCTGGCTGTACTCCCAGGCAAAGCCTTTCTGCTGCAAGATGATCATCTTTTCCCCCGTTCCCATCCATGCTGCATTTTGAGGGGCAGGAGGGGGAGGGATTTAACACAAGAGCTGCTTGTTTGTTAGCTGCCCACCACGGCCTGCCCTCCTAGCGCCTTGCTGCCCTGCTCCAGGAGGAGAAGAGCATCCCCGAAGGGGCTGCCATCCTCCCGGCCCGGTGGTGATGCGGTCAGCATGTGCGGGGTGGACGCCAGCTGCCTCAGACAAGAGGGTGATTGTGTGGGGTGGACACTCAGCGCGCTGGCTGGAGCAGTCGGGATCTGGCACACTGCGTCATCCCACAGAGCGGGTGGGATGCTGGATCCTAGGAACAAGTCAAAAGCAGAGAACAGATTTTTTTTTTTTTTCATGCCCTTTTGTGTTTTTTTTTTTTTCTTGAGTAAAATATTTTGAACAGAAGGAAGTGATTTCATAGTTGAGCCCTTTTTTCTTTTAACAAGGCTGCTTTTGAAATCTTTCGAAAGTAACAAGGAACACAAAGCTCTTTCACTAGAGCATGCCTTTCCTTCGTGCTGGGGCTGAGGCAGGACTATCTGTGCACTGCACATAGCTGTGAAATCGGGTCTGGTTTGGCTTGCAGCTCAGTGACACTTCGCCTTTCACCACCACCCTGTGTTATGCTGAAATGAGCAGTCAGTGGAACAGGCAGAAACCTGGCAGATACAACAGCTGAAAGTTGGCATTCTCTCTTCCACTCTCCACATATTCCTATCTTATTTTTAAGGACAAAGCAAAACTGTTTTTCTAGTGGAGGTCGTAGTTAGACTCTGAATGCAGTTGGCTGGGCCAAAGGCAGGTTTGGCCCAAAAATGGATGACAACATCTAACTGTTTTAAGAAATGGCGAAAGCACCAGAAAAGGATTTCGGAGCTCAGGGCCGGAAAAACTAGCTCTGCTCTGGACTTCCATGGCCTGGAATAAGTCATGAAAGGCTAGGGTGTTGTAGGGGTTCTTATATACCTGTGTTTGTAGGTAGCCACCAGCTTGGGTCGTTACTGTTAGAAAGTTAGCCTGTATATTCTCCTACCTAAATGCTGATTAAACACCCATCCTTCATTTTTTCAGTCCATGTTTTTACGATGTGGATAACTTTTCCTTATACCTCCGTACATGTCTTTGGGCATTCTTCTCTATTTAGACATTAGACTGTGAGATCATGATACTGAGGTTTTATGACTGAATTTTAAATAGCAGCAACCCTTCTTATGTGTATTTCATCAATCCTGCCAATTAGCCTTTGGTGTTGGGTGAGTTCTCAGTGGTGTTTGGCCAAAATTAGGCATGCCTGTTGAGCTGAGTGCCATGGCTAGCCCCCAGGACGTAGGGAGAGCAAACAATGAATTTGTGATTGCTTACCCTTTAAGTTCCTGGGAACTAAGACGACACTGAGTCCTTTCCTGGCTGTAAGACCATCCACTTTGGAGGAATGTAGTTTATACTCTAGGATCTGGAAACTAATGTGGGCACAGATAAAAAAGCAAAGGTTCTTTTTGTATAAACTGTTTTGATTTAAAGGAGCCTCACTGTGTTTGAAGACAGTCCCTTACTTATTATAACAGAGCAATAAATGCAAGAAAAACATCTGGAAGTTCAGCATAAACATCTGGAAGGATGGAACTGCTCAACAACAGCTTTTTTCCTGCTTTCTTTTTCTCCCACAGTTATGAATTGCAGAAGAGACTTAATTTTGTACTTTTGTTCCTCTTTCACAGCTAGGTACCAAACAGGGACGGAAAGCAGCAAATAGCTATGGTAACGTACGTGAGTGTCAACATATGCTGCAGCCAGACAGTTCAAGCAAATGAAGTGCATTATTGATAACTTTAACCTTTCTGGGTGATTGATTGATGTGCAGCACTTCATTCCAAGATCAAAAACATGAAGTTCTGCTGAGACACATTTTTTAAAAGGTGTTTTCAATATCCACACTGTCTCTTCTGGCATGCATTCTGCATCTTTTCCCTCTTCCTCCTCTCATGCACTAAAAGCACTTGATTTTCAGCAGAAAATAAAAAGACTGAAATAGTGCTACAACAGGAATGACAGCACTGTATGTTTACCCAGAGGCACATCTTTATTTCCATACCTCTTGTGCGTGTCAAGTGGTTAACTGCCATGGCCTGTCTTCATCAGTCCCGAAAGCATAAGGCTTTGACCTACCTAAGCCTTGTTAACTGTATTTCACCAGTTACCAAGTAAGTGGTCCCGGGCTGAGATGATGATGATCTTTTCAAGACAGAGCTTGGTTATGGTGTCACTTGCACTTCAGCAGACCTTCTGTGCCCATGGAAGGTTATTCTGGTGGGCCAAAGCAAATATCGGCCCTGGTAGTGCAATGCAACTGATAAGAGGATCTTTTGGAGAGGTCAGGGTTTAACTCAGAATGCTGTGTCTGGAAGACGACAACTTCATCTATTCATCTGAGTCCTGCTGGCTTGAAGAGATCTGAGCTCTCCAGCAGCATTTTCTCTGAGATGACTGAAAATGAGAATGTCGTCTTAGCTTGGAGATGTCTTTCCACCAGGTAGCAGTGGCCACATTTGGAGAAGAGCAGCATCTAGCTGGTCTTTCTCCTTGATGTTACTACATTTTCCTTAGAGAGCTGGGCTGGGCAGTGAGATCAGGCTGGTGTTCATATGAGAGCAGCACACTTCACAGCGTCTTCTCTGGAAGTGGGGGAGCATGAAGCCATAAATACCGGGTTACCCTGTGGCCAGCACAGGGGGCTTGTGCAGAGTCACCAACCCTGCCTGACCCCTACATCACAGTAATGCCACTTGTGTGTTGATTTAGTCCTGATGCAAAAACAGGGCAATAAACGCTGGAACTGGTGCTGGCAATAGAAGTCTGACCATCAATGACTTTCTGTTCTAGCACACAGGGTGCAGTTCTGTGCAGTCCCAATGTTTTTAGATAAGTATATTTTAAAAGTGCATAAACTGTGAATGTGATCCACAGTCGAGTAAACTGGGAAACTGTGGCTGATAACTGTAGTCTAAATGCAGCACTTCTCACAGAGTTTATTAGATTAATTCTTATTACCATTGTGTAGAGAAGGAAGGTTTATAATAAGCACTTTCAGAGCTGCAGTGTGATGGCAATACTTTCAAGCTGTATCAGCAAATATTTGCATGAAGTGAAATCTTCAATTATTCTGTAAGATTTTTTTTTTTCATAGTACACCTTTTCCTACAGGATTTTTGATGGCTTGGGTTTCTTTCTTTTTCATTAGTGGAAATCCTTTAGAGTAGTTGTGATTGCTCCTCAGAAGCTGCTTTGGAGGAAAATAACACATACAGTTGGGGGGGGTAGGAGGGGTGGTGTGGCTTCTAGGACTTGCTGTTGCTGCTTATGAAGTATTGTCTTTTTTTTTTCTCCTGTGCATCTTAATAACGTTATGGTATTGACTTATAAATAAAAAATGTACACTCAGCTTGCGAGTAGGTACAGTAGAATAGAAGTCTACATATTATTGCTTATATTTGTTAGATTTGATTGTGAAATCATTCAGATTTAATAACAAAAAAATAGAATTTTCATGTTGTCTGTTATCCATAATGAGAGGACTAGTATTTTTATGTTCGTAATGGAAATGTCCATATTCTTATTTTCTAGATAAATATACTTGATTTCTATATTAGACAGATCTAGCACTGTTTTATGAAAGAAAGACAATTTTTTGCAAAGAACTATTAAAAATCAGTTACACTTCATCAGCAAAATCTAATTCTGCTTTCAGTTAAAATAGGCATGAAAACTTTCTAGGGATCTAAGCTGTAATCTGTATGCAATTATGCAGTGATTGGAGTGTGTCTTAAATTTAAGACCCTTTGGACTTGCATAGGATGTTTCTTACTTGCTTTTTTTTTTTCAAGGAGTAAAAGCAGCACCATGTGTGCTCTCTGACAATCTGTCTCTCTAAATCTCACTCACAGATCATATTTATTGTCGTTTATAGTCCTGCAAATGAATTCCAGTTGATCTTTTTGAATTTTGTCTAGTAGCCCCAACCCAGATCTCTTCCCAGTACGGCTTAGCTGGCAAGGATATTGAAAGGAAAAAGAATAAGGAAGCACAGTATCTGGAAATTAGACTGTGGTCAGTTTGTTTCTGTGGTAAACTTCATAAGTAGCTTTTTTTTTTCTAAACAAGCCTGTGCAAGCTCTTCTTGCTGAAGCAGAATTATTGGTGCCTTGGATAAAGGCAGCTATTTCTCTGAACCCAAGCCTCATTGGGTGTGTTGGGAGTCTTGTTCTACATATTTTCCTTAATTTCTTCACTGTTGCTCCCCATTAAGTCTATTGCATCCCCAACTAAAGCTGATATATCCCTACTATCTGTCCTTTCTCTAAAGTATTCCAGGTATCCCTGTGCAATTCGTTGCTTCACCCTGAGGAAACCATTTGGAAGTTTCCCCCTTCTTTTCCCCCTTCAGTTAAGAATAAATTTGTTTGGTTATGTTTTTTGTTTAGGATCCTTTGAGACTATGCTTTCAGGAACTTCCATCACTTCCCAAGGCAGAAATATGGTTTCATTTTGTTTTTGAAGGGGGAAAATCCCTCTAGTAAATCCATTCCTTTACATATGATGGAAATGAGGCCTTGTTTAACAAAAGTCTTTCCCCTGACTTCAGTATAATTTATTATCTTTTCAGGGAAGAAATAAATCTGAACAGCAAAGGAAAGCTCTCTGTGTTCTTCCAAGGATGGCCAGAGAGGGATAAACCTGGAGTAGTTCTTGGTTTATACTCACATTCAGCTTTTGAGTTAAACAAAAAAAAAAAAAATTGCTTGCATAGGTTGCCTTTTGTTTCCAAAAGGCTTCTAAACATGAATTACAGTCTTAAAAGTAGGTATTCTTCTGAACAAGGCCAAGGGAATTTATTTTTCTTTATGAATAATAAGGTTTGGAAATCACACCCTTACCCCCAAGCAACAGAATCCAACCTTTTCTGTTGGATCCAGGTGGAATAACAAACTGCTGGCTAAGGAGTGAAATTCACTTAGTGAAAATCCATAAAGCTAAAGCAAAATTAATTGGTACCGTATCTTGCTCTGCCATCTGACTCCACTTAGCAGTGCTACATTCACGAGTGTGTACTCATCAACCTAGGCTTCTCCAAAATACTGGAGACTGGGACACGCTGTGGGACATTCACTCTAACCCAGAGGTCTTGGTGAACTTTCAGAAAAGCTGAAGACCCAGAGTAGAAATTGTTATGAAAAAATAAGGTTGAAAACCAGCCTGTGCAGCAAGACTTACATGTGAAATGTCAGCATATGACCAAGAGCTACTGATCTAGGGCTTTTTGAGCTGGATATTTTGGAACTGAAGATGGGAATCCATCCTTTAGAAGAGGCAACAATACTGCTTTTACAAAATGGCTGCTTGCAAGATAAAATTTTTGTCTTCTAGAAAGCATATAGTTGCCAAGGAAGTTTGGTTCTAAATGTTTTGCTTAATTTCTTCAGTGACTCTCTGGATTAAATTTCTTGCATCCTCCGCTAAAACTGATACATCCTTGGTAACTGTTAAAGCAAAGTATTTGCAATCTGGAAGTTCTGGGGTAATGTCTATGCTCAGCCACTGGCTTATGTTTTCAACTTTGAGATGTATTTCAGCAAAAACCACTCATGCTCAGTTTGAGAAACTACGTGAACAAAAATGCCAGCTGTTAGCCTGTTGCATTGCAAAATTGCGTTCAGTGGGGCATTGAACAATCATTTGTTCCCACCAGCGGAAAACATTGAGAACAAGAGACTGTTTTGTGGGAGAGGAGAAGTGGTGCTCCTTGTGCATTGCTTCGTTGCACATGAGCAGTGTAAGTATTCTGGCTCGTCTGTTTTTCTGGGGTGATCCCTGAAGACAGAAGAGTACAATTTGAAACACCAAATTATTTTTGTCTTTATAGTTTCAGTGAAACTATGGCTCTTAACATCAAAACATAAAGTTATTGCCAGTGGAAGAGCTTGCTGAGACATCTGGAGGTACAGCAGCCGGTCTGTGTGGTGGGAAACGGTCAGCTGTGAGTGATAGCCTTCAGACAACAGCCTCCCTCCTTCTTGTGCCTCCCTCCTTCTAGTCTTACCATCAAAACCGTGTTCAAGGACAAAGTGAATTTTTGCATTTATTTAATAAAGATATTTTGAACCTGAAAGGAAAATGTGAGTCTGAGCTCTTCTGGTTCTGGCTTTATTAGCAGAACAGCTTCCTCTTTTCCTGTTTCAGACAGCTGGGGATGCTGTTGCTGAGCTCACAAGTTGGATGCTGTTTTTCTTTTTTCTTTCAGACAAAGGTCTTTTTTAAAAAAAAAACAAAATGTCAGCCCTCCCATGAGTAAGTTTCTGTCACACACTCGTTTGATGCCCTTCATTAAAGCTGAAAGCAGCAACAGCAACAGAAAATCCTGGTGCTCTCTGCAGTTCACATTCAGGAAATCTTTGTGCCATGCTTCCGTTTTTGCTCAACCTAAAAGTCTCTAAAGTTCATTTTTCCTTGTATCCACATGAAGAAACAGTGATAATTATGTTGAAGTGTGCTTCTTGTGTATGTGGCAGGTCCACTGGCAGACACGTATCCTTTCCCATCAGTGCCTGGAGAGCAGATGAAAGGACTCTGATCCTGTATGGAAGGTCATGAGACTTCAGAAGCTATGGCATCATTTGTTAAGTCTGAGGCATTTCTTTTCTGTCCTCGAGTGTTGTCCATCAGTATGTGCTGCTTAATCGAGTACTGGAGCAACACAAACTACCATAAGTGAAAATACTTGGTTTCCAGGCCCACTGGTGAACAAGAGGTGTTCCAACACCCAGGGATGAGTGCTTTGAAGTTTGTGGGCAGGGAGACCTTAAGTTCTGCATCTGGGAAAGTGAGAACTTAGTCCATAAAACTGTCCCAGTTGTACCTGCCACAGTGCTGGCTGACTGCTGCTGCGGGCTGATGTTGGGAGAGCAGCCTCTCTGTGTTGCAGTAGGTTAAAACAGGAACTCCTTGATGTTAGAACTAAAAGCCTTTGAGTTTGGGGTTTGTTTCTTTAATAAAAAAGGTTCAGATGAGTTTGAGGGGAGTGAGACAGCACACGTGGCATTGTTTGTGTTGGAGTGAGAGCTATCTGCTTGGGTCTTTCTGCTTTAAGAAGGTACTTGGTATCTGAGTACAAATTTGCTAATATAACCATAGATACGGAAGGGCAGTTAAGATTTTTGTAATATCTTCCTTTGTGAAAGAAGTCATCATCTCCTGAAGAAGAGGGATTTAATTTACCTGTTTCAAGCAGGAAAAGCTGCCAAGCTCCTACATTTATCTTCTTTTCATGGAAATAACTTCCTCTGACCCTGGACTCAGTGCCTTCCTTGTTCTCCTAAAAGCAGTTCTGGGAGCTGTTTCCCATCTTCTGATATTGATGTAACCTTAGGAAGAACTTGTTCTGACATATGACATCGATAATTCTCATCTCCCCTTGTTTGAAGTTGCTTTTAAGTGCCCACTTTTTACTTTTCTGGCAGTATGAGTAAGGTAGAGATGAATTTTCCAAGTAGAAGCTGTATGTAAAGAGAGGAAGGAAAAAAGCTGTGCAAGTCTATTGCATGTTTTTAGAATGGCTGCTGCTTTCTTCTGTTAAACAAATTGAAATTGAAAACTGTAGTTCATAAAAGGAAAACTGAAGGAAACTTTCAAATATATTAAATGGGTTTAGGTATGTAACTGGATTTCCTTGATATGTAGGATGTTTTTAAAGTTCCTTATTTTTGTTAATTATCAAAATAAAGTTATTTAGTGGCATATTTTCTGCTATAACCGCATCCAGCTTACAAAAGAGATAAGGGTGCAGTGGAAACTGTGCTCGACTTGTAGCGGTTGTACTAACACCCCAAAACAGGCTGGGGTACCGCTCCAGGGACCCGGCATCACCTGCCCCTCTCCTGTGTGACACTCTGCCCCTCACAGCCACCCTGCTTCTGTGCTGATGCTATTGCACATGTGTTTTGTTTTTTCCTCCCACTGAGAGGAAGAACTTCTACATAATTGCGGGGTGGGGGTGAGGGGGGGAAGTTTCATTTGAAAGCTTGACTATAGGAGGAAGAGGCTGTTTTTTTATTTATGTCTTCAGCTGGCATGTGAAGTGAGGAGGGAAAAGTTTGGAGAAAACAGTATTAAAAAGTCAGTCATGTTATGCAGGTAAATGAGCAACTGGTGCTACAAGGTCTACTTTTGGTGTACATGGGTTACAATTAAGAATTTACTGGCATAGCCATGAGTTTCGGTGTGTACTTTAAGCAATGAGGTGTCTACCTTGAGCTTACAACCATTTAACGGGGAAACACATTTCTTTCAACATATAGTTAAGAAATTGTCAGTTTTAAGTGACACGTGAAACAGCCCCTTGCTCTGAGTTAATTGGCAAAGGGGCTACAAAGTCACTTAATCCCAGGCTGTGAAGAGCTTCATGCATGGGGAAGGACACAGGCTGAAGGAGCAAAGTCACGTCTTCTCTGCAAATAGAAATGCATAACAACTCTGTTCTGCTCATACCATGCTGTAGAAAGCTGGGTGGGAGTGATGTGTGGGTGTTTCTAACCCCTGCTTGCACAGGTCAAAACAGAAATTTATGATAGAAAAATTGTTCTGTATTGAGCTGGCAGACCTGCAAAGTGTGTCTGCTAGTGTTTGATGTTCAAGGTCATGTCAGCAGGGCACACCATGTTCTGGTTCCTCCTCTGGAGGTGAATAGGGGAATGGAGTTCAGTGCTGATCAGTTCATTTTCCAGAACACCCCTTGCCATGCATGCATGCAAGTGAAAAAAAAAGTAAATATTGCATAAAAGCCAAAGAATATGAAGGCTGGGACTGCCCTTCCATCCTATAAAAAGTAGTCTGGTTTTGGTTTGCAATGGGTGACTTCTGAAGTAATATCAATGCAAAGAGATACTTAGCTCTTTAATTTATGAATCAAAAGCCTTTGCTCTGTCTGGGTTTTCTACCGATATTACCCAGTCTCCTCTCTCCAGCAGCTCTCTTGTTTACGTCCTGCTGCACACAGAAGCAAATGCTATGCTTTTCTTGGAGTTCTCATTTGAACCACCTTTTGAGCTTTCCAGAAACACGTTAATAGATTGCAACTTTAAAACTTTGTCCTTTCTGCTCCCTGGAGGAGTGGTGGAGTGTGTCTGAGGAGACCATAAGCTATTCTTTTACCTTAAGGTGAAAGGTTAACATAGTGGCTTGTAGCCCTGCTGGCATCCTCAGGTGTTTCAGTCTCATCCTCCATGTGAGACTGAGAAATTTCTATCTTGCTTTCTGCCTGTGAAGGAGATGGAGAGATCATGGTCTGCATTTTAGATAGTTCAGAGTTAAGCCTCTATTTTTGTACCTACTGCTTCCCTTCAAGCAGATGTGGCGTGTTTTTATATAATTTCAGAATAGCAAAGGGCTTGCTTGGTCAGCTACTCTTCTGCATCAGGCTCTCGAGTATATGCCATAGTAAAGGCACAGTCTCCACCTGGTAACTGCACTAACCGCAGATGAGACTTTAAGTTACCTCAGTTGCAGAGGTGAGTTGAAAACAGGAAGAGAGGTTTGCATTGAGATGGATACACCTTTCAGGACCATGGAATATACTTTCTGAAGAAGGTCTTCAGCCTGACTTGCCAGAAGTCACCTGAAATAGAGGTTGTGCTGCCAGAAAGCACACGGAAGCCGGTGGGTTACTGAAGGGGTTTCCTATCTTAACATGCAGGATGGATGTGGTGGGATGGTACGCAAGCTTTAAAGGCTAATAAAAAAAAAAAAAAAAAAAAAA
>Ga0065711_1036281_pt1 | contig 21198 bp, 15 predicted proteins | sample Hoacrofraction12_FD_59098 | JGI IMG/M metagenome (GOLD analysis project Ga0065711, IMG submission 59098) | Hoatzin crop microbial communities from Cojedes, Venezuela - Epithelial fraction 12 v2 (version 2) | ecosystem: Host-associated > Birds > Digestive system > Esophagus > Crop | place...
GGGGGGGGGGGGGGAGAAAAAAGACATAGGGAAAAAGGAAATGAGAGCAGAAAAAGGAAGATGAGACATATGGTCTCACCTAAATCATTAAGCCTGGCATTGAAACAGCTCAGTCCCACATTTGTTCCCACAGGTCACCATGGCTTGCAGATAGTCTGACACACTGGCGGAAACAGTAGAGGAGAAAGCCAGAGTGCTGTTTTTGGGATTCTTTTACCAAGAATATCACTTCTAGAATACAAGCAAGCTCCTGTCGCAGTGAAAAGATGACAAATACAATCACATTTGATGGGTAAACACTAAATGAAACTTCAGTTAGGAAAAAAACCCAAAAAACTATCAGCTATAGTTCTTCCATCATTCTCTGAGAATTCCTGTAATTATATGTCCTCAGAGGCAGTTTGGATTATTTCTCTGTATCTGTATCAAACTCCACAGCCTAAATTACAGCAAAACTTTCAGAATAAAATAATTCAATTAGGTTTTCTGTAAAGAATTTCCTGCGATCCTACACAAACTAATAGTAAAACTAATAGCAAAAACTTCATATCCTAATATCTAAATTTGTCATACCACTAGAGCTTGTGATACCTTTGTCCAGTAGATTAAAAGACTCTATCAGCAACACCTTTCCATTTAGATAATAATTAAAAGAATCAACACCAAACATTCAACAGACTGAACAACTCCATCTTTTCAGAGCAAAAGTGTTTTCCCAATTCCTTGTACGTCTTTTCAGAAACCTCCTCAATTTTTCAAGATGTGATGATCAGAACTGGAAGCACTATCTCAGCTATCTAGATCAACTCCTTGGACACAGGTAAAACATACTAAACAGCTAAAATTTTACTACAAATCAAGATATCACACAATAATGAGAGAAGTCCTTCAAAGACATATCAAGGCTTCAAAATTTTGTATCAAATTTTGTTTATTATGACCACAATTAATATACTGGATAAACTCTACTTACCATCAAATTATGGTATCTGGCATTACATTAGCAAGACTTCACTCTAAACCCATTGAGCTTTACATCAGCCACTCTATAATTTTGCTTAGGATCAGTGTCAGACCGAAAGGCTTATAATTACCAAGAGCAGCCTATTCCCCCCATCCAGGACTGTTACATTAGCACAGCTTTCCTCACCTTCCTCAGCATTCTAACAGCAATTGGAAATGAACACCTGGAACTCACAGGGCACCTAAGCCAACTCATACAATCCCCAATGCAAGCCACCCAGAACACCAACTGTAAAGCGTTCAGCAGATGTTACTCCTCTGCTACAATGAAGTAAACAGCTTTTCATCATCTGAGATTACAGCTGAGTCAGATATTCAGCAGTGAGGTAGCTTTCTGTCATCTTTTGCCCTTTTTCCTTACGTATCCATTTTCTTATTTTGCATTAAGAATCAGATTTTAAGAAAAAGCTGAAAAATAAAGATGTATTTTCAGACTTTTCTCTCCAAGAGTACTTAGTGATATAAGAACCATTGTGCAATGCAAGGTGGTTGGACAGTTCTCACCTATTTTGAAAGTGTCGTAAACCCCCTGAAGTATCAGAAGCCACAAAACAGCTACCTTCACAATAAAGATCTTGTTTGGTTCATAAACACCATATTCTTATAAACACTTTTCTTACCTTTGTTGTAATAGTGAGTATGTGCTATCTCTAGCAGGCCAAAAACACTGGCCATGCCTCCCAGGCCAGCATTGGCATATGACTGCTCCAGGCTCAACACAGTACACTTCAGCAAGTCCAGCATGCCTTTATAAACCTTGCGGCTGATCTCCTGCAATGAAAATCCTGTTAGTGTCACTATTTTAAAAGTGAGAAAGTAATTCAAGAATATAAATTCCAGAACTGCTGTAACATCAGCTTTTAGGAGGCAATGTAACAAAAACTTTCTATGAATCGAGCCTCAGCAGACATTAGGTATGAGGACCCTGCTGAGTTCAGCACTGACCACATCCTGTATGACATCCTGTCGAGCATCTTCTTCTGACTGGATCGTGCGGTTCAGCTTGCTTAGTACAAAAACACGGAGCTGCTCACTCTCCAGCAGACGTCGGACTCGCTTCATGTTCAGCCAGCCAACACCTTGTCCATCGAGAACATTGTGTACCACCTCCTTCAGGAACTGCTGGTTCTCACTGATGGATTAAGAGGAATCAGGCAAAAGTCAGCCCTCTGCTTACATCGGCTTGCATGGGAAGAGAGACATGGCCAGGACACACTCAGAAATGCATTTCCTATTAAAGCTAAGTTTACAAGAAAAAAAGTTCAAATCAATAAGCACAGAGTGCACACAGCAATCTCACTACCCTGGACTTCAGGACAGTCGACTTTGGCCTCTTCAGGGACCTGCTTGGTAGAGTACCACAGGATAAAGACCTGGAGAGAAGAGTGGCCCAAGAAAGCTGGTTAATATTCAAGGATCACCTCCTCCAAGCTCAGTAGCGATACATCCCAACAAAGAGGAAGTCAGGCAAAAACACCAGGAGGCCTGGATGGATGAGCAAGTAGCTCCTGGACAAACTCAAACACAAAAAAGAAGCCGACAGGGGGTGAAAGTAAGAACAGGTAGCCTGACAGGAATACAGAGAAATTGTTCGAACAGCCAGGGATTAAATCTGGCCAGGGACATCTAGGGCAACGAGAAAAGCTTCTATAGGTATGTCGGTGATAAAAGGAAGGCTAGGGAAAACGTGGTTTCTTCAGAAGGAAACGGGAAAGGTGGCTACCCAGGATATGGAGAAGGTTGAGGTACTCAGTGACTTTTTTGCCTCAGTCTTCACTGACAAGTGCTCCAGCCACACCGCCCAAGTCGCAGAAGGTAAAGGCAGGGACTGGGAGAATGAAGAACCACCTGCAGTAGGAGGAGATTAGGTTCAAGACCATCTAAGGAACCTGAAGGTGCACAAGTCCATGGGACCTGATGAGATGCATCCATGGGTCCTGAGGGAACTCGTGGATGAAGTTGCTAGCCCACTATCCACCGTATTTGAGAAGTCGTGGCAGTCTGGTGAAGGTCCCACTGACTGGAAAAGGGGAAACACAACCCCCATTTTTGAAAAAGGTAAAAAAGGAAGACCTGGGGAACTACAGGCCAGTCAATCTCAACTCTGTGCCTGGCAAGATCATGGAGCAGATCCTCCTGGAAACTATGCTAAGGCACATGGAGAACAAGCAAGTGATTGGTGACAGCCAACATTGCTTCACTAAGGGCAAACTTTGCCTGACAAATTTGGTGGCCTTCTACGATGGGGTTACTGTGTTGGTGGATAAGGAAAGAGCAACTGATGTCATCTACCTGGACTTGTGCAAAGCATTTGACACTGCCCCGCATGACATCCTAGTCTCTAAACTGGAGAGACACAGATTTGATGGATGGACCACTCAGTGGATACAGAATTGGCTGGATGGTCGCACTCAAAAGAGTTGCGGTCAATGGCTTGCTGTCCAAGTGGAGACCAGTGATGAGTGGCGCTCCTCAGCAGTTGGTATTGGGACCGGCACTATTTAACATCGTTGTTGGTGACATGGACAGTGGGACTGAGTGCATCCTCTGCAAGTTTGCCAACGACACCAAGCTGTGTGGCATGGTTGACACACTGGAGGGAATGGATGTCTTTCAGAGGGACCTTGACAGGCTTGAGAGGTGGGCCCGTGCCAACCTCATGAAGTACAACAAGGCCAAAGTACAAGGTCCTACACATGGGTCAGAGCAATCCCAAGCACAAATACAGGCTGGGCGGAGAATGGATTGACAGCAGCCCTGAGGAGAAGGACTTGGGCCTGCTGGTTGATGAGAAGCTCAACGTGACCGAGCAGTGTGCGCTCATAGCCCAGGAGGCCAGTCATATCCTGGGCTACATCAAAAGAAGCGTGGCCAGTAGGTCAAGGGAGCGGATTCCGCCCCTCTGCTCCACTCTGATCAGACCCCACCTGGAGTCCTGCATCCGACTCTGGAGCCCTCAGCACAGGAAAGACATGGACCTGTTGGAGCGGGTCCAGAGGGGGGCCACAAGAATAATCAGAGGGATAGAACACATCTCCTATGAGGAAAGGCTGAGAGAGTTGGGGCTGTTCAGCCTGGAGAAGGCTCTGGGGAGACCTTACAGCAGCCTTCCAGTACCTGAAGGGGACCTACAGGAAGGATGGAGAGGGACTTTTTGCAAGGACATGTAGTGATAGGACAAAGAATAATGGCTTCAAGCTGAAAGAGGGTAGACTTAGATTTGAGATAAGAAAGAAATTCTTTGCGATGAGGGCGGTGAAACACTGGAACAGGTTGCCCAGAGAAGCTGTGACTGCCCCCTCCCTGGAAGTGTTCAAGGCCAGGTTGGATGGGGCTTGGAGCAACCTGGTCTAGTGGAAGATGTCCCTGCTCATGGCAGGGGGGTTGTAACTAGGTGATCTATAAGGTCCCTTCCAACCCAAACCATTCTATGATTCTATGATAACTGCACACAGCCCAAGCTCTGTTCTATGGGTGTAGTATCAAATATTTTATTTTGTCCATTATTTCCTATAATAAGCCATAATCAGAATTTCCTCTAGTCCTTCTAGCTACCGCTCTACTTCTCACCTTCACAGCACTCCTCAGAATCTATAAGAACCCTCTACGCCACAACCTTCTCCCACAGCTGCCTTGTCTGACCTGTAGGGTTTCCTTGAAAGAGGAAGCACAGCACAACTAATAGCACTACTGCAGCAGCCTTGGCACGTGTACTGCTTCAGCTTGTTTTGCCACAGGGAAGGGAATGGTAAGAGGAAGATACCTCCTGTGCAACCTGCTGCATTCCCCAGTCTGAACTACAGTTATTGTTCTTGCGTGTCTCCCAATGCCAATAGCTCAAAGTAAATTTCACTCTACCCATGACTGCTATATAAGAAAGGGAGAACACACAGGCACAGGTCAGGTAATGTTCACTTGCACCATTCTGAGTCCCTTCCCAACGCCAAGAAAAGCGATTCACTTGAATTCATGGAATCAGACTGCTTCATGTGACTCAGCTGATCCCCTGCATGGTGCATTGAAACTCCAGTGGCTTGACTACCATGTTAGAATGGACTCATTTGCAAAGAATAAATACTGAGTTAAAGTAGGGACCCGGAATTCTTTGGATCTCAGACAGAATGAGGATAGATTTCGGAGCATAGAAAAATACGTATACTCACTATTAACTGTAAGACCATCCACACCAAATCTTCTTGGACATGCAATAATAATGATACATGATAATAGTACATGCAAGCTTAGGGCCACAGAAAAGTACTATTTTATTTTCAACAGCTAGACTTCTGAGGAAACATTGGCCAAGTATGAGACCATTGTAACAACACTTTATACTCAAAAAGCAATGAAAACTATTACCTGGAATTGCTAGTTCGTCCCTGAGGTGATGGAGATTCTCTCTTCACTGTTGGGCTGTGCTTAATGACTGAAGACTTTTGATCCACAAGGGCTCGTCTATTTCCTAAACAGGAGAAGAAACAGCATGAGAGGAACAGGTGGGAGGAAAACAGCCTGATCCCAGGACAGTAACAAACAATGCTAAGGTTGGCTAACACATCTATTCGGATTACAGGTAACAGACTTCAAAACAAAATCGAAACTCCAAAAAAGCAGCAGCATATATCATATTCTAGCATCACACATCGGCAGAAAACAGTAATGGGAGTAATGCAGAGAGAAAAACAGAAGATGGTAATGAGAGCAAGAGGTGAAAGGCAGGAAAGGTTTGGCTGCTGTGCATGCAGTTCCACAACAAGAACAATCTTCAAATTAGTCACTATATGTAAAAGCATAATGCATTGGGGGTGACTAGTATAGATCATGTGGTACTGGTTACCCAGTGAGAAAGGTAGCCCAAAGTCAGGCATAGGGAATGCTGGAAATTGTTATATCATGCACAGCTCATGCTGTAGGGAACCCACCTTCATTGCTTACTGGGCCAGCTTCAGTAATAATCTCCATTATAGTATTTAACCCAAATACTGGGACACAAAATATACAATTAGTAGTGTACTACAATATCTACAGTCCCCACCACCAGCATCAAATGAATCCAACTACCAGCTTCTTCCCAGCCCTCCCTCAAAACAAAACCCAAATGATGCTAGAGCAGGAAGGATGCTTGAAAGCCCAAGACAACAAGGGCCAGCGTAATTAATCTTTGAGATAGTGCTTGACTTGAAATTTGGCATTGTGGAACCTATGTACTGCATCTTCAAGAATATTGTTGCACACATTGTATTTCAAGGGCACTATCAAAAACATCTGCATCACTGAGGAAAAAAAATCAATGGATGTGCATGAAATAAAAACTAAAAAGGAAGATGGTAAGTGGTCAAACAGCAGCAATGAGATGGAGTCCCAGCATCATTTCCCATTACAGTTAGAAACACAGGGTACCACACACTTGGTAAGAACAAGTTTATGCAGCAATTTTGTACCTGTACAACAGAGACAAAACCATTTAAAAACCAGTGAAGTGCCCAGTGGGAATCCCAGTGAGCCAGCATGCACATGTAAATGAACACAAACACACACACACACACGCTTGCACATGCATAAAACAGACTGAGCTACTCCACAGAAATCCCATCCTCATATCTGCGTAGTAACACTAAAGGACCTACAGGATTACAGTAAAGAACACCAAAGTGCAGAAGATGAGGCGCAAAGCATGAACGTGGAATGGCAAACCCCATCACTGTTTTCTTCCAATGTATGGAACTGGTCATTAAGTTTACCCACAGAAATAACCCTGACATAAAGCATGTTTCTTATCCAGTACAACTGGACATGAAAATGTAACCAACTGGTAAAAGGTTGTCAAAAACAGCTGCGCAGAGTCTCTGCTAGTGTTTTCACCATACCAGTCCTGTTCCTCCTCATTTTAAACACAGGGAGTGATTACTTATCTCAAAAACAAAGTCCAAAGCAGAAACACAAAAAACAGCTTTTGGCCTTTGTTTCCACAAGGTCAAAGGTCAGCAAAACATCATACCAACCTTCATCCACATCCCTTCCCACTTCCAGATTAAAGTAATCTTTACCGATGAAAATGATGAGGAGGAAAAAATAAGTGAAAAAAATCAACGTATTGAAACAAAAGCAGTAAGTTCTAATCAGATAGAATAACTCAAAAGGTAAAATAAAACCTTTCCCCAGTTTAGCAGCTGAAAAGATCTCAACACTAAAACACCAGCACGTGCTCAGTCACCCTTCTCTTATTACGTCTGGTATAAGGACGACCAGGCTAATTCACCACGGTAAAAGACGGTCATTTCCCTAGTGCCCATTCAGACGTGCTATCTAATGATACTGCAGACAAACAGGAGATGGTCCAATGGAAAGATTGTGCTCATAAGTTAAGGATCGATCTTCACTCCGAATGAGCTGAAGCATAGTTATAATTTGATTTCGATCAGAAATTTTCTATTTAGCGAACTGAAAAGACTATAAACACTTTTGAAACCCACAAACACTGCAGTCTCCATGGAAGGCTGATATTATCCCTACTTATAAATGCAGCATCATTGCTCTAACAAGTTACCTAAGGCTAATCATGAAGATAGTGGTAGTACAAAAGTAGGACCTACCTCTTGGTTCCCATTCTTTACACTAAGTACTTCGAAATAAAACAAAATAAAATACAAAACGAAACCAACATTCATAGTGTATCCATTAACACAGGCTGAACTAGCCAGTCTCCCATTCCAACACCGCCCAATTGTTGGGAAGAAGTCTGACTGAGAAATATCAAGACAATTTACTGTCTTGACACTTAAGACAGGTACTACCCAAACTACCACAATGTGTCACCCCCAAGATTCCTGTTAGGGGTAAGACCTCAGACTGCCAAGTCACAAGAACTGCAAAGGCTGTAAAAGACAAAGGAGAAACTGTTACCTTTCAGGCTGGGAAAGGGAGTATTCTTGTCTCTCCCAACTTTGGTTGGTAGGGCTAAGTTGGACAGACTGAAACTTGTGCTGTGGTTTCTGTACAGGCTGCCTATGACAGGAGAAGAAAACAATTAAATGCCTAATGCTCACTGCACATACCCGAACTTCCTAAACTTTTAGTGATTCACCTGCTTATTCCAGATCCCTAATGATGAAGTTCTTATTACTCAAAAGTCTCACACACATAACATCATCTCATTTATACTGCAACCACATCTGTAACCCGATTATTCTAAATTGTACAAAAAAGTAATTCTTAGCTTCCATGTTACAATCATTGCTGTTGTATCTTTGATTCTTAAATGTAGCAGCAATATCCACCTGTCTTTCTGCACTTAAACAGGTAACCTCACATCAGCTGTGTCTTCTTGTTTGATCCTCTTTTTAGGAGAAAATGAATGGTAGGGGCCACACGAGAAAACACGATGACAGAAGATGTCCAAAATGTGTAATTCTGAACGGAGGATTGTGCCCTGTGCTTTATGAAACACTGTAAATCTGCCACAGAAGCAGGCTTTAAAACAGAAGCTTTCCATTTATACGGAGAAAACAAAAGTTCCTCCTAGTACAGACAGATCTTAAGAACACAGTAATTTATCATCATCCGGTTAAGCCTGTAGACAGCCTGAAAACATCTCCTGTACATCAACGAGCCGATTAACACTTCAAGATGTTAATTTAAAATGTCAGCATACTATTTCAGTTTGCTTTGATTCTCTTTTTGCAGCCTTATTTTAGTAACAGTCATTTTACCAGAAACATCCAATGTACTTTCCTCACTGCTGCAAACTTCATGCATTGCTCCCCACTATAGTGCAAGACTCAACTGGCCGTATCTTCTTTCATTCATTAAATAAATCTATATTAGTTTTCAACATCTGTAGATTTTATTATTAAAATATAATTGAAAGTAGGTGAGCACAATCAAGAAATTTAATTTAGCACCTAAACACACAACATGGTAGCATGGAAGGCATACTACTGGTAAGATTTTTGTATCAACTTCATGAACTTGCACATTTCTTTGTTTAAATGAAACTGAAAGAACTTCTGATCTGTGCCTTAAAGTGCCATATAACTCAAGAGCCTAACCACATAACTAAAGTCATCCTTACTGAAAAATACATAAAGCAGTAGTTATCAGCAGTGTAAGCTACATAGTTCCTGTGGGTCCCAACATGACTTCTGGAGAGCTGGTAACAATTTGCCAACCAAGCCATTCTCTTGATTAGCCATCCCTCTATTCCATCGCTCTGTAAACTCTAATAAAATAAATAAAACCAGCTTCATGAATGCAATAGTACATACTTGCAAAAGACATGATGCCCCCAAAACCTTCACTGCTGTTGTTGGAGACAGTAGAGTTTGGGGAGCCGGCCCTGGAATCTGAATCTGCATCAGAATCATTGGCCAGTTTTAAACTGTTTGGACGGAGTAGCTTCTGAGACCTTAAAGAAATTAAGTACAACTGTTATTAGCTTTCCCCCTTCCCACCCCAAATCAACACATTGTAAGACTGTGGGAGATCGATGCTTGTCTCATTCCTCATAAGTATTCACCACACTACCCTTACCTTGTGGGAAAGAAAAAAAAAGAAAAAGAAAAAATGAGAGAATTGAAGCATCTTTACATTCAGGCTTTTATTACCTTTCAGGGCATGCTAAAAACTTGTCTGCAAAAGGGCACTGGTAGATTTGGGGGTGAAAGGGTTCTGCTTTGAAAGCAACAGCAAGAAAATCCAATGTCATCAATCACTATAGTATCTTTCCCCCAGAAGACAAAGCTTCACCAAAAAAAAAAGAAAAAAAAGAAAAAAGAAAAAATCACTCAAAGGTTTCCAGAAATCAGCAGGTGATATACTAGAATGTTTCTAGGAAAAATCGGTAATTCTGTTTGCTCCTACTGCTTACATAAAAGCCAGGAACTGAAGAAACGGACCAAGTGCCTTTACTCAAACCAGAGGGTTTACAGAATGTCAATATTAATGTGAGCAACAATACATTTCAGGTGCAAAAGACACTTGAACAAATGAACGTTAAACTATGTGAAGCAGATGGAAACCCCAACAGTGCTGTATAGAAGGCCAGGAGACCAGGAGGACTCACCTGCTTCCATTGAGATTCTGGTTAAATCTTGGGGTGTAGCTCTCTTCCTGCTCATCATCTTCATCCTCCGTAGGAAAACCATACTGCGGTTCAAAGTACGGATTATCATACTCTCGCTTCCTCACCACCCCTTCTGAGGAGCTCATGCTGCCAGCTGTGCTGTCGCTCTCACGACGATCCAAGCTTATCTTGGGAAAGCTTGGTTGCAGTGGCAAGGAAGGGAGATGGTTTGAAAATCCAGCAACCAACTTCTCTTCCATTTCTGCTGAATCTGCTGACTCCTGTGGACCAGTCAAATCATTGAGCTGTTCGCTAATTTGCGTTACATACAACTGAAGGGCAGGACAAGAACAATTATTTCAAACTGGGAAGTCTGCAGGGTCTTTGCTGTTTGTTACTGGGCCCCGACCCCATCCCCACTATCCGTGGCTCTAATCTGGATTTTATACACGCTGCAGTATTTGTCTTTCTAGGGACTTACTCCCCTGTAAAACAGATCTTACTGGTAAGTGTTAGCTCAGGATAACGGCTCTCCATTACAGCGTTCTGTGGTTATGCAAGCAACTCCCATTCTTCCTAAATGACCACAGATTCATGAGTTTCCCCACCCCACTCCCTGCTCCTCTAACACATCAGATCTTTCCAGGGTTTGTAAAAGCAATTCCTGCAGTCACAACCTGGACCACTGGTCTCTGTTACTGCTGCATTTTTCAATGCATGGGAGCTTTTATGTACAGGAATGCTCTATCCCATCTTAAGAGGGTACCAGCAAACTCCACCTTGCTCGCAAAGTCCAGAAAGAGCATGCAACTTAATCTGTGCATGGCTTCATAGCCCTATTAGCTTTTTCCCTTCTCAGAAAGAACCACATCCATTCTCCCATTCTTTATATCCTAATACACTGATCTTGGGGCTGAACTCATCTCAGTACACACATGATTCACTCCATGGATGACAGTGCTGGGGCTGCTACTGGCTGTAGTACTGGAACTTGAACGAGGCTGGTTGTTCTCTTGGGAGTTTTCACTGTCCATGGCCTGTTCATCCAGATCCCCTGAATATTCTTGAAAATCATCAAATTCCACTTCACTAGCATCACCAAGGGCTGCGTGAGTCAGGGGGTCAACATCTGCAAACACATCATTTTGCATTAAAGAACACTGCCTTCCTCAGCCTTTTGCCCATCTAACTAAAGATCCCTAGCAGATGAGGACTGCTCAGTAGAATAAACCTGCATAAAAAATTAGGTCGTAAAGGGCTTTTGGAGGTCATCTATTCCAACTCTCTGCTCAAAGCAGAGGTAACTTCAAAGTTAGAGCAGATTGCTCAGGGCCTTGTCCCACTGAGTTCTGAAAGTCTCCAAGGCTTGACATTCTTCTACTGCGATCCTGGGAACCTGTTTAACCACACGAACCATGAAGATCTTTTCCTTATGAACTAGCAGAATTTCTTTTGTTGCAATTTACGATTATTACCTCTTGTCTCTAGGACACAGGAAATGTGTTGGCATTCCTAGATTTAGTTTATTGAATAAACTGAGAGTTTCTCACTCTCACAAGAGAAACTATGGCTGCAGCCTCCATGTAAACCACAGGGAATGCATTTTCCTGTCCCTACTAGGATAGAGAGACTCATTTAAGCCAGCACCGAGAACCAATATGCAGGGGCAGGAGAAAGCTCATACTCTGTTGCCCTTACTGCACAGTATCTACTGGCAGCATCAGGTTGTTTCCAGATCTAGCGACCCAGTTTTGTTCAGCAGCACTTATTTCTGTTCCTCCTCCTCCCAGTGTCCTTTGGAGGGCTTTGTTTATAAGCAGGAGAAATGCCTTTTTTCAGCCTACCCCTGGATATTGGTGTATAGAAGACACTTACCTCAGAGCAAGACTACAATGAAACAATATTTTGCTCTGATTCAGGGACTTGGGGGAGGCATTTTGCCCCACAGTGCAGATGAATGGGGAAGAGAAACCTGTGTGGACCTTGTGAAAGTACAGCTCAAAGTTACTCACTTGGGGTATCGCCATTAATGTCACATTTCATCATCTCACTGACAAAGTCACCAAGGGAGGAGTAGGAGGAACTTGAGTCGTCATAGTCGACACTGTCACTGCCACTGCCACAACAGGTGAGAAAGAGAGATGAGTGGCAGCACCACAGCAACAGCAGAGCCTGATTTTTCAAAGATGTGAATCAGCACTGTTTTCATGGGCCTCTTAAAAATCCCATGGTATTACAGTCTCTATAAACAAATTTCTGGTAGGAGTCAGAAGCCAGCTTCACGAAAGGTCAGAGAAAATGAAATAACTTTGAGGTACATCCAGAGACACATGGGAAGACGTTTAAAGGTTCTCAGCAAATTTAATCAGGTCAAGCGTAAGTGAGCAGGGAGTAGTGTATTAATTCTCAGTGTGTGTGCATGCATAAGATGACTTCAAGGGAAGTGGAAATCACAGGTAAGAGCATTCCCTTTTTATACTAATGATAAATCCCACTCTGTCAGGACCACTGGTGCTGTGTAGAACACAAGAGATGTGCAAGTCCAAGAAAAATCTCACAGGCTAGCAGAGAATAAACAATAATAAAACTACATGAAAAACTCTGGGAAACACGGCCAAAACTACTGTAACAAAGTTTACTCTCATTTTACTGAACACACAAGGAGGTCTCGGGTAGTGGGTAGTACTAACAAGCTTCGCATAGCTATGTGCACCGAGTAGAGATTTGAAAGAGTGGTAGGATGGGTGGGAGCACTTGTAGTGCCGCAACACAAATACCCAGAGAAGGAACAGCATGGAAGAAAAAGAATTAGGGTGGGAGGAAATACCAAATGTCAAGTGGCATAGAGGTAGCAAAAGAAAACAGGAAAATACAAATGTTGAATCACATTAAATGAAGGTTTGAGAAGACACTAGCAAAGTGTTAAGAGGCTGCTGTCATGATGGAACAGTGAGACAATTTACTTCAGTGTCAGTATTCTGTCCAGACAGAAGAAATGAAACAGCAACCTGGCAGGCCAGAGGAAAAGGCTGCAAACGAGAAGTAGGAGAGGCACAGCAATCTGAAGTAGCTATCATGTGACTAGGGTTACGCTCCGCACTCACCTGTCATCAGTGGGATCAGAGTCTGTTTCTTTCTCTACTGGGACATTCAGTGCTTCACCCAGCTGTGAATTGCTGTCATAGACACGGTAGTGGATGGGCTGCAGCTGGTGAGCATACCACTTTGGTTTGTCACCGATCAGTGCTGGGTCAAACATGTCTGCACCACAAAACAAGGAGAGAGTTAAGTGAACTCATTTACTGGTGTCAAAGGCTTCATTCACAGTGAGGCTCCCCCCTACCAAGTCCTGCACAAAGGAGGGGACAGTCTCTACTCTAAGAAGCCTAAAAGACGACTTCTCCATAACCAGACAAGACGAGGTAAAATTAATTGGAGGAGTGAGTGGTTAATAGCAGGGCTAACATGGTAGAAACACATAAGGATATACATAAAAACAGACAAATGTTCCTTGAACTGGATTTCCCTCCCCATAAGGAAAAATACAGTGTAAAACTAACTCCTTCCCTAGAATCTCTCTGCTTTTTAAATTCCTGCATTACATCTAAGTGCAGGAAAGGCAAGACCAAAACTTACTGTTATGAATTCTTTGGAAAGCATAATTAGTAGGGTTGAGTGACCATTCTCCAAAGTATTCTACTGCCTGTGTCCTGGAAAGCTTATCTGCAAAAGGTGTTTGCTTTGGCCTAGAGGCAAGAAAAGAATTTGCCTGGAAGGCCACCACTGGTCGTGGGAAGAGACGAAGAGTGCGAGTATGCATCTGGAAACCTTGCAAAACATTTGGCGAGTTGAAGAATCTCACCATAGCAACTCTAAAAAGAAACAGAGGACAATATTTCAGACAAAAACAAAGAACACAAGATAAAAGAAGACAGAGAGCCTTTAAAAGGTATGCAGTAGGCAATGTTTCAAACCTTTGAAGAACAGTAACCCGGTATGAAAAACAGTCGTCTTAAACACTTGTATTTAAAAAAAGAAAAGGAAATTAAAAAAACAACCCAAGAAATCACTCTGTTTTAATTCACCATCTCAACACCAAGACCCACCCAATGAGGGACATCATTCTCCTATCTGCTAGCTGAGGTGACAACCAAGTCTCCAGATTTTTTTGTAGTGCAAGGCTTGTGATTTAAGCTGAGGATACAATATCAGACTGACAAGTGCAGGTAAAGTAGATCATCTACAGGAAAACGCAAAAAACAAAACATCCCCTCAAGATACACAGTTATGTTCATGCAGTTAATAGATCTGAGATAAACACTGTAATTTCTGCTCCTTTTTTCCCCATGATGTAAAGTAGAACCTGCAGTAGAAACTGGAAGATGCTGCTTCCACCACAGGACCCACAGAAGTGTCTGTGCTGCCTTCAAGTGCAAACTGTATGAAGACTCAACACTACCTTCCTGTTCAGCCTCACCTGGTAGCCACATCCACAGAGTCCACATCATTTCCATAGATCAGAGGGTTGAATTCTGTGGAGGGAGTAGACTGCAAATCATTCTGCGGTCTTCCCAGCAGCAGTGGCACCTCCTGCCCCTCATGGAACTTCTCGAGATTAAGAATGGGCTGAGTATTCAGACTCATGCTGGCCAGTGCCTAACGAAGGACGACATTATGCACACATTCAGCAAGAAAAGTTATTCAAGGAACAAGAGAGAGATCAGAGTTTCCCTGCCCTCTAGGCAACTGCAACAACTGTGCATGCTTCATTAGTCTTAAACCATCCTCTACGCTCAGTCAACAAATATCTCCAGGCTCTCCTTTATGTGGATTGTCAAAACTATCTCCTCAATGCTGAAACAGACCTGGAGCCAGTCAAGGGGTAGCACAGAAGTCCACTTTGCTAGGTCATTCATGACATGAAAACAGACAGTCCAAATTGGACCACTAGTAGTATGGCACTGTGTACAACTTATTGTACAGTTATTCCCATGTGTAATTTGAATACATCTTGGGACCCAGAGGCCTTGCAACTTGCCTTGCAACTTGGCCATTCAACCAGTGAGTCTGATTTCTCAGGACAATGTGGAGACATCTTCACACAGGCATCTGCCTGTATCTCTGCAAACCTCCATTTCCCATCTCAATGAGGTCTTTATCTCTCCATAAAGTTACCATCCTTTTCAGCACTCGTAACATCTTCAAGGTTATGCACTGGAGCAGCACAACTAGTAAATCAGTTCTGGACACCCAGACCTATCCTAAATCTTCTTTGTTTCTCCCATTTGCCCACTGAGTCTTCACCTTTTTATTTAAAAAATAAAGAAATAAATACATAAATCAAAACAAAAACCAAAACTCCAAAGGAAAAAGGTAAAATGGAAAATTGAGGGGAAAAGAATAAAATAAAGAACCTTGTTGTCAGGAGTGAGCAGCTGTTTCTGAGTGATTGCAGTCATGCTAACCAGACACTGGAGGCAAGATGGAAGATCATATGATAACACCAGCAGCCCATCAGAGCCAAGACGAACACATGACCACAGAGAAACAGATGGAAGGAAAAAAAAATTACATCTATTACTACAAAATATCACAAATGACAGGAAATAAAAGGGACCACAAAATAGGCACATCTTGGGAGAGAGGTCTAACTGCCCCACCCCCAAACATTCACATGTGGCCACTTTGGAAAGTGGAAAGGCTGCTGTCCTTATTGATGCAACCAAGAACTTTCTACTGCAGTTTAAAAGCAGATATCCTGAATTTTATTCATTGACACTAAGACCCAAAGGCAACAAAAGTGTTAACCTTAGTGACATGGGCCACAATTTAGTCTTCTTTACTTTATACAGCAACCAGTAGCGCTCCTTCTGCTTTGCCAGTGGTGATCTCTTAATGATAATGCCTATAGGAATACATACGGATAGAACCTGAATTTGGGTGAACACTCTGAGAATTTTAAATATGTCTTCCAGGAAATTGCAGTTTGTCCTTCTGAAATCCAGCTCTGCCTTAGTGAGAGACTTTTGCTGAATAGTGCCTGAAATTGCAAGGGGGTGAGGCAGAAGTCGGGGGAAGGTGCATCTACCAAAACTCCAAGCAACACACTGCTTCCATCTGTCCTGACAGCAGGTACTGGGGTATCATAGAGGTTACACACTTTTCTCTCCTGGTCTATGAGGAGAGAGAAAGAGTAGAACTTGTCACATCTGTAACACACTTTACCTTTAGATACTGCATGCAGCATGCATAAGGAAAACAGAAACAAAGAGATAAAACCTGCTTGACACGATCAGCCAGGATGACCCAAGCTGATTAATGGCTTAGCAGGACCTGAGAGGAGAGACAGACCTCACACACAGATCTGTGAATGGAGGGGGAACAAAGATGATCATAGCTTGACGGATCAAGTCAGAGTTTAAAGCCCACATGGCAAATGTAAAGGAGGTATCCAGAACATTCTGCACCAATTGCAAACAAGTTAGCCGCAAACAACAATAAAAAAACCAGAAACCATCTGGTGTGTCCAGGAGCATTTCAAATCATCCCTCACTTGGCTAAGAAATTAACTGCAGTTACAAGCCTCAGTGACAACTCACTTTTCCAAATTAACTCTCTCCATTAAGACAGAAAAGCAGCAACTGAATACATACCACTTAACATCTGTATCAATTTATACTGCTTTTCAAGCTCAAAATGCTGTTGTATTCTAAAACGGGAGATGTTCTAACTGGCCAACTATACAAAAGAGGCATCATAAACAGGTTGACAGAAAACTCCTAGTCCTGTGCTTTCCCCTCAAATGACAAAGGTGGAAGCAGCAGAGACAGTAAAAGATGAAACAGGTAACAAAAATTACAACAAAGTCCTCTGGAGAAACTACAGAGAGATCTGAAACAAGATGAGAGTCTCAGATATAACTCAGTCAGTCATACAGCTCAGGGAACTCAGAAGACATCTCTGTAACGTTGTTTAATCAGCCACCCTACTGATTAGCCCACCTCCACATTCAGAGCAGACCTCTCCATGAGTGACCAAGGGGCGTTTTCTTGAAAAAGAGTATTCTAGTAGTCTGATACGTTTTCACATCCATCTCAGTTGTCAGGATACACACCTGCTTTTAATACATTTTGCTTTACATTTGCTGACCTGCATTCTCATCCAGAATAGCTGAAGACCTGTGCAAGAGTACATCTGCTAAGTCCTACTGAATCTGAGTACTTTCCCCAAAGTGTATATTACCTGTTTCAGATGCTTTTTCAGCTCTGAAGCTTCTGGTTCTGGCAGTGCTGGCAAAGATTCTGCATTCGTGGGAACAATCACCTGGAATTTAGCACAGCAACAGACTAAAAATTCCCCAGCTGTAGTCATTTCCTAAACAGAATCTCCACCACTCCAGAGACAAGGAATGAAAGCCATAAAATAAAATTATTTATTAAAAAAAACCCACAACACACACACATAGACATCTGCATCTACACTTTGATTTTCACTTCTTTATGGTTGTTACTGTTTACAATATCACAAACAATGGAGGAGTTACTTTATCATTTACCACAAAAATAGAGAAGTGTGAATGAATCCACACTCATCCTTTGGAATTTCTATCAAGTAGATGATGTTATACACAGTTGCCCTGAAATAGCCTTGCTCATGCCCCAGGAGAAAGCAGCATACATAGTCCCATTTGAATCATGACAACCAATGCTGCTGGAAGGGTCTTTATCAGATTGGGTTTCTTAGGTAGGGTTATAAGAGACAGGGTCTCAATTACTTAAGATGACAGCTTTATCATTTGTTCGAGGATTGATCTTCTAATGATATAGCCAGACAGATTAACTGAAAAAGAATGTCTTATAAGCAAAAGAAATGGGGGCCTTGAGACACAAGGAATGGAATCCTAAAGTTTAAGATGGGAGTGGCAAAGACAGACTGAGGCCAAGCACTGTTAAAGTCTCAAGTGGGTACACTGATGAAAGTGCACAGCTCCCTGGAGACAAAGCAACAAATCCTTACGGGCACCACTTACCCTATTGGTATCCAGGTCAATAAGCCATACATCATCAGGCATTTTAAAATCCAGTTTGTAAAGGAAGAAACTTGCTGGAACACCAATGATATAAGGTGTAGGAGCTAGAAGCAACTGAGAGAAACAGAGACTTTAATAAGATCTGCACTTGATATAACCATGTTCTTCCAAAATATTTATTAACTACAGTATGTTTATAGCAGAGGACACAGCACACAAGACATTGATAAATAAGTAATTAATTCCATACAATAGAAATATTAGAGAAGTGAGAGAGAGAGAAGAGAGAGAGGAGAGAGAGAGAAGTTCCTGCTCTGAGAGTTTCAATTTTCATCTAGAAGAAAACAGATTTCTGTCTCCTGTGCCCCCCCACCCCAGATGTAATTTGTAGGCTGCCTGGCTCTTTAGAAAAAACTTATCTAACAGTTTGCCACACCTATCATGGACCAAGAAAAACAATGTTCAGAGTAAAAGCCTATAGAGCAGCAGCAAGTCTCAGACGAATACACCCTCAGCTCAAACTGATTCTGTGCCATTGTAAATACGGCTTTCTTTAAATAAGACTCTTGCAAGGGCTTTACCCTTACCCTTGTAATGTTAATTTGGTTTCAAAACAATAACATCTCCAGGAAGCAGAAGAAATTGGCACATTTTTTTCAAATGTCCATGGAAAACCTAAGGGGAAATTCAGGTTGTTTCCGATAAGGGAATCAGCAGAGGGAAGAGGTTTAAAACAGTAAGGCATGTAGCAGCTTGAGGCCAGTGGCTTGGGAGGCTAATGTATTCTTTAAATCTAGAACAGTTGGTCATATCCAAAAGGTGGTACAAGAAGAGACCTGCAGCATCAGCTGCAGGATAGCACTGAAGTAGTAAGATGGCCTGAATTCTATCTTTCCAAGCAAAATAATGAGTTCCTGCAGAGAGCCAACTATTGGTAAAACCCAGTTTCCCAGCTGAAGTAACTGAACACATCACATTTCTGAGCAGAATAAATTGCACTCAATACTTTCTAAACTCTGAATCAAGAGCCCTCAAGCATCTGTAAATATTACTCTGGACCTTCCCCAACAAACCTTAATACTCCGCTGAGGGCAGGGGAGTGGTAAATACTTGTCATAATACTGTGGATCTATGGCCTTTCAGTCCATTGTTTGTGAACTACTGCTTTGAACCATACTATTCACTAAGTATACTTTGAAGATATTCTAAATAAGTCACGTTACCTACCATTTAAATAGTTAGTGCTGTTCAAAGAACGTTCTTTGCAAGGCAGACTTTGCTACAATCCTTGAGAAAACAGCAGGGAAAGAAACAAGGACTACTCCTTTATAAGTTTCAGACATCACAGAAACATCCTTTGCAAAAGACCAATAATGGAAAAATACATACCTGTTCTGCAGAGGCCATGCAGGTGGGAAGCAGAGGGATCACGGGGAACATGTACTCTAATGGGTAGATCATAGCCACAAAGGCCATCACAGACATTGAGAGCGCATTATAGTCTCGGGACTGCAATACAACCTGCAACCAAAGAAACGCACTTTAGCACTGCAGCAACCGTTCACTTCTAATACTCCCCCCAGGGGTATATAAAGATCACAGCCTGCAGGCCTCTCATTTGATGGCCGTGAACTGGGTGACCCTCCATTAATCTGTCCGAAAACAAGGAAAAACAAGCAAAACTTTTCAAAACAGGAACCTCAGAAGGAGCTATTCCTTCCCCCCACCGAAAAATTTATTGCAGGCAGAACAGGAGACAGCTCTTCTACACATCCAGCCTACCCCGATTTTGAAGAGGACAGAGCTCCCCACGTACCTATCAAAGATCAACTCTCCCCTTCTTACCTTGTGCTCCAGAAGGATACAGGTCAGCACCTGCAGGCAGGCATCCACGCCCAACAACTCCAAAGGCAGATGTAATGGAAAATCCACCAAAGTGAAGCGGGATGGATCAGGAAGAGCAAAGGTCAAAGCTGGCTGCAACTCATGTGGCAAGACTTCCACATCCACTCGCTTCTGACCAGCAACAGGCATCGGTGAACGGAGCAGCCGGTATATCCAGGCCTCAATCTCCCGCAAGTCGTGTAGCAATGCACTCGACTTTTCTTCCACCAGGAGGGAGCCTGTGAAAATCCGCCACATCGTATCCCTGTACAAGGAGAACAACAAGGTTAATACCCCAAGAGCTTCACTCGACAGCCATTCCACAAGGCTCTTCCAGGGAAAGCGCAGATCCAGCAAGAATTAAAAGATGCAGCTAACAAATATTTGGTCACACAGAAGAATGGACGGTAGGGATTTAAGCTTACTGAAACAACCACTATGGAGAAGTATAATCTTTCTGTGGCAGGACTCAACACAAGTATGTCACTTCCACCTGAGAGTTCATTCATTCATTCATTTAAAGGGTTCAGTTAGGCCCAGATCTCTGAAGACCTCTCATTGCCCTGGTGCTTGAAATTCAGGATGCACACAGGATATTCTCATATCTCATCCAGAATTGTGGCAAACTGATCGTAGGATTCTGCTTCCTGCAGCCCTACAAACCTTTGCAAGAATAGGAACTACACCTCAGATGGTAAAAATATGCCACACCAGGATCTCCCAGATGTTTTGGCATGATAAAATACTCTTTTAATTCCATTCTAAATTGCACCATATCATTCTTAAGAGCTTAATAACCCATGGCAGAAGTGGATGCATTTCAGCTGAGAAAATAAATTTCTGAAAGTTGTCTAGAAAGCATTTAGGTACTTCAGCAAGATAAGCAGCCATTTTTCCATTCCCTAAGCTTGCAGTCTGCAAACTTGTAGCTCATACACGAACTGGCCAAAACACATGCACAGCATTGCTCAGGGCCTTCAGAGCTTCAAAACTTGAAACTGGGCCCAATAAGGGAAGCAAAGTGGCTTGTCCACTTCAGCCCTTAATGCTGTAGCACAGTGAAGGCTGCAAACCTGCTATAGCCATTCTGCAAAAAAACTGAGCCTGATAAATATCTTCAGTTACTGTAACAGATCCCTTAGAATGGTATGAGTTCAAATTAGAAGTTCTACCTTACAGTCACAACAAAGAAAAGAAAGGG
>Ga0065711_1009535_pt1 | contig 21196 bp, 13 predicted proteins | sample Hoacrofraction12_FD_59098 | JGI IMG/M metagenome (GOLD analysis project Ga0065711, IMG submission 59098) | Hoatzin crop microbial communities from Cojedes, Venezuela - Epithelial fraction 12 v2 (version 2) | ecosystem: Host-associated > Birds > Digestive system > Esophagus > Crop | place...
TGCAGCCTGCTGTAGGTGACCCTGCTTCGGCAGGAGGGTTGGACTAGATGACCCACAGAGGTCCCTTCCAACCCCTACTATTCTGTGATTCTGTGATTCTGTGAAGTCTGATGTACTTTACCAGTTACGCTTGCTGAGAATATGGTCATTCTTGGCTTCATCTATCTTAGCAAGCAGTGCACCCCAATAGAGCAGGATTTGAGCAAAACGGTTTGTAATGAGGGCTCAAATCATCCTGAAATGTGTATAGTGTAGATGTTTCAGACTAGCTCTCATTTAGTCCAGTGGACTGAGTGTACATTCATGGTGGGAGTGCTTTAGATTGTTCCGAGAGTGTATCTTTGGGTTTAGTTTCATCCAAAAGAAGCTTGCTTTGCATACTCTAACTGTGTGTGTGGTTTGTAGCAAAATGTGGTTAAGTCAGGGTGATTGGAAACTTGCTTAAGAAGTGCACCCATGATACAAACTAAAACCCATGATACAAACTAAACCACTAATACAGAGGCAGGACAGTTGGTTTAAGATATTAGCAGGATGCTCTTTGTAGCTCCATTGTTATGGAAAAAAGCATGTTGTCTTGTATATGTGTTCTACTAGGTTATCTGTTCATGTGAAATACCAGGACATACTCAGGGCTGCACTGGAGAAGGGCTTTCTGAGCAGTGGTCATAAAATAAATCTTTTTGCATTGGAAGATTTACTTGCTGTCTTGAATTTTTTTTTTTTTGCCAAACTTTTCCAAGACAGGCCAGCCTCCGCCATATATGACATTGTAGTGAATTCTACAGGAATAAAGTACATATTCGTCGTACAAGTCTTTCACTTCAAATCTAATTTCCATTTAATCTCATCATAGAATAATCTGGCCAATGAATTTAAATATTTTAACCTTTCCTGGTGTATACTCTTTGATTCAGAATGACTTCATGCATCTTCTTAAAGAAGGAAATGGGTAGGTGGTGAGACTGTATTATGTTTAGAAGTGGTTCAGTAAAATTTATTGAGATCACAAGGTTTTTCTGAGTTCTGTTGACTCAAAACCAGTACATTCAGTTCTAGAGTCAAACAGATTTGAATTTTTGCAAGTTTGATAACTGATTTATTGAGAAGTACAGAGATAAGTAATATTTCTAGAATGCAGTCTATACACCAGAATGTGCAAACTTTTTTTCATAGTAAGATTATTTCTTAATCTTTTTTATTATAGCTTAATATAATTTGTACTACTACTTTTTGGTTTTCATGGAGGGCATGACAGGTGTTTTGATTATGATGCTCTGGCTTCCAGTAGTCCTTTAGAATAGTTATGGGATCTTTATTCAGGGGCTTTTTTGGGAGCGTGTTTTTTTGTTTTCTTGAAGAGGGAGTAGAGCTTTATTTAGCTGGGAAAATATTATGGTTAAAATCATTCTTATGAAACAGCACATTAGCTGAACTCAACCTAAATTCAGAGGATTTGTTCAGGGTTTTTTTGAGTGGACCAGTGCCCCAATCAAAGGTGTGACCGTGGTTTGTGTAGGCATGTAAGCAACTACAATTTGGCAAGGTGAGGTACAGCTGGCATTGATGTTTTTTTGTATAAAGCTGAGTGGTGTAAGAAAACTTGTCCAAGAAATGGAATAAATCCTCTGTATCTGAGGGAGTTTAAAGTGGGGACAGTTATGACTGTATAAACTTTGTCTGCAATGTAGACAAACATTCACTGAAGAGGGGGACAGGTGTTTATGCAAAAGTGACCAGCTTTGTGATGAAATGGGTGAAGGGAGGGGAATGAAAAAAGGTCATTCATTGAGTTAAAAAGGACCTCTAGATCTTGCTGGGAGAAATTCTGTCCAGGCTCCTGAGCTTTTGTTTTGTTCCTCCACAAATGCTATGAGTAGATGACAGATACTGTGGACAAATTGAAAGACCTCATAGGGAAATAACAAAGCAGAGATGTGGCTGCTTGTGCTGGTTTTACTGCTTCTCTTTTTCTGTGTGTGTACTGACTTGGTGGAAGATATTATCTGATAGTAATATTGTTTGTGGAGCTGCTACTTTTTATAAAGAAACTATATTTGATCTTTCAGCAGTGTACTTCAGGCTCAGTTTTCATAGGTACTTATTTTTGGTTCAGCATTTGATAGCAGAATGATGTTGAAAGATTTGAAGCAGGCATTGAAGTGGAATGTTAATTATTTGACAATATAATTCACTGGGAGTCTGAATGTTCTGCTCTGTCAGTTCAAATACATAAAACAAGCTGATACAAGTTCTAGCTACAGTCATGTTTCACAAAAGTAGTGCTTATGTGAAATGAATTGGAGCGTCACCTTACCAGGTTTCGATACTTGCTGTAATTGTTTTGGGACTCCTTATTCTGTGCTCCTTTTGTCTGCTGCTTGGTGGCCTCTCACCAAGAGGGTGAAATGTCAAGCATAGCATAGTGCACGTGCCGTTTGACAGTTGCTTCTGTGTATTGTTAACACCAGATTTTAGCTGAAACATGGCAGTAGGACAAGCAAACTGTTTCCCAGTGTGAATTTGGAATCGCTTATTTTTCAGTATAATTCTGTAAGTGATGATAGATTGAGGGTTTATGATGCACATTTGTTGTGGAACATGGAGGTGAATCCCAGTTTACATATCCTGTGATGAACAGATTAATTTAAAGGTGACCTCTCTTGACCGTATTCAGTGATGTCTAGTTCTTCCTAGACTGAGCAAAGTTACTCTTAACTAACTAATCTTTAAAACAGTCTCGATTTACATATATGGCTGCCACATTTATGCATTGGCTAAACATAATGAGATGAATGGCACTTACGCTGTAGTCTGAGGGAGTGGTTAGGGAACAGCTAAACAAGTCTTCATTATTTTTGTACTGCTGGCAAAGGTCACTCTACAAACGGAGTTTATACTAAGTCAAATGTATAATGTGGTTCCAAAGCTTTGAAAGTCCAGCTACTGTATATTGTTCTAACTCAAAGCATCTTGGCTAACAGAATCTCTAATCAAGAATAAGAATCAAAATCCTGCTTTGCTGACGCAGCTTGAAGTCTTATTATTTTAGATGTTTCTGCCATTTGGCCATCAATCTGAAGTAAAATGTTTTTGTTTTGCCGCTTTGGACTAAACAGCAAGATCAGTTTGTGGTGCTTGCAAAGGAAACCCAGCTTGGAGTAATTCCTGTTTGGTCTTTCTGGAATTCAAAGTTATTTTTTAAAACTCTCGAATGGGAAGAAATGCAAGGCAGTTTCACAAGCTGTGCTATGCAAGGCTGCTAAGGAAACCTGCTCAAAAGAATGACTTCATGAGAGGGGAACTAATATTTTGACTTTTTTTTTAATTTCCCATGGGAAGGCTAATCTTTAGGAACACAGAATCCTCTGAGGCCAATAAAATTCAGATTTGAAGAAGCAAAATGCTGTTTCATTGTTAGGACCATAAAATGCAGTTTGTTTTTATTGCAATTCTTTTTCCTTTCAGGAAAGCACTAGATTTAACAGCTGTAATATATTATTCTAGCACCCCTTGTTGTCGGCTTTCCCGTTATTGTTTCACTTGCATTTAATCTGTAAGATCTCAGCCAGGTTAAATTGTGCGCTCTTGTTTTATGCAGCTACTTAAAGGCATCGCACTGCAGCGCTGTCCCACCCATCCCAGCTGTGCATCTTTTATTATCATTTGGTGACAGTTTAGTTATCTTCCATTCTGCAAAACAATGCATGGATTTAAATGTAATTGTGTGAATGTAACTGTTAATTGCTTATTAGCAACACTTGTTCCCAAATGTCTTTTTTATTTTAAAAATAATTGCTGTCTATGTTGGTGGAGGCTCATAATATTCTGTTCAGTGTGTGCGCGTGTGTGAGTGCGTGGGATGTGTATATACCTGGCAGGAAGACATTGTCATGGGAGTAACTGGTTCATATGTGGTCATTCCTCTTCTAATGGTGTGAGGGATTGGTTTGTTTTGAACAGCTGTTTAGTAATCAAGCTCTGGCTGGACAAGCTTTATTTATACCATAGCTATTGGTTGCCATCACGACAGAGGATCAAGAAACCCAACAATACTATGGGAAGGCTCATTAAGACCTCTTCTTCATTTGAAGTCTGGTTGTGTTTGTATTATCAAGTTAATGTCCAGTTCCATGTGTAGTAATGACAGCACAAGTCCTTCCATAGGCTTTTCTGAATGTTTTTATGATTACCTCAACACCCCCCTCGCCCCCCTCCCAGTTTTGCCCGGACTTTGTCTATTGTAAGAGTGCATTACTGCAGAGTGCTGCTGCTTGGGTCCCCTGCGGTTGTGAAGTTAGTGAAGTTACAGTTGCAACCCATTAGGGAATATGAATCTCAGAAGTTTGCACAGTTAACCCTTTCCTGCTGACAATCCAAGATCCCTTTGGAGAGAGTTATTGTGGAATCTCAGCATTCTTCATGTTCTCCTCATACCACCGCACTTTCTTTAGTGAAAGAAAATCTTGTCAGTGCATTTGATGGGATTTCTGACTGAAGTATTTTTAATAATATGGCAGTAGAAGGATTCTCTTCAGTTTTGAAGAAAGGATTGACTTGTACCACCTTTTGAAACTGCCCAAGGCCTGGAATTGTGCTGGCTGCTTACTCCTGCAGCGATTTCATTAGGAAAAGAATGTGTACAGGAATACTGGTAGTGTATTTTTTTGTTAATATCTCAGACATTAGTGACAATAAAGAAAACTGTTTGTGGGTGGTTTTTCTCTTAGCAGATTTTGAATAACTTCCCCAGTTTAAGTGGATAATAAGCTTTTGTCTTTTTGATTGAACGGACAATAGACACTGTCTTTTTAAATTTTTGTACACATCAAAGACAATAAAATATACTTCAACATGAGCTGCATGGTTTTGATGCTGTAATTATTGAATCCTTCTACAAAGTCATTACTTTCACTTATTTTTTTCATACTAACTTCACTTTGGTTTTGTCTGCTTCTGTATTATGCTGTGTGTAAATCTTCTGGGGTTTTTTAATGATTTACTTTCTGTGTTTTCTAAAAATGCATTTAACTGTTGTGCCTTTTTAAAAATCATTAAGCCTGTGTTATTTGGCACTTCAGACGTTGAGTCAAGTGCATATTTGTTAGTCTTCAAAAAGTGTTGTGCAAGAGTGCATTGTATTGCAAATATTTTATTAGTTATACAGCTAACATTCATGGAAAATAGGGTTCTAATTCTGGTGTTTATTTCTCGAGTACAAGTACAGATTGTTGTCTGAAGGCCTTAATTGCATTTTGATATATTTATTTCTGTATCACTGCACAAAAATATGCTATTTAAGGTCATATACAAAGAAACATACATTAGCAATGTCACAAAATGCATTTAGTCAGTGAATCTCTTCCTCTTGGGGTGGACAGACAGGTGAGCTGTTGTTCATATTTAGCCATTTCTGATTTTGCAGATTGTATCACAGGTAGATTACAGTTTAATTCAGAGGTAATCTCAGCAAATGTTTTTGCTTTGTAAAATGCCTGTTAGTAAGATCTTCAAAAGAGAACCTCTGTAGTTAGCAAATCTCAGCAATGTTTTTAAGATACTTTTCTTGCAATAGTAAAATAAAATCTTTAAAATCCAACCAGGTCTAACATAGGCTTCCTTTCCTCGTTTTAAGGATGCAATTGATTTCCCACTTAGTATTCTTTTCTTATATCTCAAAACATGTAGGTTGCTTGCTGAGTTGATATTTATGGACTTGAGGTTCAATGAAGAAAAAATGAAAAGTGCTGGGTTTTTTTCTTCACAGGCAGAATAAAATTAATGCCATGTGAGATAGTCTTGTAGGACGTAAACTAATTTGGTAGTACATAAACTCAAAGCATAAGTAAAGGCAATTTCTGCTAATGAGTTTTTCTAAGCATTGTCAAACTAAAAGCAGAAAAACATTATGAGTTTTCTGGATGTGACAGACTAGTAAATCAGTTGTATGTATTTTTAACTTAATACTTCTTCAATGAAATCAAAATTTATTATTCTTCGTTTTTTGTAAACTTCAGGTTCTAGATGAGATTTCTGAACATGGCATTAGGATTTATCAGCTCCCTGATGCAGATTCTGATGAAGATGAGGAGTTTAAAGAACAAACCAGAGTTTTAAAGGCAAGTTTCACTCCTAATTTATTTTTTTTGCTGCAGTAGTTCTTCAAGCCTGTGGTATGCCTAAAGGTACTTTATTCCTTTATAAAGTGTTGAAAATTCAAGTCTTTGGGATGTTGATTCTGAATTACAAACGTTTTTATTCTGCTTCATCAGAATTCCAAATGTAGTGTGTTATGACTTTGTTTTCTTTTAAATGTAAGCAACTCTTCTCCAAAATCTGTGATTAGCAGTCAGTTTTCTGACACAAACCTTTCAACGTGCAAGCAAGGAGAGAGGATGTGTGCGTGTTATGGTTACTATACTAATTAACAACTTTCCTCTTGTTAGAGCAGAGAATAAAAGTTTTACTGAAGCAATTTCCTCTTGCAAAGGTGCTTGAAGAATGTATCTGAATTTCGTTCTCTAGCTACTTTAATCTGTATCTGAAGTATGTTTCTGTTGGCAGTTTTCCATGCATGATGTTATGTCAGATGACACATTATGCCCAAACTGTACTTCAACAACAGTCAAGTGTTCCTAAAGCAAAGCGTCATTTCCTTTTGTGCCTTTGTTAAGACAAACTGATCCTGACAAAATTACAGGTGCTAATAATGAGAGGTTACGTTGGTTTTCTGGTGTGGAAGGATTTTAGTAGAGTGCATGTGTCAAGGTTTCTTTTGCTCCTCTCTGGTCTGTTACTTCAAAGTCTTTGTGCTTTCTTTAAAAGAAAAACAAAACACAGAGAAAGTAACCAGTCAAAAATCAAAACAGTAACTTGTTTTGCTCTGTCTCAACTAGGCTAGCATTCCCTTTGCTGTGATTGGATCCAATCAACTTATTGAAGTGAAAGGGAAAAAAATCAGAGGTCGTCTGTATCCCTGGGGAGTTGTGGAAGTTGAAAATCCAGAGCACAATGATTTCCTTAAACTGCGCACAATGCTGGTGTGAGTAATGGTAAAGTTATCCCATCTCCTGTGGTGACATAACTGTTACAATGACTAGACAGTTATAGGAACATGAACTCTTTAGTTCAAAACTAGCTCTGGTGGCAGTGCAGAGTGAATTTTTATTGTGTGTCTCCCCCCTGCCCCGAGCTTGTTTTGCTGCTATAATCCCCTGATCTCTGACTTCAGAAAATATTTTCTGTATTTTACAGATAATACATGACAATTTTTATGCCTTATGTGAACTGATTTGATGGCTTTAAGAAAACTTCAATTTATATGTATAGTGTAGTGGGTGGGGCAGAGAGTCTTTTAAAATCGGTGACCTGGATGAAGGAACAGAGTGTACCCTCAGCCAGTTTGCTGATGACACAGAACTTAGAGGGGTGGCTGATACACCGGCAGGCTGTGCTGCCATCCAGCAAGACCTGGACAGGCTGGAGAGCTGGGCAGAGAGGAACCTGATGAAGTTCAGCAAGGGCAAGTGCAGGGTGCTGCACCTGGAGAGGAATAACCCCATGCATCACTACAGGCTGGGGCTGACCTGCTGGAGAGCAGCTCTGCAGAGAGGGACCTGGGCGTGCTGGTGGATGACAGGTTAATCATGAGCCAGCAGTGTGTCCTTGTTACCAAGAAGGCCAATGGGATCCTGGGGTGCATCAAAAGGAGTGTGGGCAGCAGGTCGAGGGAGGTTCTCTGCCCCCTCTACTCTGCCCTAGTGAGGCCCCATCTGGAGTACTNTGTCCAGTTCTGGGCTCCCCAGTTCAAGAAAGATGAGGAACTACTAGAGAGGAGTCCAGCGGAGGACTACAAGGATGGTGAGGGGACTGGAGCATCTCTCCTACGAGGCAAGGCTGAGGGAGCTGTGCTTGTTTAGCGTGAAGAAGAGAAGGCTGAGAGGGGACCTTATAAATGTTTATAAGTATCTTAAGGGTGGGTGTCAGGAGGATGGGGTCAAACTCTTTCCAGTGGTGCCCAGCGACAGGACAAGGGGTGATGGGCACAAACTGAAGCATAGGAAGTTCTATCTTAACTTGAGGAAGAATTTATTTACTTTGAGGGTGACGGAGCACTGGAACAGGCTGCCCAGGGAGGTTATGGAGTCTCCTTCTGTGGAGATATTCAAAACCTGCCTGGATGAAGTCCTGTGCAGCCTGCTCTTGGTGAACCTGCTTTGGCAGGAGGGTTGGACTAGACAATGTCCAGATGTCCCTTCCAACCCTTGTAATTCTGTGATTCTGTGATTTGTGGTGATACAAAATAACAGCTGATTTTATAATCAGCAATAGATAAATATAAATCTTCTACAAATATGATTAATAATAGACATGATAAATACAGTATTAGCAGTACTGTTACAGAAAAGAATTAACAAAATATTATTTCTAGACTAATACAGCTTTCACAGGTAAAATCAGGTTTTGCCATTATCCTTAATATTGGTGTCCACAGTGTTCTGCCATGTAAAGTATTTCTTGACATTACTTCATATTTGTCGTGAAGTCCTCTGAGTGACTTCAAGGGCCATTTGGGTATACAACTGTCACCAGAAATCAATACAGTTGCTTGCAGAAGAAAATATTTTTTCACAATGGATTTGCTGCTTTTGGCATGAAACTTCTCGCATAGTCCAAAAGAGCAACTAATAGAAGTGTCACAGTACTTTATTCAGCTAAATGGAAGGAGGCAAAAGCTCAATAGCTGCATGTTAGCTTGTATTTGGAGAAACTGAAGAATACCACAAGGGTTTATTTACAGTAACCCATAATTCTATCAAAGGCTGGTTTTTTATCCCAGCAAGAAAAGTATCACAAATACAAATAAAAGGTAATTTGTTAACATGATCTTCAATGTATTTATAAGCCTCCGAGTATGAAAGATTTCAAATTAAAAATGAATATGAGAAGACAGATATGCGGTGTCATCAGTGACCAGTGGTTGAGAGCTCTGTCTGCATGCAAGGCTTGGTACTGCTAGGTCAAAATAGCATACAGCAATCAAATACTTCTGCTGTTTCTAATACTCATTTTATTCACCAATCAGTTGCTTGCTCAAGAACTCTAACATCCAAGCCTCTGGGACCAAGAAATATTTGCCTATTTATCGCCCTGATCACATACTGCCTATTCTTATCCTTCCCTCATAAACTGTGTAATACATCAAGCCTGATTGCAGGAATTAGAAGCCCCAGGTAGCAGCCAACTTTATGACCACAATAACAGCTATAAGGGTGCCTGACTTCATAGAGTAAGCTGTTGAACTTGCATGCAATTCAGCAAAACAATTCTAGTGGCAAAGATGTATTTCAAAGCAGGAAAATTACCAGAAAAAGTCCAGTATTAACTATTATTTGTTTCCGACATCACCAATGCTGTCATAGACACCAGTCAGACACCTATCATTTCAGATTAGCAGGAGAAAAAGTCAGAGCAGATGGTGCCAGGACTGCTGGCCATGCATCTGAAGCCCCTGCTAGGTTTTCATAAAAGGATACAGAAATCTGATTCATACCTCAGTTGGCCTGCCTTAAGGTTGTGATGAACTAACCCCACTGAGCTTCTGACATGCAGGAGAAAGATAAGTATTTAGGACAAGTCACAATATGAGTAAACAAGCATGGGATATATGTAGACATGCATACCTGAGTGTTTCTTCTCATCTTAAGGCAGATCTGCAAAATAATATGTATGAATTAAGTTCAAGAAGTCCTTTATTTTTCTACTAATTATAAAGGAAGTCTGGACAACCAGATCTGGTGCAAATGTCTACACAATAGTTAACATTATGTGAGATGAATGCCGTCCAGGTGTCTGAAATTATGAAAGTGGTTCAAAATATGTAGTTCTAAAACCAAGGGGAAGCAGAAGATAAAATTCTACTCTGGCAAGTTTTTCACTGGGCTGTCCTCCTCTTTCTCACCAAGGAAGCCAGGACATCAGCAACATCAGCCCTGAATTAATGACTGTGCTCACACAAGCAGGTGTATGACAAAGATTTGCAAGAATCTCTTTCAAGAAACCTTCATCCAATCATAAAGCTAATGGGAATGTAATGCATACTTACAGTGCTGATGCCAGTGTCATTTACATAAACATAAAGCACTTATTTAACTGATTAGAAGTGTTTTGGTTCCTAGTCTGACAGGACTCAAACACAAATGTATCATTGCTGGGGAAAACACTTCGGGAGAAAGTAAGGAAAAAAAAACTGGGGAAAAGCTGACCTACTTACCCTTGGAGCCCCTTAGTAGCAAATAATTCAGAATACAGAGGGCCATGAAAAGAGCATGAGTCTGTACAGCAATTATTACTAGATAGACCTGAAGGTAGTATCCTAGATTCTGACTCCTGTTTCCAGAGCTACCGTTGTACTTTACATTAAGAGGCAACTGTTTTAAAAAGCCAAATACCTCCCTCTCCCACCACCACCACAGAAAAGAAAAAGCAAAACAAAAACTAAAACAGCGTGCATAAGCACATAATGAAACTCTATTTTCAATATGGGCGTCAACACACTCACCAGACAGATGTATGTTACAATTCTTAAGTAAGACATGCCTAAGAGATTCTGCAATCCAGTTCTCAAACTTTTGGTCAAGGTTTCTAATTTCATGAAAATTACATGAAATAAAGTAATGTCTTGTAATTAGTTCCTTCAAAGAAAAAATACATGAAAATGCAAAAGAATTTTCTGCATGCTAGATCTTGAAGAGGTAAAGATACAGTCTTGCAAATCTGATTCAGGTGCTAGATCTGTGGAAAGATGTGGGACTCTCTGGATCCTATGCGTTCTACTAACTTCAGACAACTTTTTAACCATCTCAGACAGCAAAACCTCCTTGAGCACTAAGAATATCAAACATCAAATTGGTATTCTGCTTTGAGGTATAGGCATTAAAACATCAGTAACATCGTTGTAGGGTCCCATTTGCTGTTGGCATCACATATAGAAACAACTGGACGTGAGTTACCCAATTTGAAAGGTGAGTGAATACAGCTTATAACACATCACCAGCAGCACATTTGAAATATATCCAGAGGAATTTGGGACCCATCTGCAAAAGCTCTTCAGGAATATCCTGAGTGCTTTTAGGATCTAGCAGTAAATTACAGCCTACATAGGGGCATATATGTATGTCCTACATAAGCACATATATGTGCATGCAATTTTGTGTGTGTTGAAGGAGGGAGCTTCCTTCTCGTCTTGGAAATAGCTAGATCGGGCCTTGGAGATACAAAAAATAATGTGATGTCTTTCATTTTTATTGTTGGGGTTTTGTTGTTTTTTTTTTTTGTTGGGGGGAGGTTAGTGGTTTTTGTTTCTTTATTCTCCCAGTTGGTTATAGGGGTTGTATTCAGATGGCATTTATTACACTAGTCCAGCCTTTTGAGTTAGAAAATCAGGTATCACCAGGCCTTGGCATTCAGGCCACATTCATTGAGCCAAAAGTACATGAAAAATGTGTTTAGAAAGATAAGATAGTTAATACCTAGAAATCCCTGAGTATATAACAAAAAAAAAAAAGCTGTTAAAATTATGAGTTTTATTATATCTTCATTAAAAACAACCCCAAATCACAAAAAAAAAGAAAAGAAAAAAAATCACAGTTAAGGCATGTTTTAGAATATGCAAAAGCCTACTAGACACAGAACAGACAGAAATACAGGTTTTTACATAGTTTCTGAATTCTTTTCACTCTGACTTGGAAAAACCTCCAAATAATCTGGTTTTGTTCTATCAGAGAACACCACACAGATATCGCAAGTAGCAACAAAGCCACATATGAACACAGAAAACACACAAAAATAACTTAAATATAAATGGAAAATGTAGTAGAATCTCTGTAGTCTCAATGATAGATAAACTTCATCTGGAGAATACCACTTCATTTCCAGGAGTTATGTTTACCATATGGCTAAGTAATTGTGATGTATAAAACACATAAGGGTTTTTTTTATTATTTTTTCCTAATATGAAACTAATGAAAAAGTAAGAATACAAAGAAATAAATTCTCTTTACTAGAAAAATGTGAATCTTAACAATGAAGTATCTTCACCATATGATTAGAATAAGTATTATGGTGAAAATATCAAATAACTAAGGGTGTGTGTGGGTCCTATGAAATGAATTGTCCAGTAGAAAATACAGTCTGAGCACTACAGAAATTCAATTGTTTTGATACAGAAGTGTCTTTAGTATGAATTTGCATGATAATAGCATACGCAAAGGTCATGGTTAGGTTATGCTTTCTTCATCAGTAACCAAAAAGATTCCAGAAATGCTAGGTTTAAGTATTTTAAACTGGCATTTCCTTTAACCAAAAGGAGGAATTTTTTCAGGAGGATGTTTTCAGATATGTGAGAATTTGGAAGTGGAACTGCATTTAGTATGGAGAGACTTTGAAGGTTTTCAAACTCTCTTCAATGCAGGCAACAGAGTGTGACGCAGATGAAAAGCAGCCTTTCAAATCATAAAAAGCCTTAGGAATTTCACAGGATCCAACAAATTATTTTTGCCCTTCTGCACAGGAAGTGTACAAAAACCTGCATGACACTGCATCCTTTACAAAAATGCAGAAATGATCTGTGTTGTACCATATTGTTTAGTTATATTCTGAAGAGTTTAAATAAAAATGACTTTAATTTTAAGGTTTAGGCGGATCCTGTATTGAGGATGCTAGATTCTTTTTGTCAAATCATAGCCCCTCAACAATATTTAGTTTCTTATGAGTATCTGAAGCTATCATTTGCTACTAAATCATCTCTGCTAATTTAAATCTCTTCTAATATAAATCTAAATTACTAAGTAATCACAGTGTAGAGGACAACGGTTTTGAATCTCCATACTATGATTTTTTTTTTTTCTGAGAACTGCTTACTTTCTGTTTTCATTTCTCCTTGTATGTTTTGAAAATATTGGAACTACCATCACATTTCAACTCAAAAACTAAGATATAGTCCTGCATGAAAAATTATTTATTCTATGTTATGTAAACTGTAATTTTGCCTATAAGTCATTACAAACATGCAGTGAATAGAAGAAGAAAATAAAATATACAGTTAAATGTATAACAAATGTTACTTCATTATAAGATATATATAAGATATATAAAAGATAATATGTGGTCTTTACACATATACTTTCAAAGAAAAAACAACAGTCTGAGCTGAAAGTCAGAGTATTTGTCTGTATGACACAAGAATATTTTCACTCCTGGCTTTCAGTTTCACTGAGATTTTCAATGATACTGTAAAATTCGAGAATATTATTTTAGCCAGCACATTCCTGTGCTTCACTTTGTCCATCTGTAAGAGATATATAAGGAACTTAGGCAGTGACTCCTAAGCTAGGTCTCCCAGATGTAATCCTAGAATTGAAAGAAGAAAAGCCAACAATGCTCTCAGATGCTGGGATTATGAGCTCCTGTGCCTTGACCCCGCTGCTGTACTACTTTCAAGTGTAAACCAGCAATTCTGACTGTTATGTATTGCGCCAGCAGCATTGCAGAATCACTCTAAGCTGAGTAAACGTGGTACCTCTACACAGTGTACAATGTAAAGCTGCCTTCTGAGCATTTTCAACTATCAGTGCTCCCCTGTCATTGATGAATCTTTTAATTTTTATTTGAACTGCTTTGTCATGTCAGTCTGAGATATCAGAAGTAAAATTCAGTAGTTTCTGGATTTTCACATCCACCAGCAGAACTACAGGGATCTAGATTCAGATGTAGATGCTTAAATAGAGGTGTCTCATATGTAGGTGTTTATGGATGAGCTAGGTGTCTACAGTTATACTCAACAGACAACTAATGCTCAGTTCAGGTTTTCACTCCTACACACTTACTGCAGCCTAAGGGTAGGACACCATAAGCTATCCAAGGCTTCCACATAAAGTTTGGTTCATGTGTTTGCATTTATGGCAAGTGAAGTTAATTTCTATGCAGGAAGACATAACGCCTGGAGTTCATGTTCTGCAACGGCATAGGCCCAACACAGGCCATACTTGTCAGCTCTGTGCAGATGTCTCGGAATCATAGAATCATAGAATGATAAGAGTTGGAAGGGACCTTAAAGATCATCTAGTTCCAACCCCCTTGCCATGGGCAAGGACACCTTCCACTAGACCAGGTTGCTCAAAACCCCATCCAGCCTGGCTTTGAACACTTCCAGGGAGGGGGCATCCACCGCTCCTCTAGGTAACCTTTGCCAGTGCCTCACAATCTTCATAGTAAGGAATTTCTGTCTTATATCTAATCTAAATCTACCCTCTTCCAGTTTGAAGCCATTACCCCTTGTCTTCTCACTACATGCCCTTGTAAAAAGTCGCTCTCTAGCTTTCTTGTAAGCCCCCTTCAGGTACTGGAAGGCTGCTCTAAGGTCTCCCTGAAGCCTTCTCTTCTCCAGGCTGAACAACCCCAACTGTCTCAGCCTTTCTTCATAGGAGAGGTGGTCCAGCCCTCTGATCATCTTTGTGGCCCTCCTCTGCACCCACTCCAACAGGTTCATGTCCTACCTGTGCTGAGGGCTCCAGAGCTGAATGCAGTGGTCCAGGTGGGGTCTCAGCAGAGCAGAGTGGCAGAATCACAGATGTAACTACAAATTGTCAGAAGAAACGTACCTTTGCAATGCTTTTGCAATACCTTTGAAAACCTATTGGAAAACCATGCAGGTTTCTATGATTCTAATACTTGTTTTCTCAGACAGTCAGCGAGTAAAAGTAGATGATCATGTAGATTCATTTTGCTTCCTTTTAAAGGGTCATAAGACAGGAGCTCCTAAGGGAGGAATTATCTGAGAGGTTCAATAAATATTCAGTCATGTGTAAATCAATGATATTTTGCAAACCTTGTAGAAAGAGATAGATACAGGAATGTGAGAATCTGGGGAAACTGAGAGTCTTTAAATAAAGTAGTATGCCACAAATAGCAGATGTACAAATTCTGGTCTGAAATCAGATGCAAGTCACTTTTGAACTGTATTTTTTTCCCTTTGAATACTGCCCAACCATGCCAAATCAAGCAGAAAGTTAGGTACATAGAATATATATGACTCTGTGGTTAGTTTACTTCGAAGAATCTGATTGAAGCTAAGCAAAGAGCCTCAGGCAGCTTCAGTCTTACTTAGCTTCTGTCAAAAACAGTGCTGTTCCCTCAAGCCCCCTTTAAATGGTTATATATTATTAATTCGTACTTTTCCTCCCCTTCACTTGGTATTTATGACACTTCTGACATCTAAGAAAGTAAAAAAAGAGAAGAATCTTTAGTATCATCCAGTTTCAAAGACATAAACGCACAACTCCTGAATATCTTACGGATTCATTCTCCTCTTTTTTTCAGTTTCCACATCCTTCTCAATCACTGAAAGAACAAAGACTTCCATTGTTTCAGAACAAATAAAGCAAGACTACTGAGCGTAATAATTTATTACCCATAATGCCCATAAGACCTTGTAATAAGCATGTGAAGTAGAAGACATTGCCATTTTGCATCTCTCTAAGTATTTTGATAGACACCAGTTCTGTCATTTTGCAAAGATCTCCCCCCAGCATAAAACAATTTTTCCTCAGATTTTGTCCCCAAACTCTGCAGGTTTGTAGCCTCATATAAAGCCCAAATACTATAAAACATTTGCAAAAATAGGTGTTAAAATTAACCAAGTGTTATGGGAACATTTTTCACACAGTTTACATCTACTTCCCTCTACACTAGATTTTTCTAGAACAAAGACAAATCAAGAAAGACCTACCATTAAGAAATATGCCTGATCAAGCAACTGTTGATTACTGTGATCCTCCTCTATTCGACAACAGAGCATTGCCTATTTTATCTCCTGTCCTGATCTATTTATCCTCTTGCTTTTGAACTTAAACTTCCTTGTTTCTTTTCTTTGTCTAAGACCAGCTTATCTACCTTTTCAAAGTTACCTTTCAGTTTATGACCACTTTATTTTTCAGTTCTCAGATGCTGTTGTTACCTTCTTCCCCTTTTTTCTGCTATACTTCAAAAGGCAAAAAAATGTTAAACTGTTATCCAATGTACAATTTGTATGGAAGAAGTTATAGCTGATGAACTTGTATATACCTTTGACTCTGAGGGAAATCAGTGATAAATTCTTATTCAAAGGAATGGAGCTCAGACTTCATCCAAGGTGTAGAATACTTTTTAGTCACTCAAACTGGTCAAATTTTCTGTGGTTGTATTAAGAACTATGGTTGTTCTGTTATTCTCTAATAGAATGACTCATACCACTGTCTGATTTCCAGGGACAGGAATATAAAGCCTGCATTCCTCCAACTGTTACATTATAAGCAACAGCTTGGAGGTTTTTATTATGCTCAGTTTCACAAGTAGTAAATCCTATATGGAAATAGAACCTTTTTCACGTCAGCTAAGGTTACCTGACAGCTTACAGCTTAATAAACTTCTGATAGCATTTTGCTGAGTTTCAGCGTGATATCCCCTGGCTATATGCAATATTGAAATTGAGTGTGTCTAGTTTTGTGGTTCCCTTTTCTCATATGCTAATCATTTAAGTTGAAATCAATAAAGAGCATTGGGTTTGTTTTGCTTCATATTTTCTCTTTTTGTATTCCATAGAGAGTCTTACAGAATTCAAGTATTAATTACTTGGATTTGAACTTCAATTCCGCCTTGGCCTTCAGCTGTCAATCTGAAAGAGGACAGGTCCCTCTAAATTCTATATAAGATACAGATTATGTTATGAACATTATCAGGCTATCAACTGAACACTATATCAGCCTTAGACAGAGAACTTGGTTACCACAGAGTATGTCCAAAGGCTCCAAGCATGCATATTATGGCAGTTGAATGTAACACATATTTATATTTTTTACCAGCTTAATTTTTCCCAGGTATTTGCAGTGGGTGATCTCTTTGGATTGCAACAAAGTCTTTTTTTTCTCTCTTGAACGCAAAACCCATATAACTCAGTCTGCACACATAAATGAATGTCTTTAGCTCAGCTAGGATTTAGATTCTGCTCTTGTGCTCATTTTCCCACTCTGTGAATATTGGTGTCCAAAATGAGATTTAGCATTACCCATCATGCCATGTGGAGGTGAAAAACAACCAGAGATGGGTCTTATACAAGAAAGTTTTCTGAATATACTCTGATTCAGGTGAAATCAATTCCAACTGCCAAATTAATTATGTATGTTTTTGCTTAGTGGTTGCTACCAGTGAGTTAGAAGGAATTCCCTCCTTCTGTAAGCTTCTGAAACACATTCTGCATACCTGAAGAGGAATTAAATTGAAGAACTCTAAAACATTAGAATTTTCTTGTAAAGGTCTTTGAAAAGCTTTATAATTAAAAAAAATCAAGATACATATAGGTTGAAGCCTTAAGAAGTCTGCTTGTTCAAACATGCAATTGCATGTGAGAATAAAAAAAAAGTTAGAAAAAACAGTGCATATTTGTTTTCTTTTAAAGAATGTGTATTATGCATGCTCTGATACTTTTATCCAGGTATACTTTGCTCTAAAAATATCATCTACAAAGTCTCTATCTGTTTTTTGCTTAAAACTTTGTGAATCTCTTAATAACAACACAGTTCCTGAATTATGGAAGGTTTTGTGTGGATTTCTTCCATCAATTCAACAGATAAAGCCTTTCCCCTTTGTCTGTAACAGACTTTAGGTTAACAGGTAGTTTCTGTTCATATCACAGGATGTTGCAGGTCAGATAAATGTCTAACTAATTTTTATTCATAATCACGGAAACATGGATTCATAGAATAGTTTAGGTTGGAAAGGACCTTTAAAAGTCAACTAGTCCAACCACCCTGTAATAAGCAGAAACATCTTCAACTAGATCAGGTTGCTCAGAGCGCCGTCCAACCTGACCTTGAAGGTTTCCAGGGGCAGGGCATCTACCACCTCTCTGGACAACCTGTTCCAGTGTTTCACCACTCTCATGGTAAAAAATTTCTTTCTTATATCCAGTCTAATTCTGCCCTTCCTTAGTTTAAAACCATTGCCCCTTATGCTGTCACAACAGGCCCTGCTAAATAGTTTGTGCCCATCTTTCTTCTAACCCCCCTTTACATACTGAAAGGCTACTGTAAGGTCTCCCCACGGCCTTCTCTTCCCCACCCCCTTCTACATTGTCCCCAGTGTAGCGGCAAGGCTGCCATGTGGGACAGTGTCAAATGCTTTGCTCAAGTCCAGGAAGATGACATCTGTTGCTCTTCCCCGATCCACCAACACAGTAACCCAACCGTACAAAGCCACCAAATTTGTCAGGCATGATTTGTCCTTAAAGCAGCCATTTTGGCTGTCACCAATCACTTCCTTATTTTCCAAGTGCCTTAGCATAGTTTGCAGGAGGATCTGCTCCATGATATTGACGGGCACAGAGATGAGATGGACAGGCCAGTAGTTCCCCAGGTCTTCTTTTTTCCCTTTTTAAAAACGGAGGTTATGTTTCCGCTTTTCCATTCACTGGGAACTTCACAGGACTGCCACAGCTTCTCAGATATGGTGCATAGTTCTCCTGGGTTTGGCCAGNACAGGGTTAATTTTCACCGGAATCCAGGAAGGGACACAGCCAGGCGGGCTGACCCCACCTGGCCAAACAGAGCAGGGTATTCCATACCATGTGCCATCATGCTGGGTTCCAGTGGGAGGGGGCTGGGCGGCGGGAACTCACTCATGGCTCAGGAGCGTGCAGCAGCAGTGGTTTGGGAGAGCAGCTCTGTGGGTTGTGTGGTTTGTGTTGTGTTTTCTCCTTATCTGTATCGTTGTTGTTCCTGTTCCCTCTGTTTTCTGTTCTGTTAAACTGCCCTTATCCTGACCCACCAGTTTCTGCCTCTTTCTTTCCATTCTCTTCCGCACCCCGGCAGGGGGAGGGGTGGCCGCGTGGCGCTTTTGTTGCCAGCCGCAGCCAAATCAGAACATTAATTTGGCGCCCAAGCATGGGGCAGGGATAACGGCAGGTCTTAGCAGCGTGTGTTAAAGCAACTTTCTTAGATTTTCTTATAATTTGTTGTACGCATTTACTGTGTTAGTTTAACAGTCGCCGGTAAAAACGTTTCTGACTTTGATCAGATGGTTGTGGTTTCTGAATCCGTACTTGCTGTACGTGTTCCCTGTGGTGCTGTTCATCATGGCAGGGAAAAGGATCAGGATTACGATTTTACTGTATTGTACAATGTCGACTTATGACATGATAACATCACTGTGCATGAGATTAGGCTTGTATTTGCATGCTGCGGTCATTTCCATACCTCGGATCCTGTGTCTTAGAATTTGTTAATAATCAAACCCAGCCTGTGGGGAAAGCTGGAGGGAATACCTTCCCCTAATCTTTCACCCCCCCTCTCTCCTTCAGGCTAGTACTAACAGCTTTTGAGAATTTCGAGTACCCGTGGGATGCTCAGGCCAGCACGCTCATATTGTTCTGCCTCCTGAATGCATTGAAGTTTTTGTTTAGGGTTAAACAAGTAGTTAAGAATATCTGCAGAGAAATGGCCCTGGGCTGGATGGCTGTGAGTGGCTGGGTGTGTGGGACAGCATGGGCAGGTGCCTAGAGCAGTGGGCACCCCTGGTGTTTTTGAAACTCACCCCTAAACAAGTGCAGGATCCGGACAAACTAGTAAAATACCTGCAAAAAGTGTGCTGCCAGCCTGGGAACTCCAGACAGACACAAATCACAGCAATATACTGGGGTCTGGCCCATGCCTACCGAGCCCTGTTCAACCTGATTCAGTGCCTTAAAGGGGAAAGGGGGGGAAATGAAGTGGCAGGCACTGCGGCTGGCGCTGCCCCCAAGCCGGCCCTGCAGCCCCTCCAGCCCAGCAGGCAGTCACAAACCCCCCGACCGGCACCACCACTACTGCAGCCACTGGCATTGTCCCGGTTTCCCTGGCGGGCACGGCAGTTGCTGCAACTCCAGCTCCAGCCCCAGCTCCAGCTGCAGGCATCGCAGCTGAGACCAATGACCAACCTGTGCTGGTAGCAGTCGCACCTGTAAAACTGAAGAAAGACGCAAAGAGAGCATATCGCTCCGGGAGGGATGACAATGAGCCAGGGTCATCGCGCGAGATAGAGACAGAGATCTTAACCTGGTTCTGTCCCTGAGAGAGCTGCGAGACATGCAGAAAGATTTCAGCTGCCAACCAGGCAAGCACATTGCCACCTGGCTGCTGCAGTGCTGGGATAACGGGACCAGCAGCTTGGAATTAGAGGGCAAGGAAGCCAAGCAGCTGGGATCCCTGGCCAGGGATGAGGGCATTGACAAGGCCATTGGGAAAAATGAACTAGTCCTTAGCCTCTGGAGGACACTTCAGTCAGGCGTGAGGGAGAGGTACCCCTTCAGTGATGATTTTCTTTGCTATCCTGGCAAGTGGACCAATATGGAAAGGGGTATTCAGTACCTGAGGGAATTAGTTGTGCAGGAGCTGGTTTACTATGAACCAGAAGACGACCAGTTACCCACAGACCCAGATGAAGTCCAGTGTACAGCATCTATGTAGAAGAAGTTTGTGCGGAGCGCACCCTCCTCATATGCCAGCTCATTGGCAGTTGTAAACTGGAAAGGTGAAGAGGCACCAACAGTGGATGAGGTGGCTGTCAGACTCCGACAACATGAGGAAAGTCTCTCTTCCTCACTTGTCTCAGCTGTGGAGAAACTGGTCAAGCGACTAGAAAAGAATATGTCCTACTCCCCACCTGTACAGTCCGGTGTCTCAGCTATTAGGGGCAAGCGTTTCTCTGCTCAGGAGAGGGAATACAGAGGCTACACACAACGGGGCACCCTGTGGTTCTACCTGCGTGACCACGGAGAGGACATGAGGAAGTGGAATGGAAAACCCACCTCAAGTCTAGAGGCAGGAGTGCATGAGTTGCGAGGAAAAACAATCACGAAAGGGGATTCTGTTAGGAAAAATGCCACACCAGTTTCCAGCAGTCAGCTCTCCAGACCAGGTACACAGTTTGATATTGATTCCGATCCTCTGGAGGGGACCTCCAAGTCATTCTTACAGCAAGTGAGCAGCAAATTTCCTGAACAGGATTAGAGGGGCCCTGCCTCCAGCCAGGTGGAGGAAAGGGACAACCGCGTTTATTGGACGGTGTGGATTCGGTGGCCTGGCACGTCAGATCCACAAGAGTATAAAGCTCTAGTGGACACTGGTGC
>Ga0065711_1036282_pt1 | contig 21196 bp, 17 predicted proteins | sample Hoacrofraction12_FD_59098 | JGI IMG/M metagenome (GOLD analysis project Ga0065711, IMG submission 59098) | Hoatzin crop microbial communities from Cojedes, Venezuela - Epithelial fraction 12 v2 (version 2) | ecosystem: Host-associated > Birds > Digestive system > Esophagus > Crop | place...
TTCCTTCCTTCCTTCCTTCCTTCCTTCCTTCCTTCCTTCCTTCCTTCCTTCCCTGTTTTATAAAATAGCTATTCATCACTATCATATCAGAATGCTTTAAAAACAATTTATATACGTGTGGAACACTTTGGGAGGTTAGAGTGTGGCATTAACCTCAGAAGGAGATCTGAGGGTCTTCCAGCCTACTATTACAGGTGTTAGATAATGAATGGTCTGACTAGGAAGTCTTGCTTAGTGCCATACCACTGCTGGTGCAACATCATGGTAGCAATCAGCAATTGCTGTACTTCAGCATGCAGCAACCCCACAACAGTAAGATCCTCCTGGAGACCAGGCAAGCTAGACAACTGTTTATTCTGCTCTGCATCCATGGTGGCTACGCCAAAGGCCCACCAGCACCCTTTGAGTCCTGGAAGCACCATCTTGTCTCCCATTAGGCTCCGCTTAACCTCCAATACAGAAGACTGTTATTCATGAAGAGAATCAGACCTGGCAACATTGAAGTAAAAAATAACTCCTAACTTGGGGGCAATCTAAGTTAAAGATGCCAAGAACCTAGAAATACTTCTGCCTTTTCCACAGAACCAGCTTTACATGGAAGTTTAAATGGTCGAAGAACAATCCCCATCAGCTTCAGCTATAGCACCAACTACTGTGAGCTGTAAAGGCTCATCACTTCCACAAAAGAATAAAAATATCTCTAGTCTGTAGCTGAACAAGTGAAGCGAGAAATGTGCAAAGACATAAAAAGATGCGATGAAGGTTGAAATACACTTCCTTTAATTCATCCATCTAAAAGTCAGGAGTTACGTTTAAGCAAGTTGATTAACCTTATGACAGTCACAGCGGACAAAGGCATCTCTCACACATGATTCATTATATGTTGGATGCCTCTTCTAGGTAAGATAATTCATTACTACAGTTACTACTTTTCTCTGATGGCTATAGAGAAATTCAGACAACAAGTTTAGGCAAGATGCTTGACTTTAAATCAAGTTAGATGAGGTGATCTAAAATATGACCTGTATAGTAACCTTGTAGCACTGGCGTAGACAAAATTTCCTCTCTATGAACTTCTGCTCTGTCTGCCTGCAATGCTCTGCCTCATTCATGCACGTATTCCAGCTGACAGTCTTTCTGGGTGAATATATTTAATGACAACTCTTCAACTGATACGAACCAGTTAAAGGTCTCTGCTAATCTCTTTAGTATTGTCAAACAGCACAAGTAGCCTTCCGAAGGCAGAATTAGGGCTCTGTGATTTATCTGTTCCCTATACTGCTTCTAAATCAGTTAACAGGACTTATGGTAACCTACTCTCTTGAATTCAGTAAAGAAACTCCCAATGAGGGGACAAGCACTGCTGTGGCCTAAACTGGTTATTTAGAGGCTTATAATCTGTGATAACCTGGCATTTCTTGAAATTCATCCTGTGTTTCATTGATTGGAGCTTGTACAGAAATTAGATTTAGGATGTCTGGGGATTTTCACTTCTGGAATACTAAGAACAAATTCTGGTCTTATTGGCATGAGTGTAAACACAGACTAACGTAACTGACGTCAGCCATGTAAAAGCCATATGCTGCTCCTCCTGGAGCTGACTTCAACTGAACTAAGAACTGATGGGGATCATGGACCTCTCTGAGTACAAATGAGATCAGAATCTGTTTGTTAAACATTTACTAGTTGAATTTCTTCTTGGTAAGAATTTATCGTTTCACATTGCAGAGCCGTAATAAAGGAAAGAACTTGTGGCAACACTTCTCAAAAGCTGTTTCATTCACAGTGGAGACAACAGTATACCTCAGCCATCTTTCAAAATGTAAGAGTAAATTAGAAAGAAAAAAACAGCTGTAAACAAAGGTCAGAGACAGATAATATTCTGTCCTTACTACTCACTGGCTCTTCCATACCTGGTCTGTGTTTTGAAAGACAAGTGGACAAGGCTTCACTTCCATTAGCCTTGTTTCAGCCACAGACATTCAACACGCAATAATAAAGACTTCAACATTTTTACAGTGAGATTTTGGGATAACATTACATTCCTACCTTTCCTCAGAATTTTGAGGTTCATCAAGGAAAAATTTACTAGGCAGGTGAAAAAAAGAACTGTGGTTTTAAGATAATCAAATAATTTTTTACTTTGTTATGTTCTAAATATTTACTATGTAAACTGAAATACAACATCTGAAGAAAAGACTAATCTTTAAGTACACATTCAATCATGCTTATTTCTGTTCAGCAAGAAAGAAAGAAAGAAGAATAATTAATAGTTACAAAGTGGCTAGTTTGCTTATACCGGTCTAGACACACTATAATGCTGTTGAGGAGCACATTGTGCTACTAATGCAAAATCATTGATTTTCAAATGCCCTAATCACCCTTAGACACTCTTGCAGCTCTTTTCTTCACTCAGAGACGGCAGCCTTACAACTCAACATGTTTCTCTAGCTGGTGTGTCTAGAAATTATTATGACAATGTACAAGATATGCTGCCGTCACACTTCATCACTTCTTATTATGTACAGAATCAGCCATGGACTAAATGGTTTTATAATCAAACTGCTTGTATACAGCATGTCTTTGGCAGACAGATATAAAAAAAGTTACAGTGCAAGTTTCACACCTGAGGCACACATATATGGGGGATATCTGTGTCACTATTTTTCTTTAACTGATGCCCTTTAAGTTAATTATTGGGTTTTTCTACCAACCCATCTTAAGCAAAGAGATGTGGGTGGCCTGAAGACTGACTTAGATGGTACATGAACAAAAGATTAGTATGACTCATAGATTATCAGCACTTACCCTCACGCTTGCAATCTTTAGTCTAATGGGCCTCTCAAATCTCTTCTCAAAGTCCTTCTCACTCCTCTTACCTTCAAAGCCACCAGACCTTCATACAAAAGATAAAATGATACAAAAAATTATGTTCGAAAACTGTAAAATAGCCTATCTAGAGCATTCCTGATTTAAAGGCATGGAGGAAGTAATCATTTAGAGCTGCTACAAAATAAAAATCCTTCCTCATCCTTCCTCAGAGGACTCCTAAACATAGCTAGGGAAACATCTCCTGCCTTGTTCGCTAAGCATCCATTGATGCTATAACAGGCAAATTGTTGACAGTCTTCTGGTTTATCTCATATGTTGTTACCTCCAACATTTTAGACTCCTGCAACAGCAGGTAATTTGTATGATTAACCTAAAGCCATATTTAAATAAATGCAAAAAACCTCAAGATTCCCTGATTGCGGGAAAATTCACTGAGTTATTTTCACTGGCTTATAAACATAACTGGGTTATAAATTATAAACTGGGTTATAACTGGGTTATAAATTCACTGGGTTACTGCAAGCAAATCTCACTAACCACAGTCACGAGACACTTCTGCTTAGCACTAGAGGCAGTAAGACTCTTCACTCAATGTCTTCTCTTCAGCTATGCCACTCATCTTCTTTCTAAAGGAGGAATGGAAAAAATAATGCTAGTCAAGTTATTTAGAAGACAGAAAATATATTCCTGTCCCTGGAGGGCAAACAACAGTAATTTGGATTTATCATGTATAAATACATCACAATAGATAGCAGTTATGCCCCCTTTCATATCCTCCTGCCTCCACTTTGGGGAGTACTAGTAGATTAAAAATCCATTACTTCTTTTCACAGCCTTAAATTTTTCATTCCATGTTCAACCCTCTCCTGTCTTTTTTCCCCATAAACTCACTAAGCTTCATGTTGGAACAATGCAATATTCTTACCTAATCTGTTTTATTTGGGAAACTCTTTCAAGACTTGTGATGTCAGTTAATTTTCAATGTAAACATATCCATGATGAGTTTGTCTATAGGATTTTCTGCCAGAATTACCTTCTACCATAAACATTTCTACTCTATTGCCACTGTTAAATGTTTTCTCCTCATGCCAAAATGTACTTATATGAAGTAATTCAGTATACTCTCACCAGATTAAACAAGCCAAGTTCTGCTGATCAGTCTCTTATGGTGTGTTTACTAGTTCCCCAGTCGTTCAAGGACACTTTTTTAGTCTCTGTTTGATATCTGATCTAGCCACACTGTTCGACATCCAGCCTTGTTAAGTTTTATGCAGTGGTCTTAAAATCTTACTTGTAGTGAAAAAAACTCCTAATTTGATACTTCCAATGGTTCTAAAATCCCTTTTCGTGGCTTCACTACCTTAATAATTCTTAGTTGTCTCAAGAGCAACAGGGATTCTAAAGGTATCTCATTTCATTCATTGCTACCCAGCCAATACAGAACAAGTTATATGATGAATGTCTAAATCAAAGACTTTGCACTGTACATACTTTGCATTTTTCTGGTGAAAAATTGATTTCCAATAGCTTCCAACTTGCAGTCATATATAGATTTCATACCCAATTCTACACGACGATGTGAGGATATGCTCTGTTGAATATATTCAGGAGGCATGTTTCCAAGACCAAACCTGGACAAATATAAATACTGAAACCTCTCCACTCATGTCTTATTCACATATCCATGAGCTACTTGGAATATTTGTTCAGTTTCAATTATTTTCAGATTATGTTGCATAAGAGTCCTGAATCTATAATCCAACCAGAACAGAGTACTTGCAACTGTATTTCAATTTTGTCAGATTTCTTTTTCAATGTCTCTTCAGTATGTAAGGTCAAAAAAGAATACAAAAATTTATGATTTCATTTCTGAATGGTATTCCTGCATTCAGGAATGAAGGCATAAGGGTAATATCATCAGACTGTGTGTTATTTCTGTGCTAAAAGTGATGGAAAGTTCCAGTCCAAGACAGAGGTACTAGTACAGTAGTGCTGTCTTATTTCTATTTTCCTGTTCTGTTATATTACAGCTATTGCAAAGGACAGAGAGACTCCACTTGGGACTCCTGCATCCAGCTCTGGAGCCCTCAGCACAGGACAGAGATGGACTTGTTGGAGTGAGTCCAGAGGAGGTCACAAAAATATTTAAGGGTCTGGAACACCTATGAGGTAAGGCTGAGAGAGTTGAGACTGTTCAGCCTGAAGAACAGAAGACTACAGGGACAGCTTACAGCAGCCTTTCTGTACCTGAAGGGGCCTACAAGAAAGCTGTAAAGGGACTTTTTACAAGGGCCTGTAGTGATAGGACAAGGGGTAATGGCTTTAAACTGAAAGAGGGTAGATTTAGATTAGATATAAGAGAGAAATTCTTTACTATGGGGGTGATGAGGCACTGGAACAGGTTGCCCAGAGAAACAGTGGCTGCCCTCTCCCTGAAAGCGTTCAAGGCCAGGTTGGATGGGGCTTTGAGCAATGTGGTCTAGTGGAAGGTGTTCTTGCCCATGACAGGGGAGTTGGACCTAGATGATCTTGTCCCACCTGGATGAGGTCCTGTGCAACTTGCTTTAGGTCACTCTGCTTCAGCAGGCGGGTTGGACTAGATGACCCACAGAGATCTCTTCCAAACCTTACCATTCAGTGATTCTGTGATTCTGTGACCTAGAAGGTCCATTCCAACCCAAACCATTCTATGATTCTATGACAGTCTGACAAATTTAAGGTTATCTTTGACTACATGGTATTTTTTAGGAGCTGCTTGAACATCCACAAGGGGAAATAATATTGTTACCTCAATATTTATTGTGTGTCCCATGCCTCACGTGTTAGAAATGTCCTAATTTCTGTTTTAGATTTATTTGTATGAGCTGTAAATAACTTAATCACTGCATTTTTTAATCTGTCTTACCGATACGTTAGAGACAATTTTCCTTATTAAAATGTATCTATCTGAACAGGCCTCGTAGGAAAGATAAATGGTATAATAAATTTAAGTAAGAGGTTCAAGATGCATAGTTTGATTAAATTCTCGTCAACATCCATGGGAGTTCATTAAAGTTCAAGAATCTGTCTTCTTTAAATACGAAGTTCTCAGTAGCTCTCTAGCTAATCTTTGTAATGGATTTTTCACTTTTGGGATGCAGTTTGATAACAAGTTTAACTCAGTCTATGAATGGCCTCTTGGGAAAAGTTATGGTTCTTCCTTTTCTCACATTCTTAGCTATATGTTTCCAAAACTTCCGATAAGGCCATCCAATCAAAATTCACACTTATAAAAGTGGGTTTGTTTTCAGTCGCTCTTCCAACTTCCTGGCCTGACTAACCAAACGCATGTACTGGTATTAGGATGGTGGGTATCAAAATGCATGGCTGAGATCCGGGGGGAAAGTGATAACTGTCTCCATCAGCTGTGATATAAATCAGCTGCACTGAATGTGAAATTTAGATCATCCTTATATCAAACTGGCATACAGTTTGGTAATTTGCAATTTATCTTATTACTTTTAATTAATGTAGATACTTGCTATCACAGACTGGAATCCATTAAATTATTGTTATTTTAGTTGATGATAAAGGCAGACATCAATCGCAGGCAACTGAGGCAGCAGACAAGAAGGAACAATCAAGTATCCCCTTTTTCAATGAAAGTTGAGGAGCTACTGCCTAAAGAACTGGTTAAGTTGGCAGTGCTTCAACAGCAGCTAAACCATGTGATCCAAAGAGATTCTCCCTGAGGACTGATTGAAAATGGCAGGGCTGACTACTGGATCACCTGCTTTGGAGCATTTATATGTCAGAGGCAAGACAGAAATCAGACACCTCAGAGAACTCAGGGAATGGAAAAATCACTCTGACTGTCTAAATAAACAACAGGGAAGCACCTCATTTCTAAAATCATTTCCCTTCTTTGCAGAACAAATTGGAATTACCCCAAGAAATTTATAAAGTCTCAGATCTGGGTGTAGAAGTATTGTGTCTTAATTGTCCACTTCTTAAATTGGGATCGTATATCCCTTTTCTTTCTTACTGGCCTGTGTGTTTCATCTGATCATCTGGTCTCTCTGAGCTCATTTGTTAAGCCTGTGTTCCTACCCTTAAATCTGGTACAAGTTATTCTCTGCCACTTACTGTAAACGAAACTAACTGGTCAATAATGTACCTATAGTTTTCACCCTTCTCCCTTCCCTTCTGGCTGCCTGATCTCATGTTCTGATAAGGAGTATCCATTATTTAAAGGTACCTAAGTCCTGCCTCATAACAGATCTCATTTTTGTTTGGTTGGTTTTCTTCTGTTTATAGAAAGAAGTTTATGCCTGTTTGGGAAGTCAAACTAAGAAGCAGCAAGCGCAAGCCCTCATCTGCAATAATTAAATGGTTTATTCCATATGAGCTAGCACTTCAGTGTTATATTTTGTTTGAGCGCAGCTTAGGGCAATATTTAAAATAATCTCTGTGGGGGTATTTTGGGTTTTTTTTTTTTTTTTGACAACCAGAAACTAGTAAATTTCTTTATCTTTAAAAATTTGTACTGTTTAGACTTAAGCTGTTTGACAGTGTTTATCAGAATTCTACATGCTGTTTTTCCTGTCAAAGTCTGTTATTCTCACAGTGTTATAGCAAGCAGCATAATGACTCTTTAATAACAACATTTCAGTTCCTTGACCTTTCAATAAACTCCCATATTTTCATTAATTACAGAGATTACACAATTCCACTTAAGGAGAACCGTCTACCATTTCGTCACCTCTGTAAAGGAAAAAAAAAACACCAAAGTCTTCTAGATCCATTCACTGGGTAGTCTCAAATGTTCACGTTCCTTTGGATGGCTAGCGAGGTAACTAAGTTAGGAGTGTAATGGTACTAAATTACTGCTATAGTCCAAGAAGAGGAGAGAGGGGCACATTTCCAAAAATTAATTCAGAGCTCTAGTGATTTGAGACATCTGTATCCATCTGTCTGCAAAAAAGCAGCCCTGGGACACCATGAAAAACATCACCAGCTTTGCAGAGCACATTGAGCAGACAGGGGGCTTGCATAGGGCTGCCCAGGAAGTGACTGAACAGGGTCCCAGCCTGTTCTGCTGGATAACAGAGACTGACACTATAAGCCATATTGCGTCATTTCACCATAGTCATAATTAAAGATGCTTTGCAAAAAAAAAATAGCCAAAATTATCCAAGTGAGTTTGGAGGCAGGGTTCATATATATTTTAGCAAGATTGAGACATTCAAATCTTTTAAATAGCCTGGAAATTTTCATCTTCTATGCACATTAAACATAAGACACCAATAAAATTATCTTTAAATGAATCCTGGCCAAACATTCAGTGACACTAGGACTGAACTAACACCACTGAACGAGCAAATATGAACAACCCTTGCGTATTTTTAGAGATCCCTAATAATCTCTTCGCAGATGGAAAAATGTAGTTTTAAAATAGCTCTGCTGCTTGGGCAAGCAAATAACATCAATACAGAACAGATGAGTCTATATTTTGCACCTTGTGCATTCTTGCCAAATTCACCATTTAATTTAAAGTCTTATTAACGATGAAATGAGTATTTATTCAAATAAAATGCAAAGTCCTAGAGAAATCAATGGCAAAATTTCCTTTGACTTACAAGAGGTCAGAATATTATTACTCAACAGATCTTATTCCTTGAACATTTACTGTGTCTACTCGATTCAATTACTTAAGTGACACAAGGAGTGATAATTGTCCTTTGTTCCACTTATTCCCTGGTGCTGTTGAAGTGGACTATATGATTCATCCAGACAGCCACTAGAAATTCTATCCTGGTCCTGAAAAGGCTTAAAAAATAGAATTATAAAGAGCAAAATATATCACTGAATAATACCCAGTAAATTATGGTGCTTACAGCTCAGCAGAAGCAGGACATGGAGCTGGTGGAGCAGGTCCAGAGGAGGGCAACAAAAATGATCCAAGGGCTTGAACACCTCTCCTATGAGGAAAGACGGAAAAAGTTGGGGCTGTTCAGCCTGGAGAAGAGAAGGCTGTAGGGACACCGTATAGCAGCCTTTCAGTACCTGAAGGGGGCCTATAGGAAAGAAGGGGAAAATATTTTCAGCAAGGCTTGTTGCAATAGGTCAAGGAGTAATGGTTTTAAACTAAGGGAGGGTAGATTTAGACTAGATATAAGGAAGAAATTTTTTACGATAAGGGTGGTGGAACACTGTAATGGGTTGCCCAGAGAGGTAGTGGAGGCCCCATTCCTTGAAGTATTCAAGGTCAGGTTGGACGGGGCTCTGGGCAACGTGGTCTAGTTGAAGACATCCCTGCTTACTGCAGGGGGTTTGGGCTAGATGACCTCTCAAGGTCCCTTCCAATTCAAAGCATTCTATGATTCCATAATTCTATGATCTGACAAGGGTCCCACTTTCCTAGAAGCATATGGGCCAGTCACTCAGGATGGCTACAATGCCACACACACAAAGGGAGCTTAGTGCCACACACAGCAATGGCATCACCATCTCGATCCTGTCTTTTCTTGTATCATCACTACAGACATGCTTTGCAGCTCTAAACATGTTTCACTTATGTTTCAATTCCAATGTGATCAAAATTAATCCTGTTTTGAGCTAAGGGTTGGACCAGATGACCTCCAGATGTTGCTTCCAGCCTCCATTATGCTGTTACTCCCCGTACACGTTTGCTTTTTGTTCTTCTTCTTTCTTTGTTGTAAAGTACTTATTTGTTTATATATTTATGAAATTAATAATATTATATTAATATTGTGCAATAGCAATTCTGCAAATTCCTAAGCACCCTATTCTTGATCCAGCAGTAAAGCCCTGTAATAAACTTGAAGCCAACAAAAACACTCCAGATATTTGCTAATGCAGCCAAGTCCTCTTACACTAACAGTGTTCAACAGACTATAGCAAACAGACAATGTTTTAGATATTCAGAATATGTCTCTCATTCTGTGATTTTCTGCTTAATGGCTTTAAAGAAGTAACAAGCATTTGTATTTTTGTTCCTTTGCTATCTATCTATGCTTTCTGTCTATGTATCTGGGGTTTTTTAAAGTTGTTTCTTTCCAGACTGAATTATAATTTCAAAGCAGGTATAAGAAAGTGAAATTTCGGAGACAGAAATGCCTTTTACTTTTCAGCAGTTCTGCCCCATGGTCTCCAAACAAACTCCCAGCCTGCTGACCTTCTGTCAGGAAAGTACCATAAACTGACAAGACAGCAAAATCCCAGAAGTTTTTATGTTGTATCATCAGACTCATAGCCATACCACAGTTCCCTTAGTTCCCTGGTCAACCTGACACCTTTGCCTTCACCTCAGCTGCTCACCTGAGTGAACACTGTTTTACTGGGAGAAAAATATATCAATTGATAATTTTGATGTTTTAACTGAAAATATATAAAGTTAATGTTCAAGACAGCAGCTAAGGTTAAAGTCTACATATGTTCTGAAGAGTAAATGAGCTTTTACATACTGCCATAGGTGTGCAGGACTCCTTCAGAGGAACTTTGAGAGATGTCTTGAATATCTGAAGCTGTCTTGTTTGTTTTTCATGGTTCATTATTCATTAATATTTATACTCCACTAATGCCTAGAAGTTCCAGTTATGCACCAGAATAAATGGCACAAACACAGAAATTTCTAAGCAAAAACCTGACAAGGCCCCTTCCCCATAGACAGCAGAGCCGTTAGAGATGAAGGTTTACCAGGGAAAATCTTCCCTTTTATCCTCACCTGCACATCTGGGAACAGTGGGACATCGTGAGAGAGGATTTATCCATTGCCATTTTCCACAGTAGCAGTCACACAACTGTACAGTTCCACTTTCAAGCCCATATCCCTTTTGAGAAACAGTCTTTTGTCTGTAGTCATTTTTGTATATGTGTGTTTACATAGTTGTATGCACATGTATGCACACTTAGGTACGTAAACATAACAAACTTGAATGAAGATGTAAAAAAACTCACATACTGGTAACTCTTGCTCCTACTAGTACTCACACCTCTTATTTTGATGGTCAGCTTTTAGAAGTAGACGAGTTAGCTGACTTATGTGACTTTGTATGTTAATATGTCATCCTGAAGGGTCTACATAAGGGAAAATAATTTTTGCTGGACTGGAAGAGCAGGGACTTTCTAGGAACTCAGAGGACCCAGCATTAGAGCTATGAAATCACATTCAGTCCCTGATATGATACAATTATTAGATTTCTTTTATTTACTAGTATTAATAACAATACCAATGCAAATCTTCAACAAGACTAAGGTAATGGATAGACTAGACTGTCTCGACTCGACTTACAATGTGCTACAATGCCCGAGTAATCATCTTCTTAAATTTTGGGTAACCTCTCATTGCATATAACAGGAAAATTGTTTTGAAAAGTTTAAGCAAACATAGCATATTACAGACAATAGAACTACTTCAATTTTCAAACCACCATGCACAAGCATTTTGTGCTGTTGCAGACGATAGAGTCTATGTTCACGCCTCACTATTGCTTCAGCTCAACCCTGTAGCCAGTATTTCAGTCCCCCAAATTAGTCAGAGCTGCACTTTTCAAAAGCAGCACAAAGTGATTAATTAGCATCACTTCTTGTCAAACAACAGGGACTTCCTCTGTGGAGGGGAAGAATAGGAAGGTAACAGAAGAAGAAACAAATCCCGATACCACAAATTAGGTTGGGAAATCGGTTCCACTAGGAAACAAATAATACGAAGAGCAGCACAACTAAATAAGCTGGATGAGGCTGATTGCAGGCATTGGGTCAAGCTTTGCTTGTTGAGTTACATCCAGTACAGTCTCTCTGAGGTCTAGCAGTGTGTGAAGTCAGCCTGGAGCTCTCCAGGACACTATGAAAATCACCTGAAAATCACCTCTCATACACCTTCATAATGTTTATTTTTGGGACTTCTTCCTTTCTCTCAATTAAAGTGAAACTGAAGATCATACCACCTGTGCTCCAGTCCTCCCCACTCACTTTTTGGCTTCTCCAGAATGCCTACCCTAACCCTCTTTTATCCTCCACCCAACACAGTTAGTCCCTCTATTCCCATTCCAACTGGCCTATAATACACAACTGCCAGAGAAAGAGGAGGAGAAAAAGGAGAAGAAAGAGGCTAAATCAGAACAGATTTTTCCAGAAGCTTTTCCAACCCATTTATAAAACACTTTCAGCTCTGTTAAAAAGTAGATCCACACCCACTCCTCCCGTCCCTTTCACCACCTGAATTTGATATCCACTGTGCTGCACAAAGGTGAATATATTTTGCTTCTCTGGTAGACCATGCCTGACTTTCATCTGGCATTCCTGTACAGCATGACCTTTTTCTCCCAAGGGAGCATGCTGTCCTATGGCAAGTGACTCATTGCTAGTTCACACCATGGATGGTTTGCCCAGCTGGTCTATAATGTTTTGTTCTAAATCCCACTTGTGTAGAAGCCACATCTCAGAGACACCACAAAGGACACAAGCAGCAGTAACACTGGTCTGAGTTTCTTTGTTTCTTTGACTGCAGTTTGTGTAGCATGGCTCATCTGGCTTTAAATGAAAAATCTCAACTTGTCATGGCAGGAGGATACAACATAGCCGTATGAGCTCTTCTGCTTTTTACAGCTACCACTCTGTTACTGGCTGCCGGCTGGTTTTGAGTACAGTACTTATGCCAGCTGCATTCAGAGCAGCTACTGCAGTATAGTTGTGCTCTGCGAATCATCTTTATGGCACTTTGGACGACTTCTAATCTAGTACTGAATATAGTGAAATCTTATCCATTACAAGGTGCATACGTGTTGGTGATGCCTAGGGTGGAGTGAATTGTCAGACTAGAACAGGCCCTAAGGAAGAGTTTTCCTAATCTTTTCAAAACCACAAAGGTTTTATTTCAAAGGCAATACCCAATGGGATATAAAACAGGTCTTTGCCTAGTTTGTTATTTGAAAAGAACGTTGGTCACCTCTCTAAATATTTTCTTGGACTTATGTGGGGGAAAGATGTTATTGTTTCCTTCAGGATGTTTTTCACACTAGAAATTGTGAAGTCAATCTTTGACGTCAAGATTATGACAACAGAGGAAGCTGTAATGAAAGGCAAATTATACATTGTTTCTATTTGAATGGACACAATTTAGAAGTTGAAAAGAGAGTGGAGAAACTGGTACTGAATCCCGATAACACTGAAATTATGCTGTAACTTCCATCAGAGTTAAGACTACCTCATTTTTAAAAAGTTGATACTTGCACATCCTCATGTAACAGCTGGACTACTTACAAAATACTTCAAAGACTAGGTAATACTTTAGTCAGTATTTCAGGTTTCACCAACTTATTATACTTGTAAAAATTTGCTTGTACTATATAGTGAAACAAAGAATGGAAGCTCTTTTGTTTCCATGATCTGGTAAAGGTGAAGGATCACCGCCCTAAGAAATAATGGGACAGGAAACAATGAGGTTCACATGACTAATGCAATGAAAAGGCTGGTTGCCACTTATATTAACATTTAGAAAACTTAGTTGTAAGTGATACACAGCCAGTACTATACCTCTCAATGGGGGTAGCAGGTGAAACTTTCTTTCAAGGAGGTTGAAACTAGCCAGTAGATACAAATGGCTTCTACAGGTAGATGGCTTCTACAGCTATGTCAGTCAGAATAGGAAGGTTAAAGAAAGTGTACCTCCCCTGATGAACAAGAATGGCAACCTCGTATCAACAGACGAGGTGAAGGCTGAGGTACTCAACATCATTTTTGCCTCAGTCTTCACTGGCAACCTGTCTCCTCACCCCTCCCAGGTTAATGGACTGCAACATGGGGATCAGAAGGGCAAAGCGTCTCCCACTGTAAGGGAAGACCAGGTTCAGGATCACCTGAGGAATCTGAATGTACTTAAGTCTATGGGACCTGATGAGATGCATCCCAGAGTCCTGAGGGAATTGGCTAATGTCATTGCCAAGCTACTCTCCGTGATATCTGAAAGGTCATGGCAGGTGGGTGAAGTCCTTTGTGATTGGAGGAAGGGAAATATTTTGCCCATTTTCAAAAAGGGTAGGAAGGAGGACCCTGGGAACTACAGACTTTCAGACTCACCTCTGGGCCTGGGAAGATCATGGAACAGGTAACCTTAGAAGCTATGCCAAGGCACATGGAGGACAGGGAGGTGATTCGAGACAGCCAGCATGTCTTCACCAAGGGCAAGTCCTGCCTGACCAACCTTGTGGTTTTCTATGATGGCATGACTAGATCAGTGGACAAAGAAAGAGCTATGGATGTGATCTACCTGGACTTCTGTAAAGCCTTTGACACAGTCCCTCATAACATCCTTCTCTCTAAATTGGGGAGATATGGATTTGATGGGTGGACTGTTTGGTGGCTAAGGAATTGGTTGGAAAGTCTTAGCCAGAGGCTAGTGGTCAACGGTTTGATATCCAAATGGACACGGGTAGGCAGGATGGTAATGGCAGTTGCCTCTTCCCAGAACCCTCATATGTCACAGTGTTAGCACAGTCACCATGAGCATATGCTGCCATTAGCAGCCAGGGCTGCTTGGCAGACAGACAGGTTGTGCTGTTATCCTGCTCTGAGCAGCAGTACTTTGACACAGTGTTTTACCCTATAACAACAAGTTACCTCTTCCATCTTTATAAACTTTGTTGTTTGCTCTCCTGTTGCATTGAACTAAATTCTAGATTGAATCATAAGACTCTAAAGCAGAAAAGTACTTCAATATCCTTGGACATATACAACAACTACTTAAAGTTGCATGTTCTGTGTGCTTGCACTGAGAATTGCAAATGTAGTGATTGAAAGTTCATGTTGAAATATTTCTGTATAGTCTTGTTAGAATGTGTACCCCAGAAAAGGGTATGGCATGTCCAAGTAGTGAGCTGTCTACCACAAGACCTAGTTTAGTCTCTGATGTGGTTTTTTGAACCCCCTGATATGTGGGTGTGGGAGGAGAAGGTATCTTCTGCTTCCTATGAAAGAAGAAAGGAATTTGTTTCCTCCTAAGAAGAAAGGATTTTGGTTTCATGGAAATGCAGGGGAGGAAACTCAGAGGTAACCTCTCAAGCTGATAGAAATTAGATAAAAGGAAACCAAGACTGGGAATCCAGAGCTTATTGGTGATCTGAATCTGTGGTTTGCTTAACCAAGAAGGATTTTAGTCATTCTTGCAAGTTTTAAATCTCAGTGAACACTCCGTTAGAGGTGCTTGTCAAAGAAAGCTGTTGATTTCTTTATTCCAGAGAACCACAGCCCCATATATCCATATGCAATTGAAACTGGAAACTAAGCCTTGATTCCCATTCAGGATAGGGGCAATCATGATATTCCTCTCTCAGAGACATAGAAGGAGCAAAACTTAAAGCTTGGTGGAGAGTGCTCAGAAAGCATGAACCCAAGCAGCAGAGCACGCTGCAGAGCTCCCAAACCCTTCATCAACCTTAGCTAGTGCCTCCACATGAGAAGCCAGCTCAGACTTGGAAGCAGTATGTCATGCAAGTACAATCCTGAACCTAAGACCCTGACACTCATTAGAGCTCATTCGTATAGTCATAGTTTTGAGACTACCTGGTTATTCTGCTCCTGGTCACAGATCTAACATGCTATTCTCTGTCTTGGGTGTCCCTACACTGTTGTCTGCAATATGCAATGAAGAGGACAGAGATACAGAAGCATCTGGAACATGGCAACATGCTTATCCACATTCATTTGCACAGTCATACAATTTGCAGAGAAGCACGCTTGTTGATTTATCGGTCGATGATGGCAATTTTACTCACCTTTGAATAAAGAGCTCAATAAGATTGGTCAGACTAGGCCACAGGTTAGCTGAGAAACCACCTTCACCTTGATTGCCTTCCTCTGAATCCTTGGGTAGGATTTGTGGTGGGTTTTGTTGTTGTTTTAAACTTTAACCTATAATGATCTGCTTGGGATGCTTGTCAGATTTCCCAGTCAGACACTAATGGTAGGATAACCCAGGAGTGTTCCTCAGTTTTTATATATCCATACTGCAGGAGCCATACATGGCAAAAAACCCCAAACACAGGTCTTTGGCAACCCAGCTGTGTCAGTGTGGAGATGCATACAGAATAGCCTCATGAGCGTGTTCATTACTCCTTGTGAAGCATTTTTGCTGGCTGAACTGATGTCTGTGCTGCTGTGATTATTGTGCTCACTTCCTAAAGAGTTAGTCAGGTTAAAACTGGCATGGATTTATACATCCCAGTGTGTCTGCCCCAGAGACCAGTTGTGGAATATGCTTGTACTGACCCAACCCAACCCAGTTCTGGAAGAATTCACTTCAGTGACCTGTGTAGAAATATATGAAATAAATGGCCATTGTCTAGACCTTCCTCATCAAGCACAAAGATGCAAGGATTCTGCTGAGCTTCATGAGACATGTACTTGGGCTTCCTTAACCAAGTGAATAACTGCAGTTAAACTCTGGAGCAAAAGTCCAGTGGATTTGTGACAGAAAATTAACAGTGGCTGTTAACAATTTTGAAGCAGCTGCTAAAAGCTACTTTTTTGGTATATTATATAGTCAGAAAAATCAATCATCTCAGACACTGTTCTCTGTCTCTGAAGTATTTTAACATTTTTCCACCTGCCAAAACAGCAGCGCAGACTGAAATACTAAAAGCAGTCCTTTCATTCTACAGATTGTGAGCCCTGGTAGTGTACTGCAATGCAGCATTTACCCAAGACCTGGCCAAAATTGAATAGATGAAAGATATGCACTTAGCAGAACAGTGTGTCTTCAGTCACCTTACAACATAGACACACTGGCTAACCTGTGCTTACCCGGAAACTACATGACATGCTGAACATTTTTTAATTATTTTTTACATGTTATCGCACAAATCGGTGACATTAATGTCTTTATTAAAGCCACTAAAACATTAATTTGTAGGAAAATTATATATTTTGTGAGCATTCATAATAAAATTTTTAATTTTTTTTTGCTTTTTTATCATGAAGTTCATTTTTCTAAGGTTTTCTTTACTCTTTTGCTTGTTTGCTTTCTGGCATATAAAAATGACAATGTCTTAGAATCCAAGTCTCTAAAAACTCAGGCTTTCAGAAAATATCAAATGTGAGTCATGACAATAAGTCATATGTGTTGGAGACATAAGAAATATGACATTGTTGAGCACCTTTCTAAAGTTCTAATATGTGTAATGATAGATTATTTATCTCATCATATTTTCTAAGTATTTGATAAACACTGGAAATGCAGAATACAGTAAGAGCTACAGTCACTAGCTACTATAGTGATAAATGCTATCTATCATCTTAATCACACGTGATTAGCTGATATTAAAACTGGTCCAGAAGAACTAATATGTTAGTATTTTTGTCATTCTTTGAAGCATGAAACTGTTAAAAGCCTAGTAACTGCTATTTAAACAGAATGAATGCCATCAGACGGCTCTTTTGCAGCTAGAGAAAACTCTTTGTTTTTCAGTAGATTTAAATTTTGAATAATATTTTTCAGTACTGTTGATTAGCTGTAGTTTTCATGAATGCATTATAATCAGTAATAACAAGCATCTATGCTCTCAGCTAGTAGCAGCCATGGCTTAAAAATGGAATTGCTGTCTCTCAGAATGAATAGAGGTCAGGAATGATTTTTCATGTAAAAGGTCTATGCTTTAAAATTCCTAATCACTCAACCAGTAAAATGAATATTTTCACCTATATCAGATATGTGGAAATGCAAATGTAGTAGAAACACAAAATACATGCAGATTGGCAGGAAAGCATTATAATGAAAACAAATGGTAAATTACCTTTTCAAAAACCGGGGAACAGCTTTCATAGAGCCTTAATCTACTGAGAGGTAATTAAACTTGAACAAGACCTTTTGGCTGAAACGTCGGTGTTATTTACCCGTTGCTAAAATCTGCCTTCAGAGGCTCAGCACAGCCATTGAAGCCAGGCCCATTTTATAAAATAACTCCCTGTATGCAAGAACGCACCTTTTGCACCATGTTTCATTTGAGTGTCTGTGTAAATTCCTTTGAAATGAGTGAGATTAAGCACCTATTCAAAGTGAAGAACAATTTTATAAGATTACCTAAATAATAATGGACTTAAGTGGATAATTTTCTGGATAGGATTAATATTTGGGTGCAACCTAAATAAGAGCTGTACATAAATATTTGATTGTCCTTTAGGGTAGACTCTCAAAGACGAAGTAATCCTTTCAAGGTGCTGAGTAACTGGGACTTATCCTCATGTACTTTGTGAGCTGGTCAGAGAGGAATATAGTTACACAAATAAATATTGCCAGCCTCTGGGCTAAGTTTATTATTTTTCTAGTTGAACAATAGCTGAAACATAGTTGAAAGCTGCTGACGTCTGCAGGAGGCCTTTTTCTATTACACTATTATTATTTACTTTTCAATAATACTTGTAACGTGCTAGTGGCTGTTCACACACAAGAAACTCATTCCCTACAGTTCCAGAGTATGGGTCCAGATGAAGAATTGAACTAGCATATTTTTGCTTATTTCTTATTTGGGGAATACTTCCCTGATCACATCTGCTATCATCCTGCCATTGAAGATTTAATGCCAGAGAGGAACAGGATTCAGTGGGTAACCACTAACAGCATTAAGAACTCTGTGCTTTTTCTGCCTTGAATAACTTTGGTGGGTCTAGAGATTTCCCTTAGTATCTATCTATCCCTTGGTTTTTCAAGTGTAACAAAACACAGGGAAAATGGGAACAGTAATACTGCCTCTGTCAGGGCTGGCACGAATAGGGGCTGTTAAGATGAGCTAGCAAGGAGTGTCTGAGTCACGCATGCACTACTCCACTTTAAGCTAGCGTAACCAATGGGATAAAGGTTTATTCATATAATTATATGAACATTGAAATATATTCATTAATTCAAATATATTTATTCATATTACAGGAGCACCAAAAGATCTCTTAATGAGCCTGAAGCCATTATAGTAGAGACTGTGGTAAAATATTGCAAAAATCGTCTCTACTGCAAATAAACTACTGTGGAAGTACTGTGGAAGACAGAAGCGATTCATTAGAGGTTATAAAGACAGTAGTGAGATTGTAAAAGACGTAAAAGCTAGCTAATTATCCTAACACTATAAGCAAGACTACAACTCATGTCTACTGGCTCTATTACTCTGTGACTCAATGCACAGCAGCTCTGATCCTTTCCCTGCCATTTTTTTTTTTGCCACCTTCAACCATTCTGTTGTTTCTGAACTGTTCTCAAACATAGAAAGAGTGGAGTTTCTTCGGTTAACAGCCACCTTTCCTAAGCTTACTTTCACGGATTTTCTGTGATTTTAAGCCTGAATGTATTAACCTAACTTCTCAGAGAATGCCGCAGTCTCAGCAGAAGACATGTGAGTGACTGGGGGAGAAGAAGCAGGGAAGGTGCTCAGAGGGTTTCAGATGCTGTCGGTGTGGTGTGGGTGTGCTAATGAAGTGCCCCATAACCTCTGGCTTTCAGACAAGTTGTCTGAATCTGAATGAGAATGAGCAAGAGCGCCCATTTTGTACCCAGACTCAATTTGGAAACATGCTTGCTAAATTAAACCCAGAAAGAATATGCATTGAAAAAGAGATTCAAGTTCAATGTAAAATAGTTTCTAACTCATGCATGAGGAGGAGTATAGTGGAAATGCCAACACAGGGATAATAATAGCAGCTGTAGTAGTGAGCGTTACAGCCTGAAGGATACATCACGCCACAAGGCTACCTGCCTCAACGCTATCATTTCTGCCAACAGCGATGGATTGTTTTGGGAAGTGAAGGACAGCTTTCTAAGTTCTTTCACAAAGACACCATTGTGGAAGTGTTCCCTGATTCTTGTTATCTGCTTGTCTGGACTTGCCTTCTTTAATTTCACTTAGCCATTTAGAGTGAGATTTATCAAGGGTAGTATGAGGCAAAACCAAAAACAATCTAAAGAAAAGAGTTTGAATATTCAGAGAAAGAACAAAAACTACTGTAATTCAAAGGCAGCAAGGTTAGCAACAGGATAAAATCGCTGCCCCACAGGATCTTGGCTGGAAATATCAATGGCTTCACAGTACTAATAGAAAAGTTTGGGTGAAATTCTTTTCGAAAATGTACTTTCAACTCCACTGGGTGTTTCAGGAAAGATTCTGTTACTACAAAAGTCTTCACTTTTTGTTAAAAAATTAAATTTAAAATTTTTTTGGGGAAATGTGACATTTCTACTTGAAAAAAAAATGTTCTTTGGAGACACTTATAGATTGTTTGTTTTCACTGACATTTTCTAAACAAATAATCCTATTCTGACATCCCAAATTACAAATTTTACAGCATTTTCAAATAAACTTCTTTGTGCTAGGACAAATTCTCCAAGCTCACTTTCAAGTGGCAAACTTAAACATAAAGGCTTACTAAATATCATATTGCAATAATGTTAAGTAATATATTAATGAAACCGTAAGAACAGCAGAATGTTGAGCAATCGCTAACTTGCCTCCTCTCCATGAAGCATAAAAATAGAAATCTAGACAACATTTCAGAGAAAATATCTAGTGTTTATTGTAAATTTTCACCACAGGAGCTCCAGTACATTACCCAAGCCCCTGTTCTGGGGCCTTACTAATCTGATAATTAGACATTTTTCCTGATCTCTATCCTAAAATTTTGTATTGAAAATTCTGCCTGAAATATTTTGTTTTGAATTAACTCAGCATCTCTTATAATACACACAGAGGTTGTGGAGAAAAAATCTCTTTAATTAATTTCATATCATGTATCATCTTATTTCCACTTGATCTTCTTTTTTACTGGATAAATAGACTCTCCCAGCCTTTTGTCACAAGCTGTGTTTTGTATGCCTTACCTTTTTTGTCTCCTTTAGAGACTGTTCGATTTATTTACATCTGTCTTAGTGCTTGTTGCTCAGACTAGGGACACTACACCAGCTGAAGTCTCACCACTGCTTAGTGCAGCAGCATAATTGCTTCCCTTGTCATGCTGTTAATATAGCCCAGAATGAGATTTGCCTTTTGTGCAACCGCATTATCTTGTCGACTCACAGGCATTTTTTGAGCCATGATGACCTTGCACCTCTCCTACTGTACTGCTGTTCCTCCAGTTATTCTCCCATTTGTATTTGTGTGCTTCAGGTCTCCTCCACAGACATTAATATTCGTGGCATTTGTCTTTATTGAATTTCATCCTCATGTTTCAAACACTTCCTGCAGTTTAGCAGGATGGTTATGAATTCTGATCCTTTCTTTGGCAAGGGATGTCAAAAACAACAAGAAGGGCTTCTTCAACTACATCAGCAGCAAAAGGAAGGCTAGGGACAACGTGGGGCCGCTGCTGAATGAGGCGGGTGTCCTGGTGA
>Ga0065711_1036283_pt1 | contig 21195 bp, 12 predicted proteins | sample Hoacrofraction12_FD_59098 | JGI IMG/M metagenome (GOLD analysis project Ga0065711, IMG submission 59098) | Hoatzin crop microbial communities from Cojedes, Venezuela - Epithelial fraction 12 v2 (version 2) | ecosystem: Host-associated > Birds > Digestive system > Esophagus > Crop | place...
GCTCTGAGCAACCTGATCTAGTTAGTGGTGTCCCTGCTCGCTGCGGGGGGGTTGGACTAGATGACCTCTAGGGGTCCCTTCCAACCCAAAACTTTCTATGATTCTATGATCTGTAAAATTTGACACCCAAAATCATGTGACAAAAAACAACATCCTCCCTGGAGCTGTGTGAGCTGGCCTGTAGCACAGCAGCAGGAATAAAAAGACAGGGAATGGGGAGCTGTCTGTGATATGCTTGGGAAGTCAGGGTAGCTCTGCAATTCCCTCCTGGCCTATGAATTTGTTTTCCTTCCAGACGAGTCTTGGACACGAGAGTGAGGTTGTATCAGGGTTGTCCAGAGTCCTTTGGAGAAGGCCAGCACATGCATCTGGGGATTGAGTTTGCAGGTTGCAATAACCCTCCGCACTGTTAAGACAATAGCCGTTGCTTGGTGCCCACTTTAGAGGAGCAGTCCTGTTCCTCTTAGTCAGTAGAATGGCATTTTCTTCACTGCACTGAACTGGATTTGTAAGCTCTTAGTGTTTACATGTTTTATCATAAAACTAATGAGCATCCGCCCCCTTAAAAATCTCATTAAAGTTTGTCTTTGGCAGGTTGCCTCCCAAAGTCTTGACAGCACTTTGGGTGCTGATAATCTTATCCGAGTGTCTTCTCATTCCCTCCTCCTTCCCCATCTGTTTGTATCCACCTCTTGTGTTACAAAAATAAACTGTTTGGGGTAGGAATCATTTTTTCTGTTTTTGCTTGGTGCAGTGCTGTCTGGTGCACAACTTCTCTGCAGTATGAGCCAGCCTCTGCTGGTCGCTGCTACACCATCCCTTCTGTCCAAAGAAGTTACTTGAACAGCAGGCTGCATGCTGCAGCGTACATGCAGCATACGATAATACAAAGAACTGTCATGCTTTCCTGTATTCAACCTGCGTCTCAGACCATCCATTTATACTAATAACTCTGGCAACTGGCTTAAAATAGGAGGTGGAAGCAGAGGGACTGTTGAGGAGGTGCACAAACATGTGGAAGATCAGAGGTTGTGGAACTTGTAGGGAAAAACAAGGTTTTGTCTCTCCTCTTCAATATCATCTGCACTGCTGCCAGATCATGAAGGGAGAGTAATGTGAAACTTGTGCACTATAAATATGAAAATGTAGCTGTATTTTAAGAAATTTTGAGATATTTCATAAAATACTGCTCTTTGTCTACTGATTTACCATGATCTCAAATGAGACAAGGAACAAAGCAAGGAGACTGGAGGCTCAAAGAGCCTACAGTAGCAAATTCTTTACTTGCGTGCCTTTGGTTGTGTTAAAGTTAGGATTCATTAAACAGTGCTTTAGGCGTTGCAGCCATCATTTAAAAATGCCTCCTTTAAACAAACAAGAAAGAGTATGGCCAAATGCAAGTATGATAAAATATAAATCAGTGGTTCTTTGGTAGCCCTTTATTAAGGATTTGTCTGTAAGCAACTTCACAGCAGATTGCACAGTCGTGTCTATTTAGTGGGCTTTTAGAAATTGGGGAAATTGTTGTTTAGGAATATCAAAGAACTTTTGTACTTACTATATAGCTCTGGTGAACAATCATTAATTGTCTTAAAAATTACCGGGGACAGATAACATAATAAAGTGCCCCTGGGATGTATTTCTGTTTTATCAGCCAGCAGTTATAAGTAAAAGGCAGAAATGGTGCTTGTAGCTAGTTTTGTTTAAAACAGCAGGAATGAAGAAGGAATAATCAGGATGTGAAACGCATTAAATCATGGCAAGAAAATTCCTTTCATCTTGAGTATGGCTGCTGACTGTCAATAACCGAGATTAATGCTACAGGAAACAAAGCAGAAACGTTTGGTATAATGATATTTAAAGAAAAGCAATAACCAGTTTATTAAAGGAAAGTGGTTTGAACTCTGTGAAGTTGGCAAATGGAGTTTCAGAAGCATTTTAAGATACTTTTGCCTCCTCTAAATCATCATAGGAGTAAATTAAAATATATCCTGTAAATGAAATCTGGTCTCTCTTTGTATTATCTCCTCTAAGGGATATGCATACTCCTGATTTTTAAAAGAAACACAAATGTCCTGATTGTGAGCCTGAAATTCTGTATCCCAAAAAAGTGCCATTTCAACAACTTTCCTATCTGATGTGAATACACTGAAACAGAGGCTGCTTTAGCAGGGCATGTTCCATTAAGAAAGAAATTGAGCTCGGCTTTTTTTGGCTTTCTTTTCTGTCCCATAGCTTTCTCCCTTTCTCAAATTTAATTGCAGCTGCTGATAAGTCTCAGTGCTGCTGCTCGCAGGGAAGTACAGAGCCAGGCTGGCGAGAGCGGCTCTGTACCAGCAGCCAGGGAGAATGTGTAACAGTTTTAGTTCAGCCACTGTTGCAGTTACTGGTGTGGTATTAACTTGGGTGTGTCTCCTCTCCAGTGAACTAAATTCTTACAAGTTCTGTAAAAATTATCTTTAGGAGTTGTAAACCTCATTGCCTTGGGAAACGTGGCCAAAAACGTCTCATGGTCCTGTGACCTTGGCAGAGACAAAAAGGCTCAACTCCCCTCTTAGCGGGGAAGCTACAAGGAATTTCACCTTGAAGAACTTGGTTCGCAGAGATGTTGATTAGAGGCCGTGGATGAGGATGTCTGTAGTTCACAGTGCATTTAAATGCATCCTACTTTCTAAATTTCTGTGGAGCCCTGGGGATGGAAGGGCCCACCCATGTAGAGAAGGTGCTTATAGAAGGACCCTTGGTCTATGCCTGCAACGTGCTTTTGAACTAGATGCCTCTAATGATCTTAGGGGGCACAGTGCCATTTACCACTAGTCGCCTCCCACCACCTTCCTCTTCTTGCTTGACTGCTGCATTCACTCCATTAATTCCTTCTCCATTAACATTATTAGCTTCTGTTGCTCAGCTTGAAGTCCTCTGTATTCTCTACCAGTTCAACTATGGATGTCAGTCTCTTTGATGTGCACCTGTTTCTTTTAATGAATTAATTCCAGGGCTCAGATGATCCTTGTGATCATCTTGCCTGTCCTGTATAACAGACCATACAGCTTCCCTGAAATAATTCAGTGATAAGAGGGAGGCATTTCTCTCTAATGCTCACTTAATTGGGTGCAGTGAATAGCCTTTTAGTCCATCGATATTTCGGAAGAAAGCCACCCTAACCTGTGATTAACTGAGAGCAATAAACATGTTTTGGCTTGGGAAGTTAAAACTAATAGATCAGAATAGGCTTTTGAAGTTGATTAGCAGAAGTAACTCATTTCTCTGGCAATTTCTGGTCTTTGGACACAAGTCTTGGAGGGACATTTGGCCTTTTTTTCCTGCCTAACGCATGAGTGGCTCCTATTAACATAAGGAGGATGTCTTTTGTGTAAAGCTCCTGTGTGGCTGTGGGTACGTCTGTCAGCAGGGCAGAGCTGTGCAGGTGCCTCAGCAGGCTTCACACCAGGGAGAGCTCTGTGCTCTCGGTGGTTTTGGGCGTCCTGTTAATCATGGGAGCTGTCTTCATGCTGCTTAGAGTGAGAAATTAGTTTTGCTGCTATAGTATCCTGTTGAGAGTGACTTGCATCAAATGGTATGAAAGCTGTTTCCTCTTAAGGATAGTGTGAAATTTTGCGCTTGTGAGAGACAAGAAGCAGAATGTGTTCAAATGTGAGTGGGGCCAAGGACTATTAATGCATAATGGAACGTGGCCCTTGAAGATACTCATTTGGGAGCAGCTTTTATGATGATGCAGTAATTACTCCTCTAATAGGAAAAAAACAATCTGCAGGCATTTAACAGCAGCAACAGATCAAAGAGAAATGACATAAAGGCTGATCGCAAACAGGGGCGGTAGGTGTGGAAGTACTATTGACCTTACATCTGAAGAATTTAGATTATGATTTTTCTTTTTCTTTAGTGATAATGAATCTCTGCAACTCTAAGAGAAATTATAATTAGCCACAACAAAAGCTTTGGTGAAGAAAAGGTTTCAGCTTAATACAGTGTCGGAGAAAAGTTTACATGTCTCTGCCCTTCGGAGGCTCTGTGATCTGCTCTGTGGGACCAGAGGCTTAACTGTATTCAGGGTCTTGGTGAGACTATATGCCCTTGCTTCAAGGCCCCTTTGTTAATTAAGAAACTAGAATTGCTTTGTGTCATGTGGTAGCCTAGGTCTGATTATACAGTTTATGGCATGCGTGTCTGCTTGATGATTTTACCTACATAACTATGAATTGAAAGGGGAATGAACAGTGCTGGAGATTGCTGATGGCTTTTTGTGGAGGCTGTTTGAATGGCTCATGAGCATATCTCGAACTAGAATCAGGTCCAGTTACAGCGACTGCATTCTTTATTTTATAGAACTGGCACTCAGTAAACTTAACATAACCTTCATTTTTTGTAGAAAAAAATAAGAATGATGTAGTAAGCAACACATACTGTTGGCTCTGCAAGTCAGTGTGATGTTTCTGTAGCACATGGTAGATGAACTGAATTTTCCTGGTTCTGGTAGACAAGCAAGTGTGGACGATGCCATACAGCCAGCGTGGTGCTTTGCTTTTTTCTGTGTGGTAGAGCCACTGTTCAGACACAGAAGTCAATGCAGGATTGGGTTTTTTTGTTTGTTCTTTGGGCTTTGGTCCTTATTTTTTGCTAAAACTTCATGTTTCACATGACATAGATGGGTCTTTGTTACTATTTGGAAAATTATTGATCCAACATTTACAGATGTGAACATGAAGTTCACAGTCTTCTCCTAATCAGCATTCTGTGTACATCTGGACTTCTGACTTTTTCACAGATAATAGAATATGTTTCTAATACTATTTGTACTGCTATATTCATATTGACTTAAATGCCGATTCTTCCCAATTCGACAGTATGTGGATTTAGAGGAACAAATGTTTCACTGAGCAGATTATCAAAAACTGAAAGGAGAAAGTAGTTTTCCAGATGACTTGATCCTGCTACGTATGTCACTAAAAATAACAGAAAGCTCCTAAGCAAATGGATGCAAGGTTCTGGATGACATAGCCTAAATAAACTCTATCCAGAGTGATGTTCTGTTGAGAATGAAGCCTTCTGTAATGAGTAAAATGCAGCAAACAGGAGAATACCCTTAATAAGGATCTGGGATTCTTTTGAGAGATGATATTGTCTAAGTTGGGTAAAAAGCAGTCGCTGAATTTTGGCTTGCACTGTCAGTAGACACATTCTCTGCAACTGCAGTGAGGGTAGGGATTCTGGGATAAACTGAGCTGGGCTCCAGTCTATGGAAGTGGGATTTCCAGCTCCTGTGTGTGCTGAGGTATGGAGGCTGAAGCCCTGGGGGACTTGCCCAGCCTGGTGCAATGCACACGTGCGCGTTGTGCTCACCCTCACACTACACCTGACTTGTTCAGTTTTGGGCAAGTGACTCCTGTGTGCTGGTGGCAGGGGATGAGTGTGAAGGTGCAGAGAAGCTGAATAAAACTGAGACAGAATATGGTAGTTAGGCGTCTTGCTACTGCACCAAATTTGGGCTTGTATAAGGAGACACTGGATAAAAGATTTTGAGTTTGTTGGTGGAGGACTAAGTTGGCAGAATATCCCAAACTGTGTCTGTCCGCTACTTTATGTGAAAAGTCCTGTGTAGTATCTCTTTGTGCCTCATACTACAGCTATAAATGAAGATTTGCAATAATATTTCACCTGTTATTTCAGGGGAAGGAGTATTTTCTTAGCAGTGATGGTGAGAGAATACAGAATGGCTTCTCTGTGTTGGCTGAAATGCCACAGGAAAGGTTTTCCCTGCTGCATTTCACTCCAAAGCAAAGTGGCCACATCAAAAAGAGTTTCACCATCCTGAATCTTAATAGTTTTATTTTTCGTTGAATCATAGAAAAGTTTGGGTTGGAAGGGACCTTTAAAGGTCATCTTGTCTATTGACTTCTCAACTTCAGGCATTTTGCGCCCTTCCCCCCCCCCCCTTTCTTTTAAATGAGAGCAGAATTATAATGTTCGAAAACTGGGCTAGTTTATGTTTTAAAATATAAGAAAATAGTATAGAATATAAAAAATATTCAAAATTAAGTTAAAAGTCAGTGTTCTTCAAATTGTGTGCTTCTCTTTTGTTCTGGAGGAGATTTTGGGGGACTGTCTGCGGTGTTCTCAGTGCTTGAAAGATTACTTTTCAGTAATCTATGTTGGGAGATTAGTAGGCGAATGCGTGATTTTCCATAATCATAAGAGCCAAGAGTTTTGAATAGTGGCCTTAGGCTCCTCTGGGTCACTCACAGCTTAAATTAACTTCTGTTGCTTTGGTGGTTGTTTTTATCTTTTCTTCAAAATGGTTAAGAAAACCATAAGGGTAGCTAGCAGGAATTTTATCTATTGAATCTCAGTTACAAGGATTAATGAAGAGGAAATGGGAGCTTTTGTTGTAGGAACTGAGTGAATCTTATGGCCTTTATAGCAAACTATTTGTTGATTTAGTAGAAATTGTGTTTCACTAGCAGGGTAATTCATCAGCATCAGACACCAGCAGTACTGTATGTGCTGAAATCAATTTTGTGTAAGGTTCAGAGCACACTAGAAATCTTATGCTTTAAAATAGCTTTCTGGGTATGACAGAGAAGAATCAAGTGATTACCCTAAACTGAAGTAAACGAACATGCTAAGACATGTCAAGTTTTATCAATCAAAGCTATTTAACAACAAAAAAAATGCATTTGGCCATTTTTATTCATGCTGGCAATAAATACTTTCATTTTCTGAAAAACTACTTGGGGAAATTTTTATCACGTTGAGATTCTCAGACAGTAAGGTGGTAGATGAAAAATGTCAGAACCTCTATTAACTGGTAACAGTTTATATGCTGGTAAATGATATATGAGTGCAAGGGGCCATGATGGTCAGGACACTCAGCCTAGCGTAGGTTTTGCCTGGCCGGTGCTGAGGAATGGGAGGTTCGGTTCCATGCTCCTCTCCCCCCTGGGTTTCTGGGAAGCCTGTGAGAGAGCGTCCATGCAGCCGCTGGCAGTGACTGGATGGAGCTGGGTGACTGTCCCTGGACATGCCACAAAGTGGCATAAAATACGGACTGAGACATAGATGGTGGGGGATGATGAGGGGTGGGAGAGTGTGAATATATCCAATAGTGAAGACTACCTGCAACTTTGTCTTCTGACAGTATTTGTGTATGTGAAAGCTCTTGTTAAGCTTCGCAGGACTGTGGATGAGGAGGAGCTCATGGATGAGGGTATGACTATCTTTGTCCCACAGTTTTGAAATTCTTCTAAAAAAACCCCCAAAGTTTCTGAAATCTGCTTTTTTCCCTCCAGACTTTGCTGTGTATGTATGTTAAGAGGAAAATTAAGAACTATTAGTGAAAAAGAAATTAATTGCATGCTAAATCAGGCCTGCATATACACATTTCCTCTATTCTATAATTAATCAAGCTGAGCTATTCACAGGAAGAACTGCTTAAAGCTGAATGCCCAGGGCATGAAAATTACACGCAGTTGGAAGCTAATAATATCATGGAGTAAGGGAAAGTAATGTTTGTTCTAAAAAAAAGTACTGATTAAACTCTTCGCAACATATTGTTGGATTCCGCGTATTTAGATTCTTGCTGGAGGTTCACTGAGGTACATCAGTTTTCCATTAACCACACAGTCATTCCTGGCTTGAGTTTCTGCAGACAGCTGTTTTGCAACGGACGTAATTCAGAGTTTATCAAAAACCTGATGTTAGTCATGCTCGTAGTCATGTTAGAGAATGACATTATTACTGTCATTTCCAGAGCAAAAACATGTCCAACCTTACCCTGGGAAATTTGCTTGGAAAATGATGCACCTCTTTTTCTCCAAGCTTACCAGGAATATAGGCTTAAAGGACAATTTATTTGCATGTAGATTTCATGAAGTTTTAAGCATGAGGGGCATATATATCTTCATGCTAAAAGCTCTTCCCTGAGCTTCCATGAAAATGTGGCATTGCTGTAGCATGCTCTCTTCTATGTTCATGTTGTATATCTATTTCTGACAGGTTGATTGGTATCAGCTAAATGTGATTTTGCAACTATAAATAATGATCTCACTTTGTTATGAATTATTATTTGCATCTTCTGTGTAGGCCACTTGTTCTAATCTGTGCACACATCAGATGCTTAGGGTATATCTGTAGTTAAATTGGAAGATAAGCTTGCAGTACTTGCTTTACTTTAGTTAGTTCCCCTAATAATGTTGAAGAAGTTGCAGTGGCTCTGTAGTAAATACCAAGTATGTTTCCAAACAGCTGGCTGGGGTGCAGAGAGTGCCGAAGCCATATGATGCCGATAGATTCACTGGCTTTGTCAGTTGTAAGGGACTGTGTGCCGTGTCCATGAAGTCCTGTCACTTGATTAGAAGGAAAACATGGGCTGGGACATCTAAACAAATGTAACTGGGAGCATCGTATCCATGTGATGGTCTGTGACTTTTACTGAGGCAGCTGGAAAGCACTGCATGAAGCCTGTGCTAGGCTGGCTGTTACCAGATTTCTGGGGTAACCTGTGAAACCGTACGTGTAATTAGGATGATTTAATTTCAAAAAAAAGAAGTTTTGTGTGCATATTGAAGAGTATTGCAGATTATAAGATTTGTTAGTCTGTACTTGCTTATTTGGAGATGAACACCCAACTTACGTGGATGCCCATAAGCGTTGTACTGATCTGACAGCTCTGACTTGACGGAGGGATGACTGGAGTCTTGTGGTATTCCTGGTGATTAAAATGGGCTGATGAACATAAATGATTGTTCTGGGTTAGATCTAAGAGATGGCTTCCATGATTTCTTTTTTTCCTACAGGAGAAAAATGAACCCTATTCTGTCCATCAGAGAGAGTCCATAGATTTGTATTCAGAAAGTATCTCCTGCTGTACAGCTGCTTACAAAAGTCAGCCTTTTTATAATACCCTCCACTAAACTGAGCGTCGATATTTTCCTGTTGTGATCGTACCTGTGGCATGCCAGATACTGGAGGAGGACTGGGAAACCCCAGGGTCCACTTCAGCTGCAGCCCAGTTGTTGTTGCTAGCTTTCCGTGCTGCTGCTTTCCTGGGAGGGAGGGCCTGCAGCCAGAAAGTAGCTGCATTGTCACAAGCTGAAATGGAGAAGACCAAAATGAACCGAGGAGACAGAGAGGCTTGTTTATAGTATGCCACAGCTTATTGCTTGTTCGTTGTCCAAATCTTTAAAGATGGGCTAATGGAGAAGGGGAACTAATCCCATGGGTGTTGGATCTCTTCTGATAGTGAGAAACACGAGCATAAAATTGCAGTAAAGCAGGACAGCCTCTGAAGAATTTTCCTAGGAGTAAGCTTTTTTCCCTCTACTGTGCAAAACAACCAGAAAATTTCCATTATAACCATGCTTTTCACTCAAGGTAATAGCTTTGTATCAGGGACTGACTTGTCTGAGTAGCCTTCCTTGGAAGACAGAGAGACATAAAATTTTTTATGCTTTAAACTTCACCTTTGGCTTATGTGTCATAATTCTTGCTCTGTCATGTCAATAAGGAGGTAAAGATGGAAATGTCATATGGAAAAAATGAAATAAGTAAACACACACTCCTGAATGTGTCTCAGGAAAGTTAAACTTATTTTATGTATATATATATATACTTTTTTTTTTTTTTTGCTTACCAGCAGATGGATCCCCTTCTAAACACCCCAGTCTTAGAGCATACTGAAATGAGATGATGATAATGTTCTTAATGTCTTAATTATTTTTAATATTACGTTTTATGAGTGTTGTTCCAGATCCCAACATTTCTTCCTCTGTGGTTCTTTGTAAGGATTCCTGAAATCCCTTAATCTGGAGCTGGTAATCTCTCTCAAACACATTGCTTCTGTCTGCTATTAAAGGATTTAACAGGATTAGCATCCAGGAAGAAGTTCTTAGGGGTTTAGTTTTCTGGAGTTTGTCCTTCCAAAATCTGACCTCATCCATCATTTGGGCATTGACAGTCAAAAGGAAAGGCTAGAACCAGGGAGCAGAAAGGAAAATAGGAAGAGCAACTGTTGACACTTCATGTTTGTTTTTAAAACTGTGTGTAGTTTGGCCATATGCTTGTTACTCTCTTCCCAACTTTGTTCCCTGTAAATGTTTTCGGTTTGTAAGAGAACTGGGTTATGTTGTGGTTCCCAGAGGAGTAAGTGCAGGCTGTGAAGAACAGAAGGGGAGAGAAAGCTTTGAGCAGAGGTTGTGGGACAGCTGGGCCACTGCAGAGGCTGTCTTGGTCTGGTTTTCCTTACTCGGCTTTTCTTCTTTTCCTACAAAATAACTGGCGGTAAATTCAGGAGCTAAGGAAGGTTCTAGTCCCACACAAAGAATTCCTACCAGTCTGAGAGGGGCTCATCACCTGCTCTGAATCTATTGTACAGTGAATGATAAATCTCATTCTTTATTACCTTATAGTGGCACCAGCCACAAATTTGAGCTACATTTGTAGACTGAATTAGGATTCTGAAATTGCACGGAGAGCTGATTTGTTTTTCTCCCTGTGAACTAGTATCAGTAAAATCATAAAACAGGTTGTTTGAAAGATGCTTGTGCATATTGAGACTTTCAGTCATTGATCTTCTGAATGCATCATACATATCTTTGTTTCAGAATTTCTTCAAAACTTTGGTTTTTGGAATTTATTTCATTTATTGTCATTGAGCCATGCTCTTCCTAAACTGGATCTAGCTGCAGTCTGAAATAAGAGCCTAGCTCTTTTTTCCCTTGAGCATTAAACCTCAATAAGTTTTAGACTATAATATTGGCAGCCAGAATACAGAGGAACTCGCATTATCTTCAACTGTCATTCTGATCTGACAATACCTTATTATAATCTCGATAGATACTTTTGTGAGCAAACAATGAGTGGCATAAATGACTGTACTGGTCTGACATGGGAAATTTGACTTGTCAGTTAGAGAAGAATAAGGCAAAAATTGTATACATGGCCAAAATGTTTAGCATAAAACTACTTGTGCTCCTCCTCCCTGCAGAAGGAAGAAGAAAGTTAAAAGGGAACAGAGGCATATATTTAACAGATGGAAAAGGCTGCCTGCTTGTACTACCTCTGTCAGCACTGTCGTCTTCTGATAAATGAAGTGCCCTGCATTTGCTGCACAGCTGTAGATACTGAAGGAGAAGCTGGAAATGCACGTTGTTCAATAGAAAAGCAAAGATTATTTGTACGAGCTCTTCACGTATCGGGTGACTCCAATATGTGTGGTGGCAGGGTTGCTGGGTAAATGATTGGGGTTACGTTCTTCTGGAGTAGACCCTCTTACGGGCTCTGACCTTCCTCGGCTCATTGCCTAGGAAGCAGCGTATTTCAGCAGAATAGAGCCTCATGAAAGATACATTGCCAGTCACAAAGGAATTTGGCCTTATTTAATATAGTCTTAGCAGAAATATAACCAATTTACTTGCAGGGCTCAGTTCCTTTAAAGTGTCTTGGAAATGGTCTGGATTACATGACAATTTAGTGTACTTAAAAAAAGTATCTTTCAATCAGCTTTAAATATGGAAAAAAATCTTTTTAGTATGCAGTTATCACTGGTAGCATGACTGTAATTCTGTTCTGTACAAAATCTCCAGAGATACAGTAATTTACCTGTTACATCACTTTATTATGTCTTTCTTATAACTGACCTTTGTGAGCTGATGTTAGTTACGTGGTACTTCAGCCTTGCTTACTGTGCCAGAATGTGTTTTCCTAGTGCATAAAGTGATCTTTCAAGTTCTGTGTGTCTCCCATAGTATAATGTTATGTGGAATAAGACCTGTCTCTTCCACTGGAATCTTGTATCAGCCTTGTGACCTTAAATGAAGTAGAATGTAGATAATAACTGTAAACACAACTGTAGCATCAGCAAATTCAAATGCCTTCCTGGTTGTAAGGTTTACAGGTGCTTCAGAGAGATGCTTTAATTACAGGAGAGTTGTTTCCGAATGATCTTATAAGTGATAGAATAGTGCTTGGAGGTGCAGCACAGATCAGAGCTTTTCTGGTGTAGCTGCAGTGCAGACTCAGTAAAAATTTAAAAAGCCAAGAGAAACGTGAGTGATAAAAAGGAACTAGGGAAAAGCTGCTTTATAAGTGGGGAAGCTGTGGCATGTTGGCCAAGTCATCGATTGCATCTGAACTAGATTCTTAATTTGGCACTTCCATGATAAAGTAACAGTTTCTCTTTAGAGAGAAGTACTTTCTGAAGAACAGACTTTAAAACACTACATTTTATCAGAAGAGGATTTTTAAGATGTCTTTGTATTTTATCATAACCAGCCAGTCTGGAATGAAAAACACCATTCTGTAATAGAAATTGCTTGTTTCTTGCTCTGTAGTACACTGTGTCCAGAAATGTTCTGGAGGCCGGTACTGCTCATACATGGATCATTAACTAAACATTCGAGGTACTCTGACCTAACCCACTTTCACGGGATTAAATTAAATAGAAATCACAAAATAACTAGCTTTACAGATCTTCTCACCTCAGTCATTTTGTACTTGTATTGGTGGAATTAGCCACTACAGTAGACAAAATGATTCCTTCAGGTAAGAGAAAATTTAATATCATGTCAGCAAAATAACTGCTTTTGAAACTGAAGGAAGCCAGAATGACTGTAGTCAAGGTGAATCACTTTAAGTGTGGGCTGTGTAATGCATTTAGAATTTAAGATCTATCCTGTGCAAATAAAAATAACGCAGATAGCATCTGTGGCACCTCTGCTACCTGTAAAACCTAGGTCAGAAAACAGAAACTACAGTGATGGTACAGTTTAAAGTTCATAAGAAGTGGGCTTTTTGATTGAAGACCTACAGTCACAGTTGCATGCATCTTTGGACACTTCTTGCTGTCGGTTTGGCAGAGACAAAGTGGGGGAAAAGTGAATCTCCATCTAACATCTTCCCCCTTGTCTGCTTTGCCTGTACCAGAGCGCGGGAAAGCAGGGCTGACTGCCTCCCCCCATCTCTGACCATAACAAACAAAAAATCCCATGCAGATTTTGTACTCAAGCCAGTATGTGCAAATCCTGGGGTAAGAAATATCACGAGAGCTTAGCAGTATACACTCAGTGAAACCCATTTCCAGCATGGAATCTTACCATCCCAGTAAGAAGTGTCTCTTTTAATAGACATACAGCCACGAGCTAGTTTACTGCTAGCTTAAGCACCAGCAAGGTGTCTATACTCTGAGAATTCCAGTCTTGGAGGCAATTAGTGTACAGCATTACCAGTGTCATAGGTGAATATGCCAATGTTAAAGTGAAAACAAAGGCAGGACGTTTGAAAAGACTCTTTTGCACCACGGCATCTTCTATAACATTGCTCATTATTGCTGTCAGCTGTGCCTTTAGAGCCGTTAGCCTTAGCCTTGGTTTTTGAGATACCTTTTTTCTGAAGACAGGTTCTGGGTTGGTGAGTGATTAGACAGTGCCTGGTTTGCACTACAGCTTAAAAATCTCGGAGAAAGGAAAGTGGTGCAGTGTTTGCCTGTGGAGCTGCCGTGCTGACAGCCAGGCTGCAGCAGACCTGCAGCTGTATCGTACCAGCACAGCGGCTTCCTCTGCTCACCATCCCGTTCTCTGCTAGTAAAACAGACTCCTTTTTCTTCCTGTACCCAAAGTTAAAATAAACTTTCTGCCTGTATTTAAATAGATTGATAAATGAAGGCATTCCAGCTCTGTTGACGTTGTCTTATTTTCTTCTTTAAAGACACCTTTTTTTTTTTTTTCTTACAAATTTCAGTAAGAACATGTGACCAGTTCCTCAGCTGACTTAACCCATCGTCACTCCACTCACTTGTGTGGAGCTCTGCCAGCAGAAGGTAGCAAAGCGCATGGCTGGGTCAGCCACTGTGCTGGGCAGGGAAAAGGGAAGGTGGCACAAAGACCCTGCCAGTTATCGATTTACAGGCTGTATGAATGGTCTGTGATCACATTGACCTATTTTTGTATTTAAAAAATGGTATTATGTGAAAATCTTGCTTCAAAATGAGGGAATTGTAATAATCTGAGAAAGCGAAACTGTTCTCCATCTGCATGCATCTCCATGACCTTGAACACCAGCAGCCTCACACAGAACTGAACTGGCCCTCCTGCTTACTTCTACTGGTGACAAAGGGATGGGCTTCCCTGAATAACCACCACAGCAGCTGGAGGAACGGGTTTTAGTATGGCCCTAGTTATCCTGACAACAGCTTTCGTTTTTTTTGGTCTTAATTCCTAGAGGTACTCACTGCAGAAGATCTTTTCCTGGGAATTGTGTAACTAAGTAAATGTTTATTTAAACTCTGCTCTTGGAAATACTGCTTATTAAGGTGGAGCGTTAATTCTAGATTTCAGGATGCGTGCAGAAAAATCGAAAAGCTTCAAAACGTAGGAGTAGAGTTGCTTCTTTTCCTTTCATGCTAGTTCTGCAAACCTGTGCCTCCAGATCATCAGTGTCTTGGGCTATTCTGATAAAATCCTCTATCAAGACAGCAGCTGTTGGACTTTGTAAGTAGAATTGGTTGTAGGAGAGGAAACTGGAGATTACTGTAGTTAAGATGGCATAGCTAAAGAGTGTAGGCTTAGACATGCCCTCATCAGTCTTGCTGTGATGGCTTGGTGTGTTAGTCCAACTCGCGCTTCTGGGGAAGTGGTGCTGTGCCACCTCTTTGCCAGGGTTCCCAAGCTACCTCGGAACAGGTGAGCGGGGAAAAAAAAAGCAAGTGCCCGCTCCTCGCTCCCAGGGAAACTGGAGTGTGTTGGCTTGAACCCAGCACCCGAGGGGCGGCAGCTGAGCACCGGCGTTCCGTTGGTGGGTAGAGTGCATCGGCGCATCCCTCCCGGAGCGCGCTGCGGGCTGGTGGAGGGTGTCTGGCAGTGCTTTGGGCCGCCACAGCTGTGTTCGGGAGGGGAGCGGGTGTCGCAGCCCGCTTTAAGAAGTTTGCATTTCCTTTAAAAATGTTGCAGTAAAGAAATATGGTGTACTTGGTACAGCTGGCTTCCCTTTTAATGGGTGTAGCTTTTGGTATTATTTGCCATATGGAAAGTGTTTTGTCTGTTCTTGGCCCTAATTATTCTTTTATATAGTCTTGCCCCCTTCATCTCTTTCTGCCCTTTTTGCCAGATAATGTAAAAGACTCTTATTTATGGAAACTTTTGTATGTAAAATTAATATTCTTGCAGAGAGTGCATTTTTAAGGCCAAGAAATAAAGTTTTCAGGATGGCTGCATTTTCTTATAATATTGTGTGCACTGTATTATCTTGAACAATTCATAGGCACTGTATAGTAGATTTCTTAATTAAAAATATGACCATTGCTTGTAATTTTTTTTTGTTTTTCTCTAAAGAAAAAATATATACTTTTATTGTGCTGGGCCAGACTGACTGCTGAAGCTTGTGCTTTCCTTTCCTGAAACACCATTTAGTAGCTTTTATGTCTCTCTTATTTTTGCTGCATTTTTAAAGATATCTGACAGATAGTAACATTAGACTTGATTTTCTTTGAGAAGAACCAGTGGTCCATGCATTCTCACTGAGTTTCGAGGAGATTTATGCTACGTTGTCAGCTGGTGAATCTGAATCAATAATTCGGTAGTCAGTTGTCACTTCAGAAATCAAAATTTGTTGGTTTTGAACTGAAACAATGTTACAGTTTTCTTTATTAATAGTACTCTACAGTTGTACAGCAATTTTCACTTAAGGGTCTCAAATCTTTTAATAAAAGTAGAAACAAAATTGTACGTCCTTTTATTGCAAATGGAAAAACTGAAAAAATCCAGTGATTGACTGCCAGGGTGGAGAACCTATGTGTAGATTTGAACGTGCACAGGAGCATTCCGGGCCCTGCAGCCGCCTGCTCCATGCAGTGGCCTGCGTCCGTGACACTGAACTCTCTCACCTGCCGAATCAGGGAGCTGCGCTCAGACTTTCTTGTGAGTTAGCTGGAGGCAGGGACAATGCTTAAACATTGCCTGGGGAATGGGGGGCAGAGGGGCGAGTGGCAGGACTTTGAGGTGTCTAACACAACATCTGCGTTGGGGATGTTATTGTTCTTGGATCCCTGACCCCATGGGTTCCCCTGTTAGGTGCTGATGTGCTGTTGTCAATGGGAGAGACTGAGGGACTCCGGCCGGACACTGTAGGGTTGTCGCACATCCTTGGGCAGGGGCTGTCGTGTGGGAACTCATAATACGGTGTCCTTAACGTTGCCCAGGGAAATGCTGTGGGGCAGAAAGAGCTGGCTCATGGAGCTGTGCCGGCTTGCACCTCCTGAGGGTCTGGCCCAGGATTTATAATTTTAGGAGAATTTTCCTTTACAACTGAGCTCAACAACAAAGTAGAGATAAATGAGAACCATAATTGTAAGCCATTTCATGTGGGCTGTATCAGACCCCACAACAGACCAGGATTTCTATTAGGAAGGCACGATTGGTGAACATTTCATAATGTAATTTTCATCTATTTTGAAAATGGTAAAAAATGGAATTTTCCTGTGGGGAACACACAGATTCATTTTATAAAGATAGTCTCTGTTTTTTTTCTCTTTTTTTTTTTTTAAGAGGGAAAGAGCACGAGCTTTATAGATCACAATAAATCATAGTGACTGGTCATAACAAAATATTTGTTGGGACGAACCTCTGTTATATTTGATTGGACATTAATCATCTTTTCTGTTTGCAGTGGATGTGGTTTCCATGTAAACTGTTCACCATAAATTCATAGTTGGTGCTGAAAATTAAGTGACAGTTTAGATGGTAATACATTCCCTTAAAAGTGATAAAGATGGATGAGTCTTTTCATTATGACTACTGGGATCTGAATGAGAAATATTTTTAGAATTGACAAATAGCAGAGGTTAGGGCTGCAGTCACTGATAACTTGCATTCCATGTGTTTTCACTGAAATTTTCAGTATATGTGGCATGGATCGATCCTGATCTTTGGCAGCATTTACTAAATAATTCCTTCTGTTGCAAGTAACAGCAAAACAGCACTGACTGTAGTGGGAATAGCTTGAGTTCATCCTCAATTGTTTGCACTCGGAGTGAGATGTGACATTTTTGTTTGTAGCATTTTCAGTTTAATTTTCTGTGAATTAAACCTGTCATGCTCGTACTGGACAATGACACTTGCTCAGTGAGCAAGTGAGGTGAAGCGCAGGAGCCAGCAACGTTTTGCTTTGGGGACTAGATGGCCTTTGTCATGTCTTTCCCCTGTCGCTGCCAGAATCTTAAAGGTTTGCTTTGCCAGCTTGTGGTGCTCAGGTTGAAGTAGGACCTGCTTTGTTAAATAGCTATCCTGCTTCTAGGAACAGAAGGGAGTAAAGTGAAGTGCGTACAGCCTTAAAGTTGGCATCTCTATTTCATAGAAATTTATCAAGTTATGTTCTAGCATCACCTGAACATTTCTTAAAAGTACCACCCTCTGTGAGGTTTTGCAGAACGCAGGTAGGGTTGTGCACAGCCCAGCGCCTTGTGCTGCTGACGTGTCAGGGCCCATTGCCGCACCAGACACCCTGCTGTGTCAGGGCCCATGGCTGCTGCCCTGCCCAGAGCTGTGCTGAATGGCAGGACTGGAAGAACAGCACAGCCTGCGTTACCCCAGTCACGTGTCTCTTCTTACGCTTTTTCCTGCTTTGACACTAGTTTAGCCACTAAAATCAAATCTTGCCATTTTTGAAGGCCGTGTCTTCTGCCCTAAATCTTTTTGGGTTGGTCTGACCTTTCCAGGGCCTTTCTAGAACAGTCATCTCTTTGAAAGAAAATACAGACTTTTGTCTTTTACTTTCCTTGCTTTCTTTGTCCTCCCATCTCCTCCTTTCATAGCTTGTATTTCTTTATTTTCATTAGTTGACATATGTTACACAAATGTATGTGCAACATATTTGTGTACCGTCATTTTATAGATTGATACGAATTTGTGAAGCTTCATTCTTCCTCATGCATTTGCTCAATTGTGGTCCAGTTTTCCTTCAGATTAGTTTATTTGGAAGCAGTTTCACTGGCACGATCATCCTAATGTTTCCTTACACACATGACCAAGAAATAGTTTCCGTATGGTTTCTTATGACAGAGATCTCGTAAAGTACATCTGTAATGAGCTCTGCGATGTGATAAACAAGCAAATGTTAATAAAAGTCTAGGGAGAGGAGATCCAAATGTATTTCTTCCTTTTCATTAAGTTAGTGCTGGTTAATCTTTGTGGGCAACGTGTTGGGAATTGATGCTGGCTACTGTGCTTCTGCTAGAGCATTTAATATATTTAGGGTGGGACTACCCTGGTCAGAGAGAGCAAGAACAAATTGTCCCCACCCCAAAGTATTACCTTAAGCAATAACTTGTGGCATCAGATTTGTCTAAGGTGGAAACTTCAGTTCTGAAGAACAGGGCTTTTTGTTCCTTGTATTGCATACTACAGTGTGTGATACGAAGTGTCATTGAAATCAAAAAACCTGGGGGTTTTGGAGTGATTGAAGAGGGGTTTTTTTCCCCCTGCTGTTAATGCTTTACAATTTGAAATTTCTGCTGCTTCAGCATTACCTATTTTCTCAGTGTTTAAGATTCTTTTAATTACTCTCCTTCTATTTGATTGTATATATTATTTTTAAAAAAAACCACAACCAACCCAAACAGCAGCAATGCATTTGTCCAGGATATAAATGTAATTTCTTGAGACTATTATTCATAGTTCTTCACAAATTATACACTGGAGCCCTTTGTGAATGAGTAGAATAGCTCTGATTAAACGTGCAACAAATGCAGAAGGCTCAGGGTGGAAATGAAAAAGTCATTTACGTTACTTTGAGGAGTCACTGAGCTCCAACAGCCATGTTTCATAGGCAGAAGCAAGACTAAGAGAGGCTGTTAAACTGCAAAGCAGCATCTCAAACTTTTACTGAAGAAGTAATGTAAGGTCTGAGGAAACCCTTCAGGAATCATAATATCCCTCTGCCCCACGTTTTTATTGACCTGCATTAAAAACCGTTTTTAACTGACTTAAAGGAGGTTTCCAAAGAACAGAAGGTCAGGGAACCAGAAAGTTAACTTCAAGTCACTGTTAAGGTGGACTGAGGAAAGCGCTGAGAGTTTCAATGCAGATGGAAGAAAGAAATTCCCCTAAGGAAGGTCCAATAATTACAGGTAAGTTTTATTTTGTCTGGTGGTAGATTCAGTTTTGGCCTCCTGTTGCAACAAGCTTTGCACTATTCTTGGTGCCAATAATAACTCTTTTTTTTCCTAAAGAAAAATCTGGAATATTTAGAGATGTTTGTACTACTTTCCATTGTCTCTCTAGCTATTATCTCTCATTAGATCACTTTCATTCTTATTTATATTTCTCCAAACATCATAAGAGCTGCTACTTTAATTCAGAACATCATCAGCAGATACATATTTTTGGGATTTACTCTAGGCCTGGCAATAATTAAATGAATAGCCACGGTTGCTTGCCTTACCTAGGGAACATAGAAAGTTTTTACAAGAGGAAAACATCACTGTTCTGAAGGCTGATGCTAAAGGAATCAAAAGGCTGGATCAAGTCCAGGGACAGTCTGTGCAAAAACATTAAAAGAAGAAATTAAGAGAAGTGGGGGGAAAATTGTGAAGCCACTTTGGGAGCAGATAAGGAACTATTAGGTATGAAGCTGTGTACGCTATTTATGCTGTATATCATTATATATTATATAATAATGAGGCGTATGATGTATATTCTTTATACTGCCTCCTCCACAGAGCTGAAGTTTCATATGTGCTTGCTGAGGTGATCGTGCTGGAGGTGAAGGCGTGTAATGCTGTCTGGAGTGGAAACATTCAGGTTGGCTTGATGCTTTTCTAACTATCTACAGAGATTGCCTGTTTTCATTCAAAACTGCTGAGAAATGCTGAGGTGGAAATTCTGTAGTATGTAAGTAATATTTGGTCAATAGTTAAATCTCAAATATGAAGCAGTTCTGCTTTGGGGACAGTGAGTGGTGTTTGAAGGTGGTCTGTATATTGGTTCTCAGAGAACCTGTATTTCCTAGTGCTGCTCTGGTCTTATAATAATAGGTGATAGTGAGGTGTTTGCTATTTAGAATGGAGAAGAAAAGCAGGAAACAATTTAATGATCATAAAATGGCCTCCAACCCATCCATGATGCATAAGGTGTTTTTATTTAATGTGTGAAAACTTACAGCAGTGAGCACTACAGAAATTCTAAATGTGAGTAGCTTCCCTGCAATTACAGTGAGCTTTTGAAAGAAACAACATGCATGTTTACTGCGATTTTGTAGCAGTGCTAGTCTGTTGAAGCATTTTTGTCCTAAAGCTTAATTTATATAATAGTTGCACTTCCTTCTGTATTTCAAGTATTAATGTAATTGCCTCTGGGTACATGGAATGGGTTTGTGGTGGACAATTGTACTCAATTACAATGTTGTTTATTAAAAGGTATGTATTGTGCCAGGGATAGAAGGAGCTCTTATAATTAACTTTTATAAGCTGCAGTTGCACAGAATTATACATTATGACTTTCTCCACGAGCGGTATTACTTTCTGTGTGAAAGCAGTTGGAAAGCAGCTTAGAAAGGTTCTTGGGCTGTGTTTTCCAGGGGTCCTGGTTCATTTAAGGACAGTTTGGATTGGTGTCAGGTTTGCTGTATAATAAGCTTGTCCAAGCATTCCGTTGATCAGAAATGTTCCATGGTTTTTAATCAACTTGAAGGGACTTGAGAGCATGTTCAATACTTTAATAGTACTGAACACAGCCACTGTTGGTACAAACATTTGTCTTCAACTGCCAGTGGAAGGTAGCTCAGCCTTGCCAGTCTCAGTTCCTGCAGGGGGAAAGGGAGACATCCAGTCGCCTGGCTTACTCCAGGCCACTTACCCACCCAAGGACAGAGACAGATCCTCTGAATCGCCACCCTTCACCTTCCTTTTGCTGTCAATATACCAGGAGAACATTTTTCTTGCAGAATTAAAATACGACTCCTCTCTCCACTGGAAGACAAATGAGGTGATGCTTCTGAATTGGTAGACTGGGGATTTATGGCTGGGTCTTTCCTATCCCTCATGTCCACCCAAACTTTTGGGTCATTGTCTGTTCTGGCTGTAAGTCATTTGAGTCTCCTTGCTTTTGAATAATTTTGACTAGAAATCCTTTCCTGAAGTGGAAAAACCTTTCCCAGTACCATCACTGAATAGGTGTTTTTTGGGGTGGGTGG